>JACLAD010014660.1_pt1 | contig 12154 bp, 7 predicted proteins | sample 8027901 | NCBI WGS metagenome assembly JACLAD01 (sample SAMN15725071, study PRJNA655200) | protist metagenome | isolation source: fluorescence activated cell sorting (FACS) single amplified genomes of... | place: Spain: Blaines Bay Microbial Observatory, Mediterranean Sea | collected 2016-07-05
ACTGGCACAGATGGTGGAGACGGTGCTGGTACTGACGGGGGCGATAGCGGTAGTGGTACTGGTGATGGTTCAGGTACAGGCGGAGGTGATGGAGCAGGTGACGGTGGCGACGGCACTGACGGTGGCACCGAGATTGATGCCCCGACTGTAACACTTACTGCCAAAGAGCAGAAGATTGTTGTTACCTGGAGCCCAGTAGATAACGCAACGAGCTACAATCTAACTTGGGTTTCATCAGATGGAACTGAGAACATTATTGACGTGTCCGCTCAGCAGGTAGCCGATGGTGCTAATCCAATCGTGTTTGCTCATGCTCCATTGGTAGCAGGACAGAACTATACCTACACTGTAACGGCAGTGGCTGCTGATGGTACAGAAGCAGTCGGCACTCCACTTACTGAATCAGCACTGGCACTTGGTTGTACTCCTTCCACATACGAACCTGAAGGATTAGTTGCTTACTATTCCTTTGAAGGTGACTTGAGCGACTCTGCTGGCTCATATGACCTAACTCCAACGGGTGATTCGATTGCTTATTCAAATGGTTGTGTAAATGGTAAAGCAGGTCACTTTGATGGTGATGGAGGTTACGCTTACAACTTGGACTTCAACGACGAGAATGTTGATGAAGTTGCTGATGGCAGATGGAGTATTTCAGTTTGGGTTAATGCTGATGAAGACATGAATAAGTGGTCTTCAGTATTTTCAACCACTGCTGTTAAAGATGAATTTGATACAGGAGCTGATAGTTGGGGTGAAGGTTTTCAGTTGAATGTGACTGATAATATGAGACCTCAACTGTATGGTTGTCGTGAAGATCATTGTGATGGAAGCCAAAAATTAACTGCTCCAAATGCACTCGAGCTGAATACTTGGACCCACTTGGCTGTTACAATGGATAATGGCACTGCCAACTTGTACGTCAATGGTGAGAACGTTGGTACATACGAAGGGATGATTACGGAGTTTAATCGGTTGAAAGTAGGCTTGAATAGAAGAGGCCAAGAATCATGGAAAGGTTATATAGATGAGCTGATGGTGTTTGGTGAGACACTGAGCGCTGATGAGGTTATGAGCATTTACAACAACACACTACCAGGCACACCTCAGAACGCCACAGCTACTAACTGGGTTGGTGATACTGTAGTAGTTGGCTGGGAGGCTGTAGAAGGTAATAATGAGTATAATGTTTACTACTCAACTGGTGGAACTGTTAATGAAAACTCACCATATATTACTGTAACAGGTGGAACTGTTGTTAACTTTGACAATCTTACACAAGGACAAGACTATACATATGCAGTAGCAGGTGTAAGTCCACTTGGTGTAGGCGAACTTTCAGTTCCTACTACAATTACTGTTGATGGTATGTTGTTAGCTGACGAGCCAGCTTTTGAGACAACTGTTGATAATACTATTAACGGCACTGCTCGTAAGGCTGAAGCAATTGAGTTCAGTCCTGATGGATCCAAAATGTACTTGATTATTGCCACTTGGACTGGGGAAGGTAGTTTTGTACAATATGATTTAGCTACTACTTGGGATCCAAGAACAGCTACACGAACAGAACGATTCCAATTCTGTAACGCTTCACTCAATCTTGGGAATACTTGTTTCACCAATAACCTCAAATTTATCGCTGATGGCAGAAAGTTGATTGGATTGAATGATGCCAGTTACAACGGTATTCAGAGTAGTATTAGAGTATGGGACTTGGATGTCGCATATGATATTAGTACTCTTAATTCAGAAGTAGATTATACTCTTGAAACTTATGATAATACTAGAGTTACACATCCAGCTGCGTTTGCATTCAATCCAGAAGGCACAAGGATGATTGTTGGTGGATATACAAGAATGGGCGACATTGGAATTAGTCAAGAGTGGGAATTAGCTGGTTCATATGATTTCTCAACAATGACTAAACTTGCTGAAACAGACGGAAGGTACTTTCGTCAGGGTACTTCAGCAGACACTCATCAAGAAATTATTTGGAAGGCTGACGGAACTAAGTTCATTATACTACAAGACGAGGGCTCCGTTCGTACTTATAATGTGAGTGTACCATTTGAGCTTTCATCATCAGTTTATGGTACTGAATCAGCATTAACATTAGATAAGGAGGTAATTAAGTTTCCTTACCAAAGCGTAAGAGCAATTCATTTCAGTCCAGCACAAGACAGACTGTATTATGTTAAAGATGAAGCAGATGGTACTGTAACAATTGGTTCAATGCCATTCAGCTGGTAATCCAACCTAATACTTAACATTAACAGGGAAGCGTGAAATACCGCTTCCCTTTTTTTGTGTCCTCCGCTTGCTTCTAACATATCCTCTTCCGCTGCTCTCATTATAAAATTTCTTCCGCTGCGTTGCTTTTCACTGAAAATTCTCTACTGCGCTACTTTCTCCATCAATCAGGTCTTCGGCTTCTCCATCAGGGAGAAGGTGGCCGACAGGCCAGATGAGGGGCTTCGAAAGCCTTCCCATCAATGCATAATTTCTCTGGCTTCCTGCTCGCATTTGGTGTCAAACTCAAGCACATCATCATTGGATTGTTGATCGATCCTTGCGTTTTGCCTCCTCATGAAGTTTGAGAATTCATGAATTTAGCTCCTGAAGCCCAACTTTACCTGCAATTACGTGCTTCCCTGAATCTGCCTGACCTAACGACCCTGGCCCCTCCAGAGGCTCGAAGAATCTCAGAAGAAACCAGTCGCCGATGGCAGCTCAGCGAACCTCAACCTGTTGGCTCTGTGGAGCAGCGGCACTGTGAGGGCCCAAATGGTTCAATTCCCCTGCGGATCTATCGCCCCACAGTTGCAACAGCCACCGGATTGCCGGTGATGATCTTTTTTCATGGAGGTGGATGGGTTTTGGGGAGTCTGGATGGAGTGGATGGTTTCTGCCGAGCACTTTGCCAGGAAGCTCAATTGCTGGTGGTCTCGGTAGACTACCGGCTAGCCCCTGAACATTCCTTTCCAGCTGGACTGGACGACTGCTGGACAGCGACCCAATGGATTGCAGAAAACGCGGACTCGCTTGGAGTAGATTCGCACAAACTGTTCGTTGGAGGAGACAGCGCTGGGGGGAATTTAGCGGCAGCGGTAGCCCTCCGAGCCAAAGATCAGGCTCTGTTCAAATTGGCAGGGCAGGTCCTGATCTATCCAGTGACCGATCTCACCCAAAGTCTACCCTCCTACGAATCCTTTGCTGAGGGCTACCTGCTCACTCGGGCATCCATGCGTTGGTTCATTCAGCAGTATCTGCCAACCGCCGTAGATCCCAAACACCCCGAGGCTTCCGTACTCTTTGCTGATTCCCTAACTGGTCTGCCTCCTACCCTACTGTTGGTGGCCGGATTTGATCCGTTACGGGATGAGGGGCTGGCCTATGCCCAACGCTTACGCGATGCAAAGGTTCCTGTGGTGGAGCGAAACTGGGAGGGAATGGTGCATGGTTTCATCAACCAGCGCGACCTGTTGCCCCAGGCTAGAGAGGCCTCTCAGTGGATTGCCCAGGAAGTCAATCGCCTGCTATCGAAAGGATCAAATCAACGTTCGAAGATCCGTACAGGGGTTCTTCCTTCGACCAAGGCGCAGGGCAGCTTTGAAATTCGTGAAATGGAACTTGAGGACCTGCATCGGGTCTATGCCCTGGGCGAACAACTCTACACGGCAGAAGATTGGCCCAATCTCTATCGTACTTGGGATGAAACCGACTTCATCAACAATTTCAACACAGATGGTGAATTCTGCTGGGTGGCAGAGACAGAAGCCGGGGAGATCATCGGCTTTGCCTTGGGAGCGATGTTGGAGAAACGAAGAAGCGCCTGGGTCTATGGCTGGGTGGACTGGTTGGGAGTGCACTCCGCTTGGCAAGGCAAGGGGGTCGGCAAACGCCTGCTCGATAAACTGACCGATTTGTTCATTGAAGAGGGAGCTCGGATGATCCTGATTGATACCGAAGCCGATAACGAGAAGGCCCTGCGTTTCTTCAAGAAAGAGGGATTTGGTAATCCCAATGAGCACGTCTATCTTTCACGGAATCTCACCCGTGATCCCGAATACCTCAAGCGCAAGCGGCGCACCTCCGCTCCCGGCAAATCCAGAACTCCAAACAACAGCCGTCCCAAGCCTCAACGACCTTGAATTCTTTATTTTGGATTTCCATCATCTGACTTTCAGCCAGATTGTCTCAAATGAAGATGGAAAAACTTGATTGAACGATTATCCGGAAACTCTCGCCCCACTGGGCAACAGTTCTTGAAGTCTCATTGAATCCAATTTTATTTGTAAATGGGCGTGGGATATGAGACTTAGGCTGAGTGAGTATTGATCTTGCTCCAATTTTTGAGGCACCCCCAACCCATCCTGTTTCATCCTGTCCCTTCATGCAGCATCGTCGAGTTCCAGTCCACTCCCTGGGCATCAGCCAGATTGTCAGCTTTGGCCTGTTGTTCTACGCATTTGCCCAACTCAAAGCGCCGTTGGCTCAAAGTGCAGGTGTGAGCGAAACCACGATCCTGGCTGCGGTCAGTGGAGCTTTGGTGATTCAAGGAATGCTGGCGTTGGTGATCGGCCGATGGATTGATCGCTTTGGGGGCTTGCGCATCATGCAGGGAGGCTTCCTCATCGGAGCGCTGGGTCTCGGGCTACTCAGTCTCTATCCTTCATTCGTCTGGATTTGTGCCTGTCTTGGGTTGATTGGCGTTTCCTATGCGATGTGCACCTACGAGGTGGCCTTTGGTTCAGCCGTGCAGCTCGATGAGCCCAAAGCCCGTCGCCATATTTCAATCATCACTTTCTACGGCGGACTAGCCTCCACGGTCACTTGGTTGAGTGTTGCCCCGATGCTTGAGTTTTTTGGTCTCCAACTGACCTGTTTCGGCTTGGCGTTTTTGATGCTGATGGGAGCATGGCGATTTTGGGTGCTGGGTCGGCATTATCAACAAGAAGCGCTTCATTCCTCGCTAGCCCTTGAGCCCTTCCGCTGGTCGATTTTGACCCAGACCGAAAAGTGGGCTTTAGTGACAATGGGGTCGATCAGCACCCTGGGTTATCTGACCTTCACGGCTACCAGCATGTTCTGGATCAATCTCTTTTCTGAGAAATTTGCTGATCCTGCGCTAGCGGTGGTCTTGGCTAGTTTATATGGTCCCTTTCAGGTGGTGGGACGATGGATCGAGATGAAGTTTGGACATCGTTTTGATGCGCGGCTCTCTGGAGTGGGGGCGACCTTACTGATGCCCCTGGCGTTGACGATGATTCAAAGTGATGCGGTCGAGGTGGCGGTCTTGGCAATGATTCTGTTCGGGATGGGACAAGGAGTATTGACAGTGACATATGGTTTTGTGACGAATCTTTACTTTCGGGCTGCGGTTTACGGTCGTGCCAAGGGAATGATGATTGCGCCCCGAGCGGTGATCGCGTCGCTTGGGCCGAGTCTTGGAGGGTTGCTCTATGCGCAGGGATCAGATCAGTTCCTCTATGTGATGACCGGCCTGATGGTGGGAGCCATGCTGCTGATGGCCAGTCTGTTGCGTCTGCCACCTACCAATGAAATTCATCTCCAGCCAAGCAATTCTTGAATTCCTGATTGAATACATTGTGACAATCGGTCAAGCTGATTGCAAAAATGAAAACTAACGCTCACCTTGTGAGAAGCTTTCTGATCCAATTATTATGAAAACTTCAAAGCTCTAGTAGATAAGGAGTGAGGTTTGAAGAATTTATTGATTGAAAAGGAGAAAAACATGTCTCTCGGTCATGGACGCCACTACTTATCCATTCCTGGTCCCTCAGTGATGCCGGATCGTGTGCTGCAGGCGATGCACCAGGCTGCCCCAAATATCTATGAAGGCGCGCTCTATGAGACCGTAGAAGGCATGTTGCCCGATCTGCGACGAGTGGCCCGGACTACAGGGGAGGTCGCTTTCTATATTGCTAACGGACATGGGGTTTGGGAGGCGGCCCTGACCAATGTCCTCTCTCGAGGAGATCGAATCCTGGCGCTGAATACCGGTCGCTTCGTGGCACTCTGGGCGGACATGGCGCAGAAGCTGGGAGTGGAGGTGGATCTGATAGACTTCGGCAAGGCATCACCGGTCGCTTTAGATCAGGTGGAAGCGAAGCTGAAAGCAGACTCGCAACATCGCTATCGGGCCATTCTCGTAGCCCAAACTGATACGGCGAGCTCGGTGCGGAATGACATCGCAGCCCTTGGAGCCCTGGTCAAGTCCACCGGTCATCCTGCACTGCTGATGGTGGACTGCATGGCTAGCCTTGCCTGTGATGTCTTCGAGATGGATGCCTGGGGTGTCGACGTGATGATGGCAGGAAGCCAAAAGGGCTTGATGACTCCACCAGGGTTGGCCTTTCTCTATCTGAATGAGCGAGGAATGGCAGCTCGGGAACGGGCTGACCTCGTGACGCCCTACTGGGACGTGCGTCCACGCGTCAAGCCGGATGTCTTCTATGAATATTTCTTTGGTACTGCACCGACTCATCATCTGTTTGGTCTACGAGAGGCGCTGACGATGCTGTTGGAGGAAGAGGGATTGGAGCAGGTTTGGGCTCGACACGCCAAGCTCAGCCAAGCCGTCTGGGCGGCCTTTGAGGCCTGGAGCGTAGGCAGTTCGATAAAGCTGAACATCCAGGACCGACGATACCGCTCTCACTCGGTCACCTCGATCTCGATGAAAGCCCCCTATGGCACGGAACTCCGCAAATGGACGGAACACCGCGCAGGGGTCACTCTCGGATTGGGGATTGGCATGGCAGAACCGGATGATCCGGCTCGACACGGATTCTTCCGAGTGGCACACATGGGACACGTCAATGCCCACATGACACTAGGAATGCTGGGAGTGCTGGATGCAGGCTTCAAGGCTTTGAAGGTTCCCCACGGTGATGGTGCCCTGGAAGCGGCGAGTCGAATTCTCAGTGAAGCTTAAATGGAAAACGAATCCTGGCCCATACCAGGAAAGCTTAACAAAAAATTGGCCAGGTGATTTGCCTTCTCCCTGAGGGCATAAGTATCTATAGAAAGTCTCCTCAACTTTAGGAGACAATCCAAAGGACTGACAAGGGCCCAAGGAGGATTGGGTAATGCCGCTTGAGGAAGCTGTCTTCTTCGACTGCTTCAGCCGATTTGACCTCTGGATTGTCTTGTTGTGTTGGGCCCTAGTCTCCGTTGTGTCGCCAAACCTTCCGGATGCAGGGGCTTTATCTATTCAAATTTAAAAATTATTAATCAATACAAGTTCAACTCGAAATTTACTTATTACTGTTTCTCGGATTCATAGCCAAAAAATCTCCTAGAAACTAGGAGAATTTCGGAGCATTTTTTAAAACAAACAAAGCGTTCCTCATTCACAGCGCTCAGACAGGCAAACCGACTCAGTTCCTCTGCTAACTGTCACTAAAGCCTCTAATTTCAGAGGGTGCTCCGTAGCGCGTGACCAAAGCCTTGAACCAAGGAAGTGAGCCAGTCTATGAGACAAGTGCTCCTTGATTAGGACTCCAGCCAATTCGGTCAGCTTGGTTGTTGCAAAAATTAAATATTTTGAGTCAAGGGGACCCAGGATCGACTGTACCATCTCAAGAGAAGCAGTTTGCTTACTCCGATATTGAGTTGGCTTGGTCGGGCTCAGGTGTTTAAAGTCGAGGAAACCCAAAGATCGACTGGGCTACCGCTCAGTGTTCGTACACTTTTCGGGTGCCAGTATTTTTCAGTCGGCAGATTGCTCGGCTGAGAGGTGGAATCCATTCCCGCCAGAGTTACTTTGCTTCTGGCAATCGTCTCTAATCGCTAACAATGAATATTGATGATAGAAATAATTTTGAAATATCTATGCCAATAGATACTCACAATGCACAGACCAGCACAAGAAAAATTTTATATTTTAGTATTTGAATACAATCATTTATAAATTAAAAATCAAGACTGCAAGGTCTCCTCCAGTAGCTTTTTCCCAGCTAATATCGGTGACTTTCTGTCGTCATCTTCTAAAAAAATTACCCTTTTAGCAGGGCAGTTCGTTCGACCAGCAGAAACAAGCCCACCGACATCGCCAACAAAATAACGCCAATCGCTGAGGCCTGATGGAATCGATAGCCGGACAGGGCCGAATAAATCTCCAAGGGCAGGGTTCGAACCGTTTCATCCGCGATCATCAGGATGGAATTGAGTTCTCCCAGGGAGAGCGCAAAGGCAAAACCAAAGGCCAGCAACAAAGTCGGTCGCAGCCAGGGCCAGAGGACCATCCTCCAGAAACGCAGACGGGGGATGCGAAGGATCTTCGATTCGGTGTGCCACTGAGCGGGAATTGCTCGCCAGGTTGGCAGCACCAAGCGGAGCCAGTAAGGGCACCCGAGAATCGCGTGCAAGGCGGCAGCAATCCAAAACAGGGAGACATTCCCCGCAAGCCACGACTGGTTGAGATGGAACCAGGCCACCCCAAAGACCACCGTGGAAAAAGCCATCGGCAAGAGAATCAGCCCTTCCAACCCCGCTCTTAAGCGAAGCGGTACACGTTCCAACCAAATCAGCAGGCCAGCACCCAGTAGCGAAGCGAGCAGTGCGCTCGTCAACCCAATCCGAAATGAATTCCACAAGGCGGAAAAGAAACGATTATTCTCCCTCTCCGCAAAGAGAACTTGGTAGGCATCCCAGGTAAAAGCATCTGCTTGTCTAAGGGAATCAAACACGATGGCCAACAGAGGACCCACCCCAAAAGTCAATGCGGCTACCAGCCAAGCCAAGCCAAGCCAGGCTTCGGGTCGTCTCTGCCGAAGGTGATCAGGCAGCCAGAGTCGGGGTAGTGACTGCTGTCGTATTGGACGCTGCTGTCGATGCTGTTTGAGCAGGAGCAACAAGGTGAGGATCGCTAGCCCGGACTGCAAGAGCGACAACACTGCTGCCCCTGAAAAATCCAAATCAATCCGCGCCAGTTGATAAATCAACACCTCGATCGTCGTGTGACGGACACCTCCTCCCAACACGAGGATGATGGCAAAGCTGTTCAAGCAGAGTAAGAAGATCAGGGCGAAGGCTCCCAAAACAGATGGAAGGATGAGAGGCAGAGTCACACGGAAGAAGTTGCGCTGCGGGGAGTGACCAAGCATTCGTGCCGCCAACGCATATTTCGCAGAGATTCTCTCCCATTGATCCCCGATCAGCCGCATCGCTAATGGAAAGTTGTAGAAGACGTGGCCCAGCAGGATTCCATTGAGCGAATAAAGGAATTGAATCGGAGGGTCTTTGAGTCCGAAGAGGAACATCAGCGCTCGGTTGACCCAACCCTGGTTCCCAAAAAATAGGACCATCGCCAGCACTACTAAGATGGAGGGCAATAGGAATGGCAGGTAAGCAAAACGTTGCAGGGCCGCTCGTCCCGGGAAGTCGTAGCGAGTCAGCAGCCAGGCCCCAGGAAGGCCCAGCAGGATAGAAAGAACAGCACTCCAGAACGCCTGCTCCAGCGAGAATCCAAGAACTCGCAGGTTCCAGGGATCAGCTAAGAACTCCAACAGGTAATTCAAACGAAGGACAGAGACCCCGGGTTGGAGAGGATCCTGACCACCCAGAAACAACAGCAGCGGCAGGTAAAAACCACCTACCAGCAACAGCATAGCCAGAATCTGCAAGAAGCCAGGAAGCAAACGCTCCAGGAGTTGGCTCATTTACTCACTGCGCCATTGTCCGCGACCAGCTTCGAAGCCACCGTTCATTGTTTGACTCAATTTCTTCTGGGGAAAGAGTGAGCGTCTTGGCCGGACGCACCGCGGCTTGAAAGGAATCTGGCAAGGCCTTTTCCGGTGCCACGGGGTACATCCAGTTGGTCAACGGAATCACATCCTGAAAGCCAGAGGTGAGCATGAAGTCAATAAATTCTCGGGCTCGCTGCTGATTCTTAGCACCCTTGAGAATGCCCGCGAATTCAACCTGACGGAACATACCCTCCGGAAAATCCAGTGCCTTGTAGCGCTCCGTCTGCTCATACTCTACGTGGTAGGCTGGGCTGGTAACGTAGCTTAGCACAATCGGCACCTCACCCTTGGTGAACATTCCATATGCTGAAGACCACCCGTCTGTGATCGTTAGCAGGTTCGGACGCAAACGATCCCAATATTCCAAATAGCCCTCTTCTCCATAAACCGCAACGGTCCAATGGAGCATTGACAAGCCAGGTGAGGAGGTCTTTGGGCTCTGAATCACGACCTTGCCTGCAAAACGTGGATCACTCAGATCAGCTAGACTCGTTGGCGGTGAGGTCAACCGTTCTGAGTCGTAGACGAAAGCAATGTAGCCATAGTCAAAGGGAGTGACGCGGTATTCAGAATCAAGCCGCAGATCTTCAGGAACACGATCCAGGTTGGGGGAGCGATACGGCTCCCAGAGATCATGCTTGAAGGACTTTGCCAATTCGCTGTCATTGACACCCAACAGCACGTCGGCCTTGGGATTGGCTTTTTCCAGGATCGTGCGACTGAGTATCGAACCCGAATCGCCCGGTGCAATCACTTGGACCTTGCAAGAACATTGTTCCTCAAAAGCCTTGAAGACCACAGGTCCCGGACCCCATTCAGTATTGAAGGAGTCATAGGTGTAGACCACTAGGTCTTGAGCAAATGCAGGCAGCGCAAGGGTCGTCGACAGTAGAATGCCGGCAAGCCAGCGAGATAGTTTTTGTTTGAGCACGAGCGTGTTCCTCAACAAGGAGTTGAAAAAAAATGACTCTGGATTTATGAAAACCCACCATCCTGAGTCACTGGATCACGCTTCGACGGGGAGAAATGCAAAGAATCGGAGATGCGGTACGCAAGCACTAGAGAAAGTGCAGCGGGAGGCATCGTTTTCCTGCGCCGGCATTATCCGGATCAGGTTCCAAGGGTTTCTCTCAGGCAGCCAAGCCACCACCCCTAACGAAGCCCTAACAGAGTAATTTTGGACTTTTTGCTTGTCAATCCCCGTGTTGATTCAGACTACAAATTTTCCATTGTTACTCCTCCAAACTCCGTCTGCCTCGACTCTTTGCAGCATCTTCAGTATCACCCACCTCCCAAGAGTCTGTGAGCCCATTCACCCTGGTGTTTCATCGAGAGGAACCATGACACCACAACAAAGAATCTGGGAGATCGTAGAGATGCACGAAACCCAGGAAGCCTACTGGTTTGATAAGTTTATCATCTCGCTGATTAGTCTGAACCTGATTGCCTTCGTTTTGGAAACTGATCCTGATCTTGCTGCCGAATTCGGTCATTGGTTCCGCACCTTTGACGCAATTTCCATTGGCATTTTTACGGTTGAATTGGCTGCTCGACTCTATGCTTGTCCATCAGAACAGCGATTTTCCGGCAAGTTTGGAAGGTTACGCTACCTATTCTCTCTGCATGGATTGGTCGATTTATTGGCAATTCTGCCTTTCTATCTGCAATTGATCTTTAGCTTCTTTGCCTTCGATGCTCGTTTCTTGAGAATCCTCAGGGTCCTGCGATTTTTGAAAGGCTTCCACTACTCACGGTCTTTACAAAGGTTGACCCAGATTTTTGCTGGCAAATCAGAAGAGTTGCTCTCTTCGCTGATCGTGATGCTCTCCCTGCTCTTTGTCACCTCAACCCTGATGTACTATGCAGAGCACAAAGCACAACCCGATAAATTTGGTAGCATCGTCGAGTCCATGTGGTGGGCAGTCGCTACACTGACCACTGTGGGTTATGGGGATGTGATTCCGATTACTACCCTGGGTCGCTTCCTAGGAGCCACTTCAGCCATCATTGGGATTGGTCTGTTTGCGATTCCTACTGGAATTCTGGCTGCAGGCTTTGCAGAGTCACATGAACCTGTCGAATCTACCAAAACCTCAGAGAAGACCTCCCAGAAAGTCTGTGACCACTGTGGACAAACACTAGATTGAAATAGATCGCCAACAATCAGTAGAGGAATTGACGATGGATGAAGAAGTCAAAAAGCGGCAGCAACTGATCTGGAGAATCCTGGAAAACCATGAGACCCCCGTTGGCAAGTGGGTTGATCGGCTGGTAATTGTCCTGATCGGACTAGACCTGCTGATCTACGTACTGGAAACGGACAGTGAGTTTGAAGCAGAATACGGGGACACCTTCTTCTGGTTTGATGCCTTTTCCGTCACTAT
>JACLAD010001934.1_pt1 | contig 12151 bp, 2 predicted proteins | sample 8027901 | NCBI WGS metagenome assembly JACLAD01 (sample SAMN15725071, study PRJNA655200) | protist metagenome | isolation source: fluorescence activated cell sorting (FACS) single amplified genomes of... | place: Spain: Blaines Bay Microbial Observatory, Mediterranean Sea | collected 2016-07-05
TTTGCAGGCAGAAGGCGTGGACAGGGTTGCAGACTCCATCCGTGCGTGGCCTTCCAACGAAATTGTGATCCGTGCTGCGTGTGCGTTGCTTATTCAAGTGTTCCGGTACGAGGATCTAGCCGAGCGTGGCCGCATAGTTGGACTTAAAGCGCTCATCGAGAACTGCTTGGAGAGGCACCACTTCGACGCCTTCATACCTGTCGACGGCAAGCAGGCTCTCCACAATTTGTACACGTCAGGCACACTTTATGCCGTCAGGCAAGTCGCCGTCGGTCTCAGCGATAGCAATCTCGAGCTCATTTTTCGCACTCTGCTAAACCATCCATTCAAAAGCCAGGCGCAGAGGGAAGGCATGGCGGCAATCGCACGCATGGTTGGCGAGAGAAAAGACGACACGGAACTGCTGGCCATCGCAGAGGACGTGGACTCGGAAATGCTTGTCGTGAAGCATGCCTTGTCAAATTTCAGTCGCGACTCGAGGGTCATCATATACACCTGCCAAGCAATAACGCAGCTCGGATCGAACGTGAAGTGTCGCGCGTTGATGGCGAAGAACGGAACTGGGACGCTCATTCTTGAGGCTCTCCGCGAGTTTTCGGGGTGGAATAAGCGGGAGTACGCGAAGAAGGCGGCCGAGGCACTTCAGAAGCGGCAGCACAAGAAAATGCTTGAGAAAAACGCGGCGTCAAAGAAGCAGGCCCCGCGCGCCAATCACGCGGAACGAGGTCGCATCGAGGAAAAACGCCGGCCACAAAACAAGAGCGAGGCTTTCGTCGAGTTTGTTCGCATGCGCGAGGAAACGAAGAGCGGAAACACAGAGGACAAGAGCGATGAAGTTCACCTGGAGAAGCGCCTGTTTACCACCGATCTGCAGTTGTGCCAGCACGCACTCTACAGTCTCGGGGTGATCCTGATGAACAAGAGGGCGGAGTACATGCTTCTTGAAGCCGGATATCTCCGCGTACTCACTTTTTTGATCGACGCCTTCCACCATGCGCAGGTACCTCTCACCGTTCCGGTCGAAATCAAGCTCCGGTACCAACGCCACCAAATTAGGGAGCGCGAGAGAAAACAGGCCAAGAAAAAAGGCCTCGAGCTAGAGAAAACAGAAGACGAAGCTGAAGCATGGGCGGAGCGCGTGAAGCGCCGGCGCGCCGAGTTCAAGCCATGCTTGTATGCCCTTTCCATTGGCCGGGGGGAGTGCCGCGTCCATTGTCGCGAATGCTACGCCATCGAGGGCGTGTGCGATAAGCACAAGGTCGTCGACTAAACCGCGAGAGCAACGGCACTATGGTCGTGCGAAGCGCCGAGGGCATGCGAAACGGAGACAGCGGAGATGCCCTCCGAAGACTTTCTCCACCAATGTCCCGAAAGACAACCCATAAGCACCGCTGCGGCGACGCCGGTCATGAACCAGGGCTGTCGACACCTGAAGAACAGGTCGGCGAAGAGAAAGTGCACGAGGAGCGCGCGTCATCATCTTCGTTGTGGCCAGTCCCGACGAAGCCAATCGCTGATCCGATCAGCAGTGTCCCCGACACTAAACTAGGCGCCACAGGCCCATCGTGGCGCCAAGGCCACCGTCCGCACGTCCGTCGATATGCGCATATGTCTAGTGCCGCTCTATGCAAGGACATCGCCTCATGTTGACAGTAGGAGTGGTACGAGCGTACGATATATATAGTTAGTCCAGAGAGAGAACGCCACAAGAGAACAGATCCAGATGATCTCTTAAGCTGCTCTTAAGATCTAATTTAAATTTAGTAGATCATCTCCGTTGCCCGATCTTTTTCTTTAGTCTGAAAAAAACCTTTGGTCTCTTTCATGCAATCTAAATCTAAATCTCTTAAAATCTGTCTCTCGTCTCTTCTCGTCCGCTCTCGTCTCTCGTCCTGCTCTCTCTCTCTCGTCTCTCGTCTCTCGTCCTGCTCTCTCTCTCTCAAAACAACGCGGCAGCACGGCAGACGACTAATAAGACACACGGGGGCCAACTCAACTCACAAGCCGCGAGACGGAGCTACGCACAATGTCCCTCTTCCCGTCTTGCAGGTCGCTGCTGGTGGTCAGCAGCCTGCTTTATACCACGATGCACTGCAACGCGGCACCGAGCAGAAATGAACAATGCGCGGTCGAGACGTACCGGAAAGAGAGCTGCGAGCCGTGCAGCGAGTCGGCGGTGTGCCGGGTTCTTGCGCAGGTTTCTGCTACGACACCGGAGGAGTGCTGTGGGCTTTGCGCTCAGCGGAGAAACTGTGCCGCCTGGACGTTCAACGCCAACGAAGATCACAGCAAGCAGTGCCATCTGAAGACTATGGCGACGCCTGGGAGACGGGGCAATTGCACGTCGGGTTCTCGCGGGGGGGCGGGGCCTACCAACACGTCTAGGCCAAATATCCTGTTCCTCATGTGTGACTCGATGGACGGCCGTGTTCTGGATCCAACTTCCCCAGTGCACCGGCGTCTACGCATGCCCAATCTGCGCGCTCTCGCCGCCCGAGGTGCGAACTTCATCCGAACATACGCAGCGTCGCCCCAGTGCGTGCCATCGCGAACCACCATGTTCACGGGTCGCCACATCCACCAAACCAAAACGTGGAATAATGGACAGGGTGTTGCCAGCATTCCATCGGTCCTCGGAGGCCTCGATGCCGCGTGCGTAACATTTTACGGCGAAGACACCTGCCGACAGTGGCGAGCGCAGCAAAACATAAGTGCCACACTCCTTGACACCCTTCGAAATGTTGGATATGAATCGCACCTCTACGGGAAGGTCGACGTTGGCGCAGGTATAATGCAAGACAGTGACGAGGTTAACGCCACGTGTTCTGGATTTCATAGCGGTCCAGCGCTCAGCATACTCACGCGCACTGCGGACATCCGCAGGGCCACCAAGCCCGACCCCCTCAAAATAACCAACGACCTGGATAATCACGTGCACGAAGAAGATTGGAAAATGCTGCCCAAGTGCATCGAGTTTCTGGAGCGCCAGTCGGCAATGGATGTCAGAGAGACGACAAACTGGATGTTATACTGCTCCATCAACATCCCCCACCCGGCTTTCGACACAAACGCGACTTGGCTAAAGCTCGTCAACGATGACCAAGTCAATGTACCTACATGGCTTCCGGAAGATGCTTTTCATCCAGCTGACTCATACATGTCGCAGAGCAAGGCGGTATGGCGCAACTTCTCCGACGCAGAGATTCTGAAGGTGCGGAAGACGTACTACGCAATGTGCGCCGAAACCGATTACATGCTGGGGCTCGTGCTTGATGCCTTGCGGCGGACTGGTTTGGAAGACGACACATTTATTGTATTTCTTTCAGACCACGGTGAGATGGCAATGGAGCATCGCCAGGTGTGGAAAAATTCGATGTATGAGGCATCCTCGAGGGTTCCTCTCATCATCGTACCGCCTGCTAATTTTCGTAGCACTAACGGTGGCGAATGGGAGAGAGGAATTACTGTATCGAACCTTACGAGTCTTCTAGACGTTTTCCCCACGCTCCTGGACATGGCGAAGGCGACACGAATAGGGGACATCGCTGACAACTCCGGCAATGTGCGCATGCCCGAGTTTCTCGACGGCTATTCTCTCTTCCCGTTTCTCTCCAAGCCGGATATAGTTAACGACTTCGTTCGTGGGAAAGCCTATCCCAACAACCGCAGTGTTGTGTCACAGTACCACTCGAATATGGGGAACACCGGTTCTTTCATGATTAGATCCGGTCCCTGGAAGTACATTGCCTTTGGCAGGGCAACATACGACCCCACCTACACCCCCCAGCTGTTCAACGTCGAGGAGGACCCGGAGGAACTGGATGACGTCGCGAATAAGTATCCACATATTGTTGCTGAGCTTGATGCGATGCTCCGCTCCGTCGTTGACTATCCGAATGTGGATGCCGAGGTGCGGGCACAGGACGTTGCACTTTATAAGAAATACTTCGTGGATCGCATGGATGTTGCAACTCTGCGACGGCATTTCGGGATGTCGTACACAGGATTCGACGATAGGGATTGGCAAAAGATTCAGAGCTGGGTACACAACACGTCTTCACCGTCGATGCTATGAAGTCCAAACTGTTCCATACCGCTCGTATTGCTTATCAAACATCCCACATTACTGCTTGCTATGATAAGGGTGATGGGCAGTGACTGAATTTGATAAAACGTGCTTCACGCCACTTGCAGGATGCTGCTGGCGGCAGATATTGCTCATGCAGTATGGAAAATGGAAATGCAACTAAAAAGTGAAAGATATTTCACGCGCCGTGATTTGTCTTACTGGTCGTGTTGTGCTAACTGACTTGCAAAATGGCGTAATGGCGTAACTAAATTTTTTCCAATACCAATACCAATACCAATACCAATACCAATACCAATGCGCAAAATTAAGTGAAATTTGTAAATTGTGATTGTGATTGCGATTCATTGTGATTGTGATTGGGTTTGTATAACGTATTAGTATTTGAAGGTAATATGTAATATGTAATAGTAATAGTAATAGACGTATTAAAGTATCGCTAATAGTATTAGTATTAGTACGTAGTATTAGTTGATTTTTGAATTAAATTAAAAGATTTAAACGTCTTCCTGGAAAATAATTGCCACACCCGCAAGAGTCCATTTCCACACAGGATCCACGGTCTTCAGAGTGGCCAAAACGATGTACGTTGGTCCTCTGAACGTAGTGCTGTAACAAGGTGTGTCGTAATACTCTTCTGAGTGGCGGAGGTAACCAACTTCCACAGCTTCCCACTCCGGTTCCACTTTGACTGCCTTCAGATAAATGACCGGAAGCTGCGGCATCAGCTCCTTTAGACGAGAGTCAACGAGATGCCCTCCGCATTTTGTGCCCGATACGTCATATAAGTCATCCTCGCCTTGGTCTTCATCCTCCTCCTCCTCTTCCTCCCCTTCAACAGCATATCCACCCCAGCGTGCGCCCTCCAGGAACATTCCATGTAAGAAGGCACCATCCTCAGGGTGGTCCGTAATGTTTGCAATATCACGGCAGAGAGTGATGTGGGTCTCAATTGTCATGTTGTCCAGAGGCAGATTACGATTACGGCCCGTCACCTGCATCAGCGCGGTGATGAAGGCCATAGGGTTGAAGAGGCCAGGGAGCCATGTACTGAGTGGTCTCCGCAAATCTTCCGTCCAGTCTGCCAGCTGCTGGATGCGCTTCAACAAGTCGACGAACCAACCGTCGAGGAAGCGTTTGCTCGGCCACGCAGCGGCTTCCCACGAGGTAATGTGGAAAATGTTTCGACCAGGTACTTGATTAATAGTGAGAGCCTCGGCAAGTTCTTCCATGGCTTGCGACATATTCAGTTCTCCGTTGAGGCCTTTTTTTAGCTCCTCCATAGTCTTCATCATAAACTTCACGAGACGATTCATTCGGCGAACTTCTTGGAGCACAACAAGAACATAAGGCGCATGCTCCTTTTCCATTTCGTCTTGCGCACGGAGACGAATCTCCACCTCATTGAAAGGCGCTGGGAGCCTCTCCAAAAGATCATCGATGATGCCGACAACGCTATTCCCGCCACCACCTCCGCCACCAGCGTCCCCACCACCCTTCTCCAGTATCATTATCGTCGCGAAAAGTTTGGTCGATGCGGCAGATAGATAGCCAATCTCGGCATTCGGGTGCATTCGAAACATCGGCGGCGAGTCTCTCGGCAATTTCTCCAAGATGTACTTGTCTAAACCTGCGAAGTCCAGTTTTCCAGCATCAGGAGCACGGAATCCTGGTGCAAGCATGTATCCTTTGAAAATCTGGTCCTGCAGTAGGACTTCCAAGTAGGTAGTGTTGCAACGGCGGTCCCAGAAATCCGTTATATGACCTCCGTACATAATACCAGCGAGAATGTATCTGATGTCCGTCCACGGAACGCTTTCGGATCGTCCAATCCAAGTTTTAAGTACCTGCCCACATACTGTTAGATCCCCTACGTTGAACGAGTAAAACTTGCTCCATCCTTGCTGCCCAAAACGTCTTCGTCCCTGTACGAGTGCATGGTAGAAGCAGAGCGTGAAGAGGCAGGATTTCAACGGCTTGGGCTTTGGGCACTCGTCGATCCACTCCTGCGAGAAATTGTCCCACGCTCGACGAAGATTGCTTCTCATGTCTGCAGGAACTTCGTTGGCGACTTTGATCGACGTCTGCAGCAAAGCTTCTGGCATAACTTTCTGATACGAGAAAGGCGGAGGCTCAGCCGACAGGAAGATGCGGAAGTCCTCGTGGGCGGTTTCGGACAACAACTCGATGTGACGCTCCAGTTTGGGCAGCCAATCCTGCATAAGGTGAACGTTTTGAAGCATAATCCAGCCGCCAGATTTTGCCAGCTCATCCATACGCGTAGCCGCATTTTCTTCCTGCCCTTCCCCCATGGATATATTGACGAACAATCCGTTGCCTATTGTCTTGCCAATTTTAGTCCCCAGAGTCTCTACCCAGACCGTCGGATCCACACCAGGAAAAAGAACGAAAAACAAAGGAGTGGCTCTGGTCGATTCGGCCATGGTGCCCTCCATATCGAAAGGAGGCTCGGTTACGTACTCTTCGCCCAGCGTGTTTCCCACATAGGTGGTCATGGCTTCGAGCATACGATCAGCCCGCATGGCACGCAGGACCAGGAGGCGTTGAAACTCCTTGAGCTTGGAAAAGGCGCCAGGACAAGGCTTTAATTCCGGTCGCTGCTCGTCGAACCATTTCTTCCAAAATTCTGAGCCTTCCTCCATTTCTGCGGGTAGCTCTTTAAACCACTGCGAAATATGTTTCACGCGCTCCCAGGCGTCCTGAGGAAGCCACCACAGTGTCGCAGGTTTCTCTGATGGACGGGCGGTACCCATGATGAGAAAATCTACCATCGCCTCGTCCAAGAGATTGTCTTTCAGCAAAACCTTGAAGCACAGCTGAGTGGCAACAGTTAGTTTGTCCCTCACAAACAGACCACGCCGCAGATACTTCCACGTGGTCACGGTAATGGTAGAAATGAGGGCTTCGCACCTCTTCGCAAGTGCTGCATCGATAGCCGCCACGTCTTCCTCGCTTGCGTCTTCTGCCGCATCATCCCCCTCACCCCCTTCATCCGCGTCATCATCTTCGTTATTCTCACTAGCGGACTTCTTACCGCGAAGAATTGGCTCCGGTTCGCCGGCGGCTTCTATGCCGCGAAGAACAACGACGACGTAGGCAGCGAGACTAAACACGTAGAAGGTGTGCACTTTGAACAGATTATTCATGAGGAAGAAAAGCACCGAGCCGCGCGTTGCGACGCTACGATATTTTTCGCTGATGACATTAATTTTTTCACTCATTTCCAGGGCAATTTTGCTCTTTTCATTGATTTCGTTAGAGACTTGCTTTGTCTGCTCCAAACCTTCAATGAGCTCAACATTTGTAGTAAGATCCCCTTCGGCAGTCGCAAGTCTGTGAAGAATGTCATCCTCAAGCTGGCCCATTTTGATTTTAAAAGAATTCTGCTGATCGATCAGCTCGAGTCGTTTTTTGGCGAGGTCAGGTCTTTCCTGTTCCACAGTCAACGCCAGGAGCTGATCTTCAAGACCGTCTTCGGTGACTGAAAAATTCACCAGCGCGGCCTCAGCCTGAATCTCCGGTGGATAGTGTGGATTGCTCAGCTTCGTGTGGAGGAATAGCTTGAAGTTTGGGTGAAACTCAATTTCAGTATCTCCAAGTTTCACATAATAACGGCGCCCCTTTTTGGTGGTGGCGCGTGAAATCACGGGGTTCAAAATGGCGTCGATGTTCTCGCCGAGATTTTCGATGAGAAGGGAATGCCCGTTTTCCATCGCGAATTCCAGTTTTCGAAGCGCGCTCTTCTGACTCATGCGTATAATTGTCAGATTGTTGGATGCCTCCTTCTTCTTTATCCACTTGATCCCTTGCAACTGGGGATCAATTAGGAGAGGAAAGCGCTTACTGTTTGTGACGATGGTTGCATTCTCGACCGACACAGGATCGGCAGGGAGCTCATCCGTATTCCACTGCGCAATTTCCGCATCGTTCGTAAGCACAAGTCGCGGGTTCGCGGTCGGAGACATGGGAATGGAATCACCATTCGCAGCAGTTTGCAGAAACGGTACCCATTTCTCCTGCAGCAGCTCCTTTCGGAATCGTTTTGTGAACGGACCAATATAGGAAATAAAGGCCGAGGCAAGGAGCACATCGCCAATGAGTAACCCAAAATCAACTTCCATCTTCTTCACATTCGCGTCCCAACGCACGTTTTCGCTGGCAAGCGCGTTGATGAGCCGCTGCGCGAGCCCCAATTTCGCCTGACCCCGCTCGACAGTGTCAACGGCTTCCTTTTTCGAGGCATTCGCTTCATTGAACTGCGCAGTAAGTTTCGCAAGCTTGTCGTTCAGCTCCTGCACCCGGTCTTGGACCACCTTGAGCTTCTCGCTAGCCTCCTGCAGTTGCGCGTTGGCCTGCGCGAGAGCTTGCCGCTTCGGCTCTACCGTCACAACAATATCCCGATAGGTCACGATATTCAGAACCCACGAGCACAGCCCGGCTGCCGAAGAATTTTTCTTCATAATGATATCGGGGTCGAAGTTTGCGTCTGCGAGATATGGCCGTACTTCTTTCCAATTTATGTCGGGAACCAACCCATCATCACTCTTTTGCTTAAATGACTTGAGATTTGCGACGAACCCTTTAACGTCCTTCAATAAAGCCTTTTTAGCAGCACCCCAGCTGCGATCTTTCACTGTGCCTCGCTTTGTGACGGGTACGTTGGGATCTATGCTCGCGACGAGAACCATTACGGCGGAAAAAATTTCCCCGACCCCGGAAGGTGGTTGCTTCATCGTCTTCGCATCTCCCAGCTCCTTTGGATTGAGTGAATCTAAAGCCTTCATGGCATTCGCAACTGCCGGTTCGGCTTTCGCAAGATCGTTTTCAGCGTCTGCCTGAATTTTCCCAACCTCGACTGCAATCTTGTTGCACTTTGCTTCCTCTATCTCAGCAAGTGCAGTTTCCTCGGCGACATTCGCCTTTTCGATGGCGACGTTTTCAGCTATTTCCTCTGCTACTGCTTTCTTTTCGTTCGCGACCACCAACTGCTCCTCGAGCTGCTCGCTGAGTTCCCCAACCATGGCGGCCGTCGTCCGCAGCTTATCGAGACCGTTAGCCAGACGTTCAATCTGGGCTGTTGCGTCCTCCTGCTTGCGGGCCAGCAGGGACTTGTAGAGATCCAGGAGCTCGAGAAATGACTTGGGGGTCGTATACACGATTCGCTGTTCCATTCGTTTAAAATCCTTTGCTACCTTGTTGACAATGTCGAAGGAGTACGGCATAAAGTTGACCGTGCCATCACGCACAGTGTTATTCGGAAAATCGATGTCCTTGAGCACCCCTCTCGCCACTTTCAACAATGCCTCAACGGGCCATGCATGGAACCAGTCGATGACTGTGCTGTTCACAATGGCAGGGAAACGCATTGCGCGTGTACGAAAGCCGTCTCCGACGGGGGAGAAGGCCAGTATTACGTGCAAATTTTCTCTGACCTTCCGCATAAAGAACTCCCAGCACGTTTTGTTCTCCGGCTTTAGACCGGCAGCCTTCACCTGCGAAGTTACCATGCCAACGATGTTGTCCACTCCTTCCTGATCAAAGAGATCGGGAATGTTTCCGCTGCTGAGCAAGTCGTTCAGGTATACGAGGAACCGCTCGCTCTTTATCTGCGACTCAGTAAACAGGAATGCAACTCCTTCGTCTTTTGCTCCCGCTCTGGTGTACATTTTCTGCAAATCCTCGCGCAGATCGTTCATTCCGTAGGTCTGATTGATGGTGATTTGGTACACGGAATAGCCGCAGATGAAACTTGAGAGACGCGAGAGGGACTGCTTTCCAGAGCCGCCGACTCCCACCAGGAGGGCGTGGCCTCCTGGATTCTTTATGATGCGAGATATTCGACAGCAGTGTTTTATTGCATCATCGAAAAGAACAAGGTTCATCACCGCATTGGTCTCGTTGTATTCCTCAAGCGTGTTGTTCAGTGTCTCCCGAAGCGTCGTCATGCTAGTGACCTGGTCGTACTTGTTGTCCTGCAGACTCTTCGCAAAATGGCAAAAAATTAACTGCTCAGCCGATTCGTCGGTGTAGTAATTAGAGATAGCCCCGAATTCTCCTGGAAATCTGCGCTTCACAGCACCAAGCGCTACCTGCGTGTAGCGTTCTACATGCTCCAGCGACACAAGACGGTCGCTGTAAACCCTGTCAGCTTCGTGAAGCCACATTTGAATAAATTTGCTCTGCGTCTTGAACTCGCTGGGCTGGGAAGATAGGAGTCCCTGGAAGATCGAGGCGAGATGCCGAACATTGAACTCGTAGTGGAAATTGATCGCGCTCTTCTTAAATTTGTCGACAACTCCGCCATGGAGATCCAAAGTGGCATTAATGATGTTAACCGAAACCGCTTTCAGCTCGTCCGAAAAGTGCTGGAGATGGCCATCCAAAAATGTCTGGAAAATTGTGAGCAGAGACATGGGACCTGGAAAGGCGATTGCAAATGTTACGAAGCGGAGCTGCAGCCGTGGATTGGTGTAGAATGAACCGGCGGATGGGTTCATTGCGGCCAAGTACTGGCAGTTAAGAATATTTTTCCACGTCAGCTTCACGCGCTCAGACCACCTTCCGTACTGCATCACCATGCGCAAGATGGAGTTCGCGCTTTGTGTGTCGTATGGATCCACTTCCGGAAGGTTGAGATCGTCGATGAAATATATCATGTCAACTTTTCCCGGGGGGCCGAAACTGGTCCCCGTCTTTTTCACGAGTACTGCTTCCATAGTTTGCTGCAGCAAATTCGTGTTCGTGAAAAAATTCATACTCACCGTGCAGCTCACGCGCTGCTCTGGGTCCTGGCGACCGAGGAGACCCTTCATGAGCTGCGTCTTCCCACAACCAGCCATTCCGACAAGCATCACGGGCACCTTGCGATCCACGAGCATGTTCATCCAGTAATTGATGGAGCACGTTTCAGGGGTCGGAACAGTGACATCGAAGATTGATTCCTTGCGACTGTCGAAACTGATGGTTTGGAAATAAGGGGAGTTCTTCCACGGCTGCATCTCGCCGCTCTCTTCGTCCAGGTAAAAGTCAAACACAAGACCACGCGCAGGGAATTTAACTTCCCTGAACTTTTTCTTCCACCATTCAGAAAATTCTTCCCGGAAATCTTGGCCATCCTTCATGTCAAAGGCCGCCCCGAAGCCCCAGACAGCGGCAAATACGAACACCTTCTCAAGTCTGCTCTTGGCATCCGCGGGCTCGAGAGAGCACTTGATCCATTTTTCCTCCAACATGCAGTCCATAAGGTGGAGGACAGAGCTCACCATCGCCATGACTGCAATGGGTACGAGATGGGTCAAAAACTTACGTATATGGATGAGAGTGTCGGGGACATATTTTTCGAACAGATCACCAAGGATCTCTTTCACCATATCCGGCTCGTGGCGATTCTTGATCCAATTTTTGACTTTCGCCCTCCACTGGTGTCCCCTGTCATCGGAAATGTAGAGCACGCCGGCTCTCGTAACCGTAGCAAGACTGGCGTGTGCTAGATCACGCATTTCAAAGAGCATACGCATATGAGGCTTCAGAGGTATTCTTTCGTTGGACGCTAGTGTCAGTGTTTTGTTCATGTCCATCACACTGTTCATCGACTCAATCCAGATAGTATCTAGATCTCCGTCCAGGGTAATCCACTTTGGATTGGTGTTGGGGACGAGGCCTAGGTCCCTCATAATCTTGCTGAGCATACCGTCGCGCCATTCCCTTGTGGCAGGGGTGATGTATCCGTATAGTTCCTGAGGTGAAAGGGCCTTGGGATTCACATACTCAATCTTCGTTTTCTGGCCCCTAACACCATTCGCTGCTGCGAGCGCTTTGATCACCTCAGTCCTGCCGCAGCCAGGCGGGCCTAGCAAAAATACGCAGTGCCGGATGCCAAGTAGCTCATCCAGCTGCATGCAGCGATCAATAAAGTCGGTATCTGGCCAAAGCTGGAGCTGATCACATGCTTCTTCCACAGCGCCCTTGAGAGCGGGGTCAATCTTGCGAGGTGGATTGAGACCCGGGAAGAGATCTCCGAGGAGACCGAAGAAAATGGGCTCA
>JACLAD010008832.1_pt1 | contig 12147 bp, 3 predicted proteins | sample 8027901 | NCBI WGS metagenome assembly JACLAD01 (sample SAMN15725071, study PRJNA655200) | protist metagenome | isolation source: fluorescence activated cell sorting (FACS) single amplified genomes of... | place: Spain: Blaines Bay Microbial Observatory, Mediterranean Sea | collected 2016-07-05
GGGCACCCAAGAACCCCCTCCCGCTTCGAGCGAGGTTCCTCCCATCGGTGTCAAGGTACAATGCGGCGCATCCCTACCTGCGGAGGCTCGGTTAACGTTAAGCGCCGCCATATGCCATTTTCTGTCGCCCCACGTGTAATTTACGCCCCCAAACTCACGTGTCATTCACGCCGCCGTGCCTTTTACCCCCCAGGGAATCGTACCACAGATGCGTGTGATCAAGACGCTCGTTGCACAGCAGACACGGCAGCTCGATGAGAGCGAGCGAGACATCGAGGCGTTATTCAAGGCAGCCGAGACGGTGGCAGCGCGGGTGAAAAAGAGCATAGACGGGCGAGAGGCCAAGATGAACGAGGCGTACGAGGCACGAAAACGAAAAGATGCCGCCCGTCTTGGCGTTGTCACGGACGATTTGGACAAATTTGAACGGGCAACAGAACAGTCGACGCGGCGGCTCGACCGGCTGGAGAGGCAGCTTCAAGAGTCGTTCCAAAAGGTGGCGGCGCTGGGGGGCCAGTGAATTTTAGAACGCGCGTGGGGACTGCAGTGTAATGCTGCATTGTATAGTTTAATCATTTACTCTCAACAACATTGTGTATACTCATTTGGGGGTGTCTTGAAACCTCCCCTACATATAACTTGTTTTCCTACACGTAGTATCTTTTTTGCATATGAATGTATGTTTTATAAATTACTCATTACTCATTACACGTAGCCTAGGCTCCGCCTCGATGTAGCCCCTGTCGCGCGCAGCAACATGGCCTGCACCCCGCTGGAGCTCCTGTTTCGGCTTGACCGGACAAGCATGGAGCGTCCCACTTGCCTAAGACCACGTCCGTCGACGAGTGCCGGTGGCTTGGATGGGGCATCGCCGTCACGCGCGAACCACTCTGGAGGTGGAACCTTTGGTGGCGCATCTTCGTATTCATCGGACGACAAACCCTGCCGTGACACCTTGATGAGCCCTGGTGGTCCTACGAGGACAGGTACAGCTGTAGTGACGTCTGGTGGTGACACAATGTCGATCGGTAGCAACGGTGCATCTCCCATGAGCTGAATCTGCCTGTGCAGCCGCGCGACTCCCTCGGCGTTCAGCCCGTAGCCCTCATTTACACGTTCAAAGACGTCATAGGCCTTAAGGTCGTCTAGATCATCGTCACTGATAAACCAATTGACAACCCGCCGCTGCATGAGCATAGGCAGGCCGACCAACGCGAAATACACACCCAGAGCCTTGACCAGACACACAAGAGGCAGTGTGAACACAGAGCGAAACGTCTCCGACACAATACAGCTCAACAGCCACTTGAATGATGTGGATTGGTGCACGTGGAGCGCGCGGCCCTCGGTGTCGCTCTCAAGGTCGAATTTAACGCCCAAAACGAGGATCGAGAACGAGGTTCCTAATATGATGGCGAGAAATAGAAGAGACGACGACCAAGAAATGCATTTTTGGCGACGCACGAGTTGCCGGATTTGAGCACGGCCTTGCTTGTCCTCGACCATGTGGGCTGCGTTTGGGTTTGACATTTGCTCTGCTTGACGAATGTCTTCAGAGTCAGGGATACTAGACCAACCCAATGCCATGGTGGACTCAGAGCCGCTTCCACTCGACGGCCGCCTCTTGCGCCGAAACGCAGCTTCAAGGACTCTGGGCGGAGGTGGTTTATCACTATCGGTGAGTGCCGCTGGGGACTTGGGCCCTGGCAACGCCCCTGGAGTACCCAAGCTCGATCCTGATTCGACGCTTCCCGTTGCAGACCAACTTTTCCTGTCCTTGGCGTCGCTCTTGCTGCGCCGAAGGGGCGTCATCTCGATCATAGACGACGGACCCGCGCCTGAGCTCACCTTTGCATGTTTGGCGTCGACCAGCGCCTCAGTCGCTGCTCCGTGCATTGGATTTGCACCAACTCGATAGCACAGACGTTGTCTCAACTCGCACATGCGCACCTCCCACTTGTATGTGCCGATTTTCTTCGCAGCGAAAACAAAGAGGATGTTGATAACGGACACCACCAGTGCGCTTGTCACCCCAGTAACAACCACAGTTGCTTTGGCACGCTGTATGCCGTAAAATAATCCGTTGGCGCATAATATGAGCAAGAGCGACTGGAGCAAAATGTTGGCTCTCCACCGGGAAGTGTATGTGTCGTTGCGGTGATGAGCCAGGACAGACACCCACATGTGAGCTTTGGTCATTTTTTTCCGCCACACACGGCTCACCAATTTGCATGCCTTTCGGTTCCTCAAGCGCCGTCGCGGTGTGGCCATGGCGCCATCACTCACTGCATCGCGTGTCTCTTCCTTCCAGACAGACTCACGGCGCGCTCCTGTAGTTTTACGCAGATTGCGCTGCAAGTGTTTACGCTTTCTGCGCAGTTTTTTCATGCTCTTCTTGTCGCTTTTTTCAGAAAACGACTCGTGTTGATCAAGCAATGTCAGTTTCAACCGAAGCAAAATTTCTGTCTTTTCTTTTAGTCTCTTGCGTTCGTAGCCCTCTGGACGGCGGCAGAAGCACCCACACACAGCAACGGTTGCGATAAATGCCCATACGGCTTGGACCACACGACCGCATCGCCCGTTGCTGTGACTGGAGGAGGGTTTTACAGATGAATCAGAGTCTGGGGTCTGTGTTGCTGTGCTTGCCGTGGTGGCTCCTGCCGGTGGTTCCAGGTCCGATACTGATACGGCAGTTTGTCTGTCCTGTTTGCCTTTTCTGGCAGTATCAATATGATTCAAATCACGTCCGCTTCGCCTTTGGTCCACGCGAAAACACAGTCCAACTAGGTCGATCGCAGGGTCATCGGAGATAACAGAGCCGGCACTACTATCAGTAATATTTCTAGTTCGGGTGCGACTGCGGCTACGGCTACGACCGCGTACACGTGTCCAGCTCCGTGACCGGGCATGCGACCGCAAATCATAATCACCGATGTTGAGAGAGGTCATGCTACTGCTACGCTCCCCTGGCACAGCCTTGGAATCTAGAGCTGCACCCGTCAGTGACTTTGAATTCAATCCATCTGACTCTGCACTGCCCTGGACGCGACCGTACTCGCATGTCGTCTCTGTGCATCTGACAGAGACAAAAACGCCCTCTTTGTTCCTTTGCAGATCCTCGGACTCTTCAAGGCGGTCCATTTCCGACTCTAAATCATTTGCAATGAACTGATGATACCACTGAATAATAAACTCATCGTATTCAATATCATTGTCATTCTGTTTGGCCGATGCGTACTTGCGGGCGGCGCGCCGGTGTGCGTAGCCCAGGAACAGAAAATACACAGAAAAGACAAAGACAAGAGCAAATAGCGTAAACGGGTTGCGCCCAAGATTTTCCAGAGTGAGATTGCGCACATCTTGAGCCGATATTGTGTTGGTTTTGGTGACTTCTGCACCCTGAAATGAAGTCAGGTGCGAACACGAACAGACAAAGGCTGCTCCTGACACAGTTACAACTTTGCAGCCGCGTCGGCTCCAGCCGGCAATGGTTTCATCATAGTACTGGCAGATGGGCTCTTTGACCGCGGCAGACGAAGCTGTTGATACATTATTGGATCCGAACGACATAGATATGGACTCTGTTTCGGCTAAACCACTCACATTGAGCTCTTTCCCTCCAAAGTAGACACGGAGAGTGAGGGTTTGGGTAACTGCATGCGACTCCACAGACGTGGGCCACACACTTGGTCCCAAAATCACAACAGTCGTCAAGAATTCTCCTGGGCGTTGCGCCACTGGCATTCCTCCGCTGTCTTTGAGTCCAGAGGTTGGTACGTTGATCTTATCCGAACCACCCGAATGACTGATATTTAGAGCATTATCCACAGCTGCAAACTTAGCTGAGCTGACAGACAAAGAGCCGGCGACAACATCGACTCGAGATCCCGCGCCCGGAGCCGAGTCGGCCATGGCCAAGCCAACGTCAAACAAAGCCTCGTTGCCTACCGCTGCGGACAGCACACTGGTGTTTTTTGTTTTGCTATTTTCTCTCTGAACGACTACGATGGCTTGGGAGAGCGCCCGAATGCACTGCACACCGTAATCGGGGGTGTACTCGACGGAATCTGCCGTCCGAACAGAAGCAGACATATTGCGAATGCGCTTGAGGACAACAATGGCGGTGTCCTCCTCGATATTGTCGGGGTTTTGAATTACGAGTGACAGAAGTGACGCTATTTGCACAATCGATTCAGTTGTGGTCTCAGATTTGTCAACTCCCGTTTCAATGGCTTCAACGAGCGAATTTGTCACTGCAACGGACCGTGTCGAGTTGCTTGAGCTTGAATTGAGAGTTGTGACGACCTTATCGATGGCCTGAGCCATGCTGCTCAAGTCTCCCTGCTCAGCGGCGTCTTGTGCGTTTGTTGTCTCTGCATCGACAATTACATCGGCCTCTTCTTCACTTATAGCGTGAGTCTCGACAAGTGCGTAGAAAAGGACGCGACGGAGTCTCCCCGCGCGCGTTTTTATGGTGGCGCGAAATGTTTGGTTTTTTACTCCAGGTTCTGAACCGCCAGCAAGCTGCGCTGAGCAAACAGCAGCATAGGATGAACCACACAATACTGTGAAAGAGTCTGACTCTGCGGCCACAAATCCGTCTTGCTTCGAATCACCAGTGGATTTCTCAAACGCGATGGAGAGGCGTTGGTCGTCCTTATCAGATGCGAACCCGACACATGCGAGGCGGAACACGGTCGAATAAGAAATTCCGTGAAGTGGGTCAGCAAAACAGTGACCGTTTCCGCCAGGTCGAGACCCCAACTCTACGTTTGCGATAGCTAGACCCGACTTGACGTTGCCATTTTCGTCAAATGCGACAACACGCGCATAGAACCGGTAGACCACACCCGGAAACAGAGCATCAAGACCTTGAGTAAAATAGTGTGTGTTACCAATAGACGCTAGGTCTAGACCGCACGAGTCCCCGTGACTCCCTTTAAAACAACCCCATTGGACGCGCGCTGTGTCCATTGCGGCCCCTTCGCCTGAAAGAGGAGACACACGCAGCGAGACTTGGCTCGCTGCAAAAGAGACCGAGGTGTCTACCTGAAGCTGCAGTTGCGACTCAGAGTCAACTAACAAAAGACACGTTGCATTGGTAGCCTCTGTTTGACTGTTTTGAGAATAATCTCCGCCATACGGACCACGTACAGACACAGTTAGCTCATAAGGCGCCGGAACAGATACGCCTGTCATGTTGAGATGGTCAGAGGAGACACGCAATTCGCCTGGATGGGCGGATGCGGCCGCATTTTCCCCTACCAGAAGAGGATAGCACGAGTCTGATATTTCTGACCCATCGTCCGGGTCGTCTACGAGGACCCTGCACCTCCAAGTGTAGTTGAGTTGTCGGGCTTGGAGCAAAACGGGCGCAGCCGAGTCTGCCGGAGGTGGCACTGTGTACATGGTTGAAGTGAGAGCTGAAATACTATACGTTGACTGCGAATCTGTTTTTCGAAGCACACGATTGCACGATTGAATATCTGCTGTCGGGCGAATGCGGTTTGTCGCAACAGTCACTTCGACGGTTGAGTTTTGCTTGCTGAAATCCGCTCCTGCGAACCACGCTGTGAGGCGAAATACGTACAGCGACCCTGGATGCATCGCAAACGGGGGAAGTTGCAGGTAGGAACGCACGTACGTGATAGGCGCAACGCCCTGCTGAGCGCGCAATTGTGGTCCTTCAATCTGAGTCCATTGGTACCGGATCGCGGACACAGACTGGACTTGGGCGCACGACCCGGGAAGCTGTGATGAGTTGCGCAATGTGCTGATGTGCGACGATGTGAGAATTACAATGCCATCTGGGTCAACGCTCACGTAATCACCCACGTCAATCACCACGTGTGGGGCGCGGTGTGTGCGCGAAACAGACACATTCGCGCTTGCTTCTGCGCTATGCCCAAGCCAGTTGGTCAGGCGCAAAGCCACTTGGTAGTACCCAGCTGGGAGGTCATATCCATCCAAATTAAGAACCGGGCCGGTATTTTGCGCTATCTGTTGGGTCACATACTCAACCACGTAACTGTTGTTGTTGGTGCTGTGTTTTCCGAGAGACCACTGGTACTGAAATGTCCTTCCCGCGCTACCCAGTGAGTTACACGCAGACACGTACAACGCTGAGCACATTCCGACGCGTCCAGGGTAGGCAAGAATGGCTCTCAAACGAGGTGGGCGAATGGGCAAGAGTGCGCGGGACACAGCGGCAACGCCATTGATAGAGAGTTTGATTGAGTTTTCAGGACAGGACCTTGATGCTATGACGCCATCTTGTAGCCGCACCTGTGATCCAACAGTCACTGTGGGTCGAGATCCCAGTCTCACGAGCAGCCTCTTCGAGCTAGCCCACGCGCAAACAGCGCCTGTTCCAAAGCTAGAGATTGTGTCTCCCGCAAAGAGGCGACTGCAAACAGTACGTTCTTTGTCCACGGCGTTAGAGCCACGGTTTGTGTATTTGGTAAAGTCCACAATAAGTGACTGGGCGTCGTTGCTAAACGAAACGCTTTCAATACGAGGCGCAAAGCACGTACCAGGTGTAGATGGAGTCCGTGTGCTAGGCGCCGCCGTAGGCGATAAGCTTATTGGACTTTGACTGCTTGGAGCGTCTGTCCTCGCAATAACGAGCACAGATAGAGTCTCTTTGGCTGCCCGGCTGTCGCCATTGTCGATTGATACTGAGATATCCTGAATGCCTTGGGTTGATAATGTGGTCACCACTGATGAGCTGTACCCAGATGAAATCGCTTCTTCTTGGCGATTGTCGGCGCCACGGGTGCTGCTCGTGATTGTGTATCGAAGCCGAGCGCTCTCGTGGCCTCCATCTATCCAGTTAAAACATCGAATCTCAAAATCTGTGATATCGGCTGTGCCTTGGGCAGGGTCCACTTCGCAGACCCCGCTTGAAGGACCGCTTTTGGGCTCCACAAATGTGAAAGCAAAAGCAGATTTCCAAGGCTGATTATTTGAGATTGGGCGCTGTATGACAACAATATACACAATGTGTCGAACTCCGTTTGCAAGGGCCGACATGTTGATCATAAGGGATTCTGTGGCAAGCGATGGGACGTTGCCAATGGCAGCAAATATCCGATCATCATCTCCAGTCTGATTGAAATCCAAATTGCAATCTATGCCCGACTCAAAAACACATCCCCACCAGAAACGGTCCACGATATATCCTGTCTCTACTTTGAGGTGGGGTTCCACTGTAGCGATGGGGTCGAGGGACGCATAATCGTAATCAGGGTCTCCCAGATACAGGGTCTGAATCACAGAGTAGTTCCCTCCCTCTATGACACTGCCTCGTTCCTTGACCTGGTTAGAGCCATGGCTAGACGCACGAACGACCAAAGTATAACTGAATGTGTCATCATCAGTTACTAAAATATCTTTTGATTGAATCTCAACCGTGTTTCCATGCCGCATCGCAGCGGGACCAAGAATGTCGTCGCTGCAATCTTCGTCAGGCACGTTGTCATCCTTGTAATCTTTTTTACACGTCCATTCCATCATGAGTTGGTTTGACGGATCGTTGGGGTCGACTGACTGTGACGCGTTCACCACATATTTTATGCTATCATCCCCTGCCTGAAACACTCGATTGCAATTGTCAATAACAAGTTCGTAATCTTCTTCTTCTACCACAAGACTCACGTTAGAAGCGGATTTTACGGACGAGCCAACGTATCTTGCCTCGAGACGGGCAACGTACGTGATTCCAGGCGAAAGCGCGTTTCGGCGTATTCTCAATTCCTTGTTCGATTGGATTTCTATTGGAACATTTGATCCTTCACGCCATACCGTCCAACGAAATTCAATTTTGTTCAGATCCGGTCTCTGGCATGCTTTGTCATCGCGCACCTGTTGTCCTCGGTACCGCGCCTCAAGAATGATGTCCTCTGTGAGTTTCACAACGTGTTTGGATACAGGAACCGTCACAAATGGAACAGGTTGGGCTGAACGACTCACAGTATGTGGCTCAGATGTGTCCGATCGCCCTAACCAATCACTCACTGTCAGCACGACGCGTATGACAATGCCTTCAGGAATACCACCCATTTGCAGTCTCCGTCCGTCTTCATGAGATATCGCTTGCACAAGTGCGTGTTGCTCAGCAGCCCCAAATGGGACCCTCGGGTCAACAGGCTGTCCTTGAATGTCGATAAGCGACCATCGATAATCCAGGTCTCGTCCGCTTGCGGCTACAGAGTCATCTGCAAAGAGAAGGATTTCAGGATTGCACGGACCGTACACACTGCTTCCGATTATGGCTGCTTGGATGGGCGGGGCTGACTGTGGTGGTTCGAGTAAGGACCAAGATGAAGAAAATACTTTATCAGCCTTGTCGATGCATCCGAATGCTGCGATGGTGTTAGGTCTTAGCTCCACTTTGTCACCCACACGCACAGTGTCAATCCGATCAAAGTACATTTTGCATGTTTTGTTCGAATCCCAAATGCATCGTGACGTCCATTCAATAGGACATTTGCCGGCACCACCCGGCCCCCGTAGCTGAGATGTGTCCACATCCTTATCAAATGTCACACGAATCGACAAAAGATCATCCTCGATGATCGTTTGGACAAGCTGAGGGGCCACGCGACACCATTGTGTGGGTGCAGCCGTAGGTGATTTTGACAAGGTGGGTGCAGTTGAGGGGGTCCTTGTCGTAAGATCGTCAAATATCGTAATGGGAACACCAATTGAGACCTGGCGTCCTGAGTTTTCGGAAGAGACAACTGCTTGCAATACGTGATGAGCGTTGTGTCCCTTTGGTGGTCGTTCTAGCGCCACAAGCGCTCTGTTTCTCCTCGTCTCTGTCATCCATTCCCATTGGGTTTGCCCAGCACGAAGCACTCCAAAGCGGTACAGCAGGTCAGAACCAGCAGGGTCCCACCAAGAATCGCAGACAATCTCATACACATAGGTATTTGTGCCTTGCAGTGGCATTCCAAAACCATACGACCAACGAGATGCGTTGCAATAGCCAAATGTCGGAGCAGGTTGCAGCTTCAGATGAACCCATCCAAATGCTTTGACCCCTCCATACACGATTTCGGCTCCAATTTTCACATCAACGCCCGAAAAAATACGGCTCTGATTTACACCCAATTGCAACTTATCGCGAGGTTTCTCATCATGATGTTCTTCATCACCAATGCCAAACACAACCACGTCTGAACTAAGCCCACAGGACTCAAAATATCCATTGTAGCAATCCCAAGAGACATAAGTCAGTTTGTCTGGATCAAAAACGGCACCTCCGTTCTGCTCCTGGACCGACAATACCGTGAAATTGATTCCCAAAGGACGAAACAGATCAATGAACACCTCTACGTCTGCCATGAGAACGTCTTCTGGCACAGCATAAAGAAGGCATGATTCAGTACTGCTCAGACCAGAAACAGGGGACAAAACTCTAAGATTAAACTCGTACAAAGCTTGTTCTTGGAGTTCTTTCGATTCTATCTTTAGCAAAGGATTGTGTTTATTTCCCGTATCAAAATAAGGACAATCATAATCTTGAAGTTGATTATCTGGATCAAGAACCGGTATTGAACACTGCCATTCAAGTACGACGGATCCACCCGACTGGGGGTCGCTGCTTTGACTGGCATCGATAGTGGCGACCTTTGTTTCACCTCCCAATAAAGATCCATGCACCATACGATTGCACCCTGTGATCGACGGCTCAGGCGACACAGCCTCAATGCACACCCGTAACTCCCTCGTCGCACCGTATGGTGTGTTGATCATCCATTTGTGCTGGGCGAACAGAAGGATCCGGTAACACCCAAGGCCTTTCTGGGTGAGCTTCTCCTTGGACACTGTGAGCCGTGTCGCCACTACACCCGCAGGAGAAGGAATGTCAGGAATGTTGTGGTCGGGTGCAAACCACGTGAAGACTGGAGTGGATATAGCAGCCCGACGCACACACCCAGGCTCGATTCCATACTGGTAAGGCTCAAATGATGCTGTGAGCTCGACAGATCCGTCTGGACCCCGTAAGATTACATCTGCAGCAGCACCAGACGAGACCTCAGGATAAGGTACTTCCCAGGGAGATTTCGTGACACTTACAAATGCACTGTGAGAATCTCCAAACATGTTAGCCACCGTAAGACGAAATGTGTAATTTACACCATTGGTGAGCGTCGGGGCGCCAAGCACGCGGAGCACAGGGGAGTCACCGGCTTGAACTATGGCTTGCAGTATCATCTTGACGTCCGTGGCATGCACTGTTTCATTCGGTGATGCAGCGTAAAATGAATAAAGCGCCCATTGGTATCTCAAACGCTGAGGCCCACTCCCAAGAGACGCGTCTCCACGAAGAACAATAGGAGTGCACACCCCAATGAGATCGGGTCCGGAAATCACAGCCTGAACCAAGGGACGGGTCGCAGGGCCTGTGATTGGAGCAGACTGACTCATGGCGGCAGGACCTAGGTCATGTGTGCCGGCACAGCTGCGTGCGAGAACGACACCGTCACGAATCCTCACTGTGTCTCCCGGACTCACAAGGCTGCCAAGTCCCAAGTAGATGCGCAGTGTCCTATCTGATGCCCAGAAACATCCTGATGGAAATCCATACGCTTCAGTGCTTTCACCAAACATAACAGCGTCATGAATATAGTCAGAGCAGTCATACGATAGAGGACGGTTCCTTCGTTGCCCCCGTGTGGCGTTTTCGCCGCGGTCGGTCCGCACATCGAACGCAAGCTCGATCCAGACGAGGCTGTCATCCCATCGAGCGTACAAAAGTTGTGGCGGCGCAGCAGCACACGGATTGAAGTGCCCGCCCTGCATTGAAGGAGCGCGGGTGGTGCCGCTGCCGTTGACAAATAGGCTCGACGCGAGGTTTGCATAATTGCCAATCGCGCGTGGCGAGCTCGTTGCCGGAGCTCGCGTTGCCGGTGACAGTGAAGGCGTCAGTGTGGGAGAACGTGATGATGGTGATAAAGATGGCCTATGCGTCGGGGACGGAGTAGGCGTTGGATAGTGTGGTTGAACGTTTGCAAAAACACACAGCACAAAAAGCGCCCACCACTCAGCCACGGACGCCATTCTCAGCGAGTTGTGAGGCAACGCGCTCGTTCCGAATTTTTATCTGAGTTTGACCACTCTAAGCGCTGCCAAGGCGCAGGGCGACCGGGCGCCCGCGGCGGCTCGTGCGGCTTGACGGGTTGTTTACGCGCCCCCGGGGGGTTGTGGTGAAATGTCTACGATAGCAATCAAGTTATCCTCGCTGTTATTTAAAGTAAGTCTCGATTGTCCCATTGTGAGACAGGTTTGCGATGTCCTTGCCTGTGCGCTTACTTGCGCGCCCACGCCCCTGCGCAGACACTGGTGAAGCCTGTTGCAAAGGGTCTCAAGGGAAGGGCTTCGAATAACCCTTGGCTGAGATCCGCCTGTGAGCGGGTGGGCCGTTGGCAGAACCGTGTGTCTCTGGCTATGAACCTTCGTCTACTGGGCCACAATGTAAGTGCGCTTACGACCGCTCCTTCAGTCATGATGACTGCTCGCTATTGTTCTATTTGTTCATGATGACTGCTCGCTATTGTTCTATTTGTTCATACCTTTACTAAACACAACACGCACATGCCCTTCAGCCGACCAAAATCAAGCCTGTGAGCGACGAAAAGGCGCTGAAAATGGGTGCTGAGTTTTTAAGCGAAGCAGTTGTGTTTTCGTCTGGGGCTTTGGTGATAATGTTAGAGTACACACGCAAGTACTACGTGGACAAACGGAAAAGCGCTCTTGCCAAAGAGAAGAAAGAGGCTGAGGAACGGGTACAGAATGAGCGAATTGAAGGCCTTGAAGCAAAAATTGCCCACTTGGCCCAAGTGCAAGAGGCGCAGCAGCGGTTGCTTTCCGAGGTGCTGACGCGAATGGATCCTCAGGCTCTGGTTCAGACAGACAAGCAGACAGACAAGATCAGATATGAGTCATCAGGTAAAGGATGGTGGGGTTGGCTTGGATTCTCGTGACTATAACGAATGACATTGTCAAGGCTGCAAAAACGACCCTGTAGATATAGTGTGCGCCTCCCATTGCTTAAAAATCATTAATCATACCTCATTCGGCAAAAGTGTTGCGTTTCTCGCACAATCATGCATGCAAATATTACATAGACTAGGATGGCCA
>JACLAD010009179.1_pt1 | contig 12145 bp, 7 predicted proteins | sample 8027901 | NCBI WGS metagenome assembly JACLAD01 (sample SAMN15725071, study PRJNA655200) | protist metagenome | isolation source: fluorescence activated cell sorting (FACS) single amplified genomes of... | place: Spain: Blaines Bay Microbial Observatory, Mediterranean Sea | collected 2016-07-05
AACGAATGCATTACCACCATTCAGTTTCAAAGCAAATAAATATGATCAATCCGTGTTATCTGGACGTATACAACATTTTTATGAAGTAACAAGTCCATTTACTTTATTTACATCAAGTGAAACGTTGAAAAATAGTGTATCGATATTAAATAAATTCAAAACAAATACTTTATTAGAAGAGAAAAAGTATATGGATATGAAAAAAAACGATCCATTCGGTTTCAATAAAATGTTATGGGATGCAAGAAGTATTAAAGAAAGTATATTGCATCCAGATACAAATGAACCTATATTCATGCCTTTTCGTTTTTCCTTTTTTGCACCGGCACAATTTATTATTATACCACTTGTTATAGCACCATCGACGATAGCAAGTCCTTTCCGTACAACAATAATGCATTGGGCAAATCAAAGTTACAACGCTGGTTGTAATTACGCAAATCGTAATATTAGCAGCCCAACCAGTATGCGAACACTTGCAGAAGGTTATACAGGCGCCGTTGCTAGTTCTGTGATCCTTGCATTGGGTGCAACTGCTGTTGTCAATAAAGCAGGTGCATTGCCAAAATTATTACAATCTACCTTTCGTATTGGTTTTCCATTTTTAGCATGTGCAGTTGCTGGTTGTACCAATTTAATTTTAGTACGTAAAGAAGAATTATCAGATGGTATACAATTGTTTGATGAAAATGATAATGAACTTGGTAAATCCGTATTAGCAGCCAAAAATGCATTAGGTAAATGTTGTGCTGCACGTTTTGCATGGAATGCTCCAGTAATGATTGGCGTTCCATTAATGTTAGCTGGTTTGCAACATACATTACCAATATTATTTAAATCAACAAAAATTGGTATGGCAACGACGGTTCTTGTTAGTGGATTAACATGCATGGTTGCTGTACCACCTGCATTGGCATTGTTTCCACAATACGATTCCATGGATGTAAATGATGTAGAACCTGAATTTCAGAATATGACTATAGATGGTCAAACAACTACTATTAAACGTGTTTATTTTAATAAAGGATTGTAATAAAATATATTATATTTTCAAACGGGAACAACTATATTCTAAAGTAAAATTGTGTGTGCGAGATCGAAAGGTGTGATGGAACAAAAAAAGAACAAGAAGAAGTTATAAAAAAACATGTAGAGGTGAAATGAAAAAAAGAGAAGTCTCTCTTTTGTATTTTTTTAATTCAAAAACATTTATATATATACTTTTACATTTTTTGTGTTTTTTATTTTTCAACAATTCTAATTTTCTCCTCCCGACGACGAGTAAAAACCTTTTCGTTTTTTTCCTTTAAATGTTTAATTGAATTAATTGATTGAATTATAAACAAATACATATAGTGTGTGTGTGTGAGTAATAATATATATATATATATATATACATAAATATACATATACGCATATACATATAAACATATATAAATATAAACGATGACATCTAATCGGAGAAGCACGACAAATACAATTGCAACGACAACTAGTAGTAATAACGAAGAAGACAATGTAGTAGGAACAATACAATTAAGAAGAAGGGCAAGGATTACATGGACGGATGATGTTGTCGATAATGAAGGTGCTGGTAGACGAAAATCAAATAAATGTTGAATTTATCATAAACCAAAAAAATTCAATGAAAGTGATACGGAAAGTGATAGTGACAGTGAAGAGGAACATCACGACCATGATCATGACCATGATCATGACCATCATCATCATCATCATCATCATCATAACCATCATCATCATAACCATCATCATCATCATAACCATCATGATTCAAAACATAATAATAATAGTCATAAACATATACATAATGATGATGATGATGATAATGGTAATACTACAATTCATAACGATAATAATAATAACGATAATAATAATAATAACAACAATAATAATGATAATTCTTCTAGAAAAAACGACGTTGATAAAAAGTAAGAAAGAAGAAGAAGAAGTGATACCTATATTATCACATACATCAAGAAAGCACTACTTGGTATATATTTTGGACGACAAGTGTGAAATGGAACTTTACAAAATTTTTAGTTGATAAACATGGAACACCAATTAAACGATATGGACCATCAACACAACCACTTCGTATAACTAAGGATATTGAAAAATTATTATTGCTACAAGATATGTAAAAAAAAAAACTAAAATGAGATCTGTTTGTATATATTAATGAATAATATTTTTGACTATGATTCGCTATTGACCAAAGCATATAATAAAAGGCCAATAATAAAAATGATACGCGAGGAGACCGATATAATATATTATTAATTGAATATGTGTACTGTAAAACATATTAACAACGAAACATTTGAACAATATATACACGCTTGAATGTTTCAATCAGAGAGAAATATTGAAATACATATATATGTATGAGTAGTAAAGTAGTATGTTTACACCAGATTTGCATTCTGTGTGTGTACCTGTTCGTATATAAAATGTAAAAGATCTTATTTTATATTTAAAAATATTAAATTTTGAATGACATTTTTTCAACTAAGTGCCTAAAAACTACTTCTTTTATATTAAACTAAAAGGTGCAAAGAAAATGAATAAATGGAAATAGAAGACTGAGAGATACCGGAGATAAAAAAAAAGAGACACAAAAAAAAAGAAGAAAGAGAGAAAATAGGATAAAAACATGGCATCGTTAACTACTAACCCACCACCAAGAAAGAAACTAAAGCAATCTACTATCGAAGCGTTAAAAGAAAAACCATTACGAAAAATTTATATTGGTTCATTTGTTTTACCAGCTGGAGTGGAATCAACATGTGGTATAATGACAAATATGCTTCAATATTTAGATATTAAGTCATTATGTAATGTGAAACGATCTTCTTTAATACAGCAACTAAGTAAAGAATTTGGATCAGATGATTTGGAACGTGTACGTGATGAAGCATTGCGTCTTGATTATAAAGGTAGACGAAGTATAAATGAGATAAGACTTTCACATCCAGCGAGGAGGTTATATTTATTAATTGAAAGATATAAAAGAGAGTTTCCACGTGGTACAGTACTCGAGTACCGAATACCAACACCTATCGTATGTGCATGTGAACATGGACGTATGGATGATGTAGAATTATTTGTGAATCTTCATCCTTATCACAAGTATATTACTAATCGTGATGTGAATGGCTACAGAGATGATATGACATTGAAAGATATGGTGAGTCAAGTCGGTAGACGCAGTAGTGGTTGGGAATGTACACCTTTAATGATGGCTGCATGGAACGAACATTTCCACGTAGTTAAATGTTTAATTGAACAAGGTGAAGCTGATCCTAATATTGCAAATAGGTATGGAGCGAATGCATTACATTGTGCAGCAGAGACTAACAGAACAACTACTGAGTTGATTGAATTGTTATTAACTCATATGACTCTTAATAGCATTAATAAGAAGCAGTCCGGGGGATCCACTCCCCTAGACGGGGCATATGAATATAATCATAGTCCAATTCGCCAAGAGATCATTGCACTTTTACGTTCAAAAGGTGGAAAAGCAAATAAACATGATGAAAATGGTAGAGATGTAGGAGAAGGTAATGGTGATTTAAATCATTAAACCAGAGAGAGAGATAACGTGCGTGTGTGTCTAGATGTGTTCATAGCATCTTCGTTGTACACGTAGTTTAAAAATTATATTCTAGATCCATTATAGTGTTTATTAATCTTGACTCTCCCCGTGTGTCATTCTTCTATCGCTACACTCACTCTTCATAGTTGTTTTACTCTTCAATTGACCTTTTTTCAATTGAATTTGAATGAACTAAGAAATAATAAATAAAAATAGAAATAGAAATATGTTGAAGAGAAATATATATATATACATATACATACATATATATATATATATAAGATATACAAACATGGCGTCGATTACTACCATCCCGCCACATGCAAAACGACAACGTACGTCGTTAAAATCATCAACGATTGAAGGGTTAAAACAAAAAAGGGCACCACCACCTATTAAGATTGGTATATTAGTTTTACCAGCTGGATTTGAGTCTGCCTGCGGGATCTTGTTAAATATATTACAATATTTAAATATTAGATCATTATGTAATGTGAAACGATCTTCTTTAATACAGCAATGTAGAAAAGCATTTGGATCAGATGATTTTGAACGTGTACGTGATATAGCATTGAGTCTAAGTTATGAAGGTAGAAGAAGTATCAATGAGATACTACTAACACATCCAGCGAAAAGATTATATTTATTAATTGCAAGATATCAAAGAGAGTTTCCACGTGGTACAAGACACAGAGAGCGAGTACCAACACCTATCGTATGTGCATGTCAACGCGGATGTATGAATGATGTAGAATTATTTATGAATCTTCATCCTTATCACAAATATATTACTAATTGTGATGTGAATGGCTACAGAGATGAGATGACATTGAAAGATATGGTGAATCAACTCGGTAAAACTAGTAGTGGTTATGAATGGACACCTTTAATGATAGCTGCAAGGAACGAACATTTCCAAGTAGTTCAATTTTTGATTGAACAAGGTGAAGCTGATCCTAATATTGCAAATAGGCATGGAAGGAATGCATTACATTATGCAGCATGGTTTAACAGTACGAATACTGAGTTGATTGAGTTGTTATTAACTCATATGACTCTTGAGAGTATTAATAAGAAGAACTTGGCGGGATGCACTCCCCTGGACTGGGCATATGCTCGTACTGATAGTCCACTTTGCCAAGAGATCATTGCACTTTTACGTTCAAAAGGTGGAAAAGCAAATTATTATGATGAAAATGGTAGAGATGTAGGAGAAGGTAATGGTGATTTAAATGATTGAAACACAAAAGAGAAGTGTATTGTGTACAGTAAAGATATTCATGTTAAACATAGTTTTTATATCGTACGATATTTAATACGAAACGTAATATTTAATCCCGTTTGTACAAAAAAAAAAGATTTATGGGCGTCGATATAAAATTTTTTATAAATTACATTTTCAATCACTCTCTAAAATTTTTTTAATATCATTTGCCGCTTTATTTTTAAAATTGTTACTATTGTAGTTCGATGCTGATGAATTTTGCTTCTTTGACCCTAATTTCGCTCGCAATGCTTCAACTTCGTTTTCCAATGCAACATATGAGTTAGTACGTAATTTATTCAACTTGCTTACAGGTTTTGGTTGCTGTAAACGTTGATCATCGTTACCTTTATTATTATTATCATTATTATACATAGAATTACTTTGAAATTGCATTTCTGGGACTATATCACGTTCTTCTTGCTCTCCATCATCTTCCTCATTACGTGCATTGTAAATGGATGCTTCGATTTGCTTACGTGCCCTTCTAGTATCACTTTGTCTACGACCTGACCATTGATTTCCTTTTTTATTACTTGCCCGTATGCCTTGCTGAGCACGAAGATAACTTTGCAACACATCACGTTTAATATATTTATCTTCCTTTTGTTGTTTCTTCGTTCTTCTGCCATCATAACGTCCATGGCTTCTTGACAATGCATCGTTTCCAATAAGACGTCGTACGGTAGGTTCATTGCTATCATTATCAATATAATTCTCTGGTTTTGATTTGTATATGCCACTAGTAAATAGAGTAGCACTGTTGTTTACATACATTTTATTATTTTTCGGATTTTTCAAAGTTGGTGGTACACCCCTTGCCAGACGTTTTTTGATGACATCTTGGACGTTAATTTCATCATTTGACGTTGCAACTAATAACTCTGGAGAAAACAATTGTAACATTTGCTCTGAATCTAATCCACTCGATTTCTTTGATTTTGGAGTATGCATATCCGGCTCTGGTGAAGATGTGCTAGACCGTTGTTTGTTTTTATTCGTATTCATTGGAGACATTAATGCAACAAAATCATCTTGACGTCTGCCTTTATTCTTACCACTCTTAAATTGCAAAAGTTCACTACGTAATTTTGATTCGGATCCATAAAATTGCTTTGCCATTCTAGCTTTCTGAGTACTGGAGCCGTATTTGTTCCACGTACGCTCTTTTGCACGTTCTAGTGCAAATTTACTTGGGCCACGATATAAAAATTGTTCATTTGTTTGTGCTTCTGTGAAGCCATTACCACCAGAGGTGCGTAAACCAAATTCATGCTTATGTTCCGATTCTGTCATATAATGCAACCGATTATTTATTGGCAGAGCTTTCGCTTGTTGTCTCACAGCAGTTCTTTTCATCGTTGATTGACTTAATATTTTAGAATGATGTGGAATAGCATCTTGCATATCCAAAATTAACTCTTTTAATTGAACTTCCGTCATGTCTTTTAAATCTTTAGAGCTAACTTTATTTGGCTTGACCCTTTGCTTATCTTTGATTGGAACAATTGTAGTAGATTTTGACGGGGAGCCAACGGGAGATGAAATTCCGACGGTTTGACTAACTATTGCTTGATTTGTTAAATAACGACGTTGTTGATTTGGACTTCCTGGTGGCCCACCTGTCTGAACTTCTTCATGACTAATCTCCAATAATGGCAATGCAAGTTCTTCAGGGGGAACAGGACCTTGCAAATATGAAATAAGCGTAACACTTGACATACGACTCCACACAACATTTATTGCAGTTGGCAACCTGTATGTTTTTTGATTCCAAGGTATGGATACAGGTATCGTATTTTCAATTAATGTATCATCCTTTTTACCACTTGATTGTTTCCTACGAAGTCGGTGATTAACACAAGAGCAGACACCCCATGCGTACATGTTACCACTACTATTGGAAAGTACTATTGTATGACGCCATCCAGCAGCTACTTGTGTTACACGTTCTTTCTCCAACGATACAACTTGGGATGGAGTATCTACATCATCTTTATGGCCCAAACCTAATTGTCCATGCGCATTCCAACCCCACGTATATACGGCTCCACTTCTTGACACGGCAATACAGTGTCTTCCACCGCTGGATACATCAGCGAAACTTTCCACGCGTTGGCTGTCTTCTCGTTGAACTTGTATCAACGAAGGAACAAACCGATTACGCGAGTCACCAAGCCCTAATTGACCATATTTATTATCGCCCCAAGTGTACAAATTACCATCATGTGTTTGCGCAACTGTATGATTCAAACCACAAGATACATGGCGGATGCGGAAACGCTTCAATGCCTTTACCAATTGCGGCGTCGTTTTATCTCCATTGTCTACGAAAACACCTAATCCAAGCTCTTTTCCTCGACCCCAGACATAAATGTGTCCTGACAATGCCAACGCAACACTGTGATAAGCGCCAGCAGCGATTTCCCCGATCCTTGGTTTAATACTATGTAAACGTGTAGGAACAGCGCAATTATTTTTATCCCCAAGACCCAATTGTCCACGGCTATTTAACCCCCATGCAAAGACAATACCTTCTTTAGTCAACGCCATGGAATGATCTTCCCCACAAACAATTTGCTTCACCATAACTTGGGTTGCCATGGATCTATATAAGCTAATTTTTTGCCCTTGCTGCGTTGGTAAATCATTTAATCTTCCAAGCGAATTTATCTTGGTAGATTTAGATTTATTGTTGTAGCTTCCATGCCCCAATTGGCCACGATCTCCCCAACCCCATGTATACACATCGCCGACTGTATCTAAACCAATGCTGTGATGAGAACCCAGTGCCAATGTTTGCGGTCTTCTGCGATTTTCTGTCAACATTTTCATAAAATATTCATACGATTTCATCCACCCTCTTGTATAAACTTCAGAGCTATCAATATGAGTATCAATATCAAGACATCGACCTTCAACGACTTGTCCATCATTAGCTAAACGATTTAAGTCTTTCAAACGCAAACCTTCAATTGTACCCATGTTATATTTCTTCAAATCTAACGCTTCTCGTTCACGAACAGTTTTTAAACGCCATAATTCGTCCGCTACCATTATCGCAGTTTTCATTTCCCGTACGTTCTTCCTATGGTTCATGCCTCGAATGACACGTTGTATTACATGTACGGCGCGTAATAAACGATTAAAATGCAATTTTAAAATGTTAGCACGATGAAACATTTGTATAGTTGCAGTAGCATCTTTAATTTGATGATAACGACGTCGAACTAAACAACCTTTCCATGCTGCTTGCAAACGGCATATTGCTATTCCTTTTGCGCGTTCTTCCCTTTTCACAGCTAAATATTCTACAACATCTTCCCGTTCTTGACGTAGTTTATATCCACGAAATACAGCTTGAACAAGTAATGCAGCTCTAACTTTGGACCAATGAATACGCCGTACCCGTAAAAACCTACGAGTGGCTCGTTGAATAATTTTCACTGCTTCTAACATTCTTAAAACATGCCTGCGTACAATAAATCCCCTCGACAAACCATGCAAAACGCGCAAACCACGCCTGATTCTCATAAAGCGCAGACGCCCGTGACATTTTCGAAAATATCTTTGAAGTTTACGTAACGCCCTCATTTTTTTTGTATACCGGTTTTTAATTATAAATCCTTTAAAAAACCATTGCATTATATTTATCGCATTTCTATAACTGCACCACTTTGTTCTATAATGTATTCCTCGAAAAGCTGCTTGAATGCGACCTATACTTCTGTGAAACAAAGCTAAATTTGCTTTTGTTTGATACATACGATAAGTCGCTTGGATTTTTGTACTAGCCTCATCTATCTTTTGCATTCTTACCTCACGAAGTGTTTCTAATGCTTGCGAAAGCGCTTTTCTCATAAACAATTTTGTCGTGCCAAATTGCACTTTATCTTTTTTCGTTTTTTTATCAAACAGGTCTCCGTGTTTTTCGCTTTGTTCCCCCCAACGCCAATATAAAGCCATTACTTTCATACTGAGACTCCTATAATCAGCATCAGCAGGTTGAATCAATTGAAACTCCGTCTGTGTTTTTGGTGCTGAAATTACTATCACAAAGTGCTCAAAAAAATCTCTATATACTTTTTGGTATGAGTAGCCATCGTGTCTAATTCTCACACTGTCTAAAACACCAAGATATTGCAATTGGTTGTAAACCTTTGTTGTATCAAAATAAAATGGCTTTTTCAATTCATTACTTTTGATGCATCTTACAAATCTAGGCGTGGTTTGTTCTATTGTTTTTATCAATTTATTAATATTCTCTTCAAATCGCAAGGAAAGCATTACATTTGCTCCGACTAACGTACTACGGTTAGCTGTGCTGGATGCTTCTGGAGTTTTGAACATTGCTTGCAGTATATTTAATTTGGTTCCGTTGATCAATATGTCTTCTATTTGTGGTTGCAGTAAGTCTTTGTTTTTAGTTTTAAACCCTTTGATGGTGTACATGACCTCGTTTGCACTATGTGTTACAATAAAACAACCTCTATGTTTTATATGAGCTAAAGCAAATAAGTCTGCAGGTTTTGAACCGTCACGTGATTTAGCTTTTTTCATTTTATCTGCCATTTTTTGTAACATTACCTCCTCAGACATACGCCCAAAAAGACACGCATCACTTACTTGTTGGAAGATTCCTGTACGTTTTTTACTGATTAAATCTATTACATTTTGGTTATCAGTAAATGTAATGGCACTATAATCAATCCTTTCTTCTTCATATTTTTTCTCCTCTAAGCGGAAGACGTGTTTGATGAATAAATTATGCAAACGCTCGTTCGCATAATTGATTAAAAGTTGTTCAAATCCGTTGCCTTCCTTAAATACTTCAAAACCAAATATATCTAATAATCCTAAAAATTTATATTTTGGATTTGTATCAAAGTCTTCTGCTGTGCCTAGCTCTTTTGTAACCGTTTTTTTAATCCCAGCATTAATTGCCTGCACAATTACACCAAACAATTTTGCATATAACGCCTTTGCAAGGGAAATGACAGATTGCTCCGCAGCTTCTTTGCTAACTTTTGATATTATGGTGTTGCCACCAGCATTAGTTGATTTAGTAGTTACAGACTCCATAAAGTCTTCTTTATGAAAGCCGAGCAAAGAGCAAATTGCTTGAAGACTTCGTTCGCAACTAGATTCAACCCCGGAAATAGACGTTCCAGTAGCTGTATGAGAATCATCTTTTTCAACAAAGCGTATATTTCCAAGGTGTAGTACTGCTGATACGACTTTGTAAATTTCAGTGACAATATCTTGCTCCACACCTACAATTTTAAATGCTTCATCAACAGCTTTGAAATCAGCTTCATCCGATGAGCTTGCTCCCCCCATATATGCATGTTTGATTAAATGGCTGTTACTGTCTGATAAAAACTTAAATTTGTCTGGCGAATCAATCCATAACTCTTTTTGCATGTTCTCAGGCACACCTAAGCATAATTGATAGAAGAAATGATATGATCGCTCACCGTCTAATTGATCTGTTAAACGACTTTTTTCTAATAAAAAATGTTTAATGCTTCCACCAATAATATGACCTTTCTCTCCGAAAACAATTCTTAAATACTTTCCAAAGCGACTTGAATTATTATTACGTAACGTTTTTGCATTACCAAAACTTTCTAAAATCGGATTTGACTGCAACAACTGTTTCTCGATCAGTGGTACGTTTTTTTCATCTTTTTGTCCAATGTAGGCATTGAGACTATCTCTTGAAGATAAGGAACGTCTTCTAGCAGATACAAGATCTGTAGGAACATTTTTACCAGTTGATTTTACGGAGCTTAAATTTGCAATGTATTGCATAATTTGCTTTGTCGTTTCTGTTTTACCAGCCCCACTTTCACCACTAATAATAATCGATTGACTTTGACTATGTTGGATAATTGTTTGATATACATCATTTGCAGTTTCAAAGATATGAGGTGGTAGGCTTAGTCTCCTCCGTTCTTTGTCACTTAAAAGTCGTAGTTTTGATGGTGGGGGACTTTCGCGATACTTTTTCATGTATAGCTGGTCATAAATTCCAACTTGGTGTTCATCCATTACAAGTTTGTAAGGATTCATTACGATTAAAATTTCACCTGCTTTTGTATAAATCTGTTTTCTTAAATAACGCTGTTCAATATTGTGAAGAACAGCAGGTTCATGTAGATGTGTATAATCGATCATGTCATCCAAGTCTGTTATATCGTTTCTTGGCCATACCATTTCAAAAGGTTGTTCTACTCTCATTTTTGGACTTAACTCTGTTTCACATAATATTTTGTTTGTAGATTGATCTAAAGTTTCAGCGACTCGTGCTGGGACGTACATTGGTCTTGTCGCTTTCTCTTTGCTTAAATAACCATGACGATAGGCACCAGTTCCTTCCTCATATGGATTTTCTATCCATACTTGCACACCTTTCTGGAAGAAAGTAGCATTCATAGAGTTGGCTCTTTTCCGTGACTTTAACAACGCAATTCTATCTGCCGTATTTCGTCGTCCTTGGCCTTTTATTTTAAACGTCGACGACATGTTTGAAAATCAATAAGTACTGTCTATTTGTTTTGTATATATAATCGTTGAAGTTATTTATTATTTGACTGATAACGTGTATATATAGATATAATATTCACAACTAGCAAGATATTTACTTTTCATATAAACCTTTATATATATTTGGATATAACATAACAAATAAATAATAATAATTATAATGATAATAATAATGGTCTATAATAATTATTGCACCAGTAGTCCACACTATTCTTTTTTTTTTTTGATATTATTAATAATGCTGTGTTTAGCTATTAATACTTTGCAATCATAATCTTTTTGTTACTTTTAACTTCATTTTTTTTTCTGCAAATTACTAAACAGACAAATAATACTGTATCTTCTTTAGAAAGTTATAAAGTCTGTTGTCCTATCATAATTTTAATCAAGTAATATTATTAATTAGTCTAGCTGAGCAAAGCCCAATTAACTTGTACACCTAATGACATAGAAATAGCATTGGAAAAAGGCAGAAAATAAAAACCTCTATATCTTTCGGTTTCCAAACTTTAATTTGCTAGAGCTAGGCAAAAACAAAAAGAGGGAGACGATTGTCGTGTAGAGTGTAGAATAATTTATTATTTCACTCTCCCTCAGCGTTATTATTAATAAAATAGTCTAATAACAATACAATCAATAATAGTAATAATAACTAAACTAAACTAATAAATGTTACGAAAAGAAAACATAAATTATGCATTTTAAAACAATCA
>JACLAD010002690.1_pt1 | contig 12135 bp, 14 predicted proteins | sample 8027901 | NCBI WGS metagenome assembly JACLAD01 (sample SAMN15725071, study PRJNA655200) | protist metagenome | isolation source: fluorescence activated cell sorting (FACS) single amplified genomes of... | place: Spain: Blaines Bay Microbial Observatory, Mediterranean Sea | collected 2016-07-05
GGGAAACGCTATGAATTGGGGCAGACCGTTACCGTAAAACTCCATGAAGTCGCGCCAATGGAAGGCGGCCTTCTCTTAGAGATTGTCTCAAAGCCTAAACCACGCCGTGAGGGCGAACCACTCCCCACGCAACGCCGCTCTCGATTCGACCGAGGCCCTAGCCGCGGCAAAGGCAAACCCGGCGGCAGATCCTCGCCTAAGAACAAGGGGAAACGCCGCAAATGAGCAAGCTAACCGGGACCGCTTTTGATAAAGAAGATGAAAGCGATGTGATTCATAAAGACACCCCAACGCCTAGGCCGAAGGATGCAGCGACCTTAATCCTCATTCGACGCGACAGCGAACACCCCAAAGTCCTGATGGGAAAACGCTCTGGCCGTCATGACTTTATGCCAGATAAATACGTCTTCCCCGGCGGCCGCGTCGACCCTCAAGATGGCCGCCCCGTCGCGTACAGCGAGCTTGGTGCTGAAACAGATCAAAAACTTCGTTACAAAACAAAGCGCTTGCCGCGTGCATTTGCAATGACAGCTATTCGCGAAACGTTTGAGGAGACAGGCTTACTGCTTGGCAAAACCGCAGAAATGCCTACAAATGCGCCCGAGGGTTGGCAGCGTCTCTACGATATGGACATCGCACCTAACCTAGAGCCACTCGAGTTTATAGGCCGCGCTATCACCCCGCCATATCGACCAAAACGCTTCGATGCGCGCTTCTTTATGGCGGACGCAGAAAAGATTCTCATTGATGAGCGCCCACCCGTGGATGGTGCAGAACTACATGACCTTCAATGGGTTACGTTGGCCGAGTCGCTTCAATTGGATTTACCGAATGTGACACGCTTCATGTTAGGCGAAATTGGTGAAAGGCTCACAGGAAAAAGTACCGGTGGACCCCCATTTTTAAGGTGGACACGTACCGGGCACACAACTGACCGAATTTGATCAGTCAAAGCGGTTGACTAAAGCGCGCTTACCCATCATTAGACGCGTTTTCGAGATTTAGCTCCGAGTAAGGGTGCATCGCTATGGCCAAACCGGCAACCATCAAAATCCGCCTGAACTCTACAGCAGGCACAGGCTTCTTCTACGTTACAAAGAAGAACCCACGCAACATGACTGAGAAAATGGTCAAGCGTAAGTATGACCCAGTTGTGCGCAAGCACGTTGAGTTCAAAGAAGGTAAGATCAAGTAGATCTGCCTTAATTGAATTAAGAAAGGCCGAGCTTTATAGCTCGGCTTTTTTATTAGGCCGCGACACTCTCAACCCGGTTACGACCGCCCTCTTTGGCTTGATAAAGCGCCATGTCAGCCTGATGCAGCAAGTCCGAGATGGTGCCATCCTCAAGTGAGAAGGTCGCGACACCCGCGCTAACAGTAACGTCAACTGATATTTCATTGCGCTTCAAATCAAATGAATCACTTGCTATTGCATGCCTAATGCGCTCCGCGCTCACGCAAGCCAAGTCACCAGGTGTTTCTGGCAAGATAACAAGGAATTCCTCACCACCTGGGCGACACACAATATCTTTAGGTCGTACGTTAGAACGTATGCGCGCTGCAAACTCTTTCAGCACTTCATCGCCCGCCTCATGCCCATACTCATCATTGATGCGTTTAAAATGATCTATATCGAAAGAAATGATTGAAAGCGGCTTTCCGCCGACGGAAGCCCGCTGCATCCATTGTTGCAATTGCTGAAGCATGTAGCGACGATTGTATAGTCCAGTGAGTTGATCGATGACCGATAACTCAAGACCGCGATCAAGGCGTCGGCGTAGAATTTCAATATATCGCGTTCTGCGGAGCTGCGTTCGAACACGTGCCGTCAGTTCTTGAGTATCAACTGGGGCGACGATGACGTCTCCCGCCCCTAAACCCAGCGCTTGTGCGGCCAACGGACGGTCAGGCAACTCACATGTTACAATGATTGCGACGTCCCTGGTTGTCTCCATCGATCTTAGACGCGCACAAAGTTTCAAAGGATCATATGGTTGATTAGAGAGCGCGAGAACAATCAAATCCAAACGGTCGTTTTCACCCGTTGAAAAATCACGATCATTCCAGCTGAAAACTTTATGTCCAACTTCTTCGAGCGGAGCGAATAACCTTCGACTTGCTGTTTGGTCGCCATCGATAACCAGAATGTTTGCTGGGCGCTGAGCTTCATGAAGCTCTTCTTCAGAAAGGGATACCTGATGGTTGGACGTCGACTCACGTTGGCGAAGTTCGTCTGCAACCGCGTTGTATCGTGTTAGGGCTTCCAAGCGAGCCATGAGCGCGAAATCGTCAAGAGGCTTGGATAGAAAATCATCCGCGCCTGCTTCAAGCCCTCGAATACGGTCCTCACGGTCGTTCAAGGCTGTTAGCATTACAACAGGAATATGCCTTGTGCGGTCATCCCGCTTCAGGCGTTCACAGACTTCGTAACCGTCCATACCCGGCATCATCACATCTAATAGAATGATTTGTGGTCGCTCTCGAACGGCTTTCTCAATGGCTTCTAGACCATTCTCAGCCAGCAAGACCGTATAATACTTCGCCTCGAGTTTGGCTTGCATCAGACGACGGTTGGCGAGGATGTCATCAACGACTAACACGCGGGCGCTCATGCAGGAATACCCTTAGCCGGCAGTAACTCTTCAACTTTCGCGAGGAATGACCTCACTTGGATTGGTTTTGACAAATAGCCTTCACAGCCCGCCTCACGTACAAGCAGTTCATCTGTTCGCATTGCAAAAGCGGTAACTGCTAAGACAGGTATATGTTTTGTGCGATCATCATCCTTGAGCCATCTCGTTATGTCCAAACCTGAGACTTCCGGAAGCTGAATATCCATGACGATGAGGTCTGGAAGATACTCCAAAGCAAGCCCTACCGCTTTGCCACCATCAATACACTTTAGCGTTGCGTAGCCAGTGGCCTCCAGCAAATCGCTAAAGAGGCGCATATTCAACGCGTTATCCTCAACAATGAGGACGGTACGAGTTTTGTCTGCGGGCATAGAGTGTTTGTCCAGAATAATTCGGCTAAGTCGCTTTGTACTGATTCTTTCTATACCCCGCGCTTCGTTAATGTTTGTTTGCCAAAGGCATCTTGAGCTTGATGCGAGAACATGAGAAGAACAAGCATGACCTCAATATGCCGCGATTGTGATCACGTAGCCGAGACGGCGTTCTCGGGTTGCAGCAATTGTGGGTCTGATCGTATCGTAACTCATTCGAAACTGAAGGACTTATCCATTGCGCATATTGATTGCGATGCATTCTTTGCAGCGGTCGAGAAACGCGACAATCCTGATTTGAAAGATAAGCCCGTCATTGTTGGTGGCGGAAAGCGCGGCGTCGTCGCAACGTGTTGCTACATTGCGCGCCTTCACGGGGTCAGGTCGGCCATGCCGATGTTTAAAGCGCTAAAGCTATGCCCTGAAGCCGTTGTGATCAAAGGGCGCAGAGGTGCCTATAGCGAAGCCTCAAGAGCTATTCAGGCGAGACTAAAGGATCTGACGCCCTTGGTGCAAATGATTAGTATCGATGAAGGATATTTAGATCTTTCAGGAACAGAGCGCGTCAACTCCGCCATGCCCGCAATCGCGCTTTCACGCTTAGCGCGAGATATTGAAACACATATAGGCATTACGATTTCTGTTGGTCTCTCAGAAAATAAATTCCTCGCGAAAACGGCTAGCGAGCTTGATAAACCTCGCGGGTTCGCAGCGTTGAGCGCGGCAGAGGCCGGTTCATTTTTGGCGCCTAAGCCTGTTGGCTTCCTTCATGGGGTTGGAAAGCAGCTTGCGCAAAAGTTGGAACGTGAGGGCTATCGGTCTGTCGGGGATGTTCAAAGCGAGACACCTAGAAACCTCATTAGCAAATTCGGGGAAACGGGTCTTTGGTTGCATCAACGATCGCAAGGGATCGACAATCGACCTGTCCACACAGGCAATGAGAGGAAATCAGTGTCGGCGGAGCGCACGTTCGAAACAGATATTGATCGCCTTGACCTGCTGGTGGACCGACTTTGGCAAGTCTGCGAAGAAACCGCGAGACGTGCAAAGGGCCATGCTGTGGAGGGGGCGACTTTGACATTAAAGCTCAAGCGTAAGGACTTTCGTTCAATCACGCGCTCTGTAACTCTACGCTCACCGACTAACCTAGCCCAAACGCTTTTTCGTGTAAGCCGCCCTTTGCTGGAGAGAGAAACCGGCAAAGGGCAGTCGTATCGCCTGATCGGCATTGGGTTGTCACACCTCTCAGACGCGAGATGGGAAGATAAAGACCTAGTTGACCCAAGTGTTGAAAAGCGAGCAAATGCTGAACGCGCATCGGATGCTGCACGCTCAAAATTCGGCGACTTAGCTGTTGTAACGGGGCGGTCTATTAAGCTTAATCGTGAAAAGCAAAAATCCAACGCAAGTTAAGCTTGTACGCTATTACGATTTGAAGCTAACTCACATTAGATTACTTTGCCGGAGCGCCTGAGCATGACACCTGAAGAACGATTACAAAACCTTGGCATTGAACTACCAAAGCCTATGGCTGCGGTGGCTAACTATGTCCCATATGTCATCTCAGGAAACATGCTGTTTGTGTCTGGCCAAGTAAGTTCTGGGCCAGATGGTCTCGTTAGAGGCAGGCTCGGCGAAGACACCACACTGGAGCAAGGTCAAGCAGCTGCGAAATTGTGCGGCATAAACCTTATCGCGCAATGCAAAGCCGCTCTGGGCGAGCTGAAAGCGCTTAAGCGTGTTGTGAAACTAGGCGGGTTTGTAAACGCACATCCCGATTTCACAGAGATACCACAAGTCATAAATGGTTGTTCTGACCTCATGGTCTCAGCTTTTGGCGATGCAGGCCGGCACGCTAGATCAGCCGTCGCAAGTCCAGTGTTGCCTTTGGGCGTGGCGGTTGAAATTGATGGTGTGTTTGAAATTGGCTGAGCGGTTTGAGCTTGGCGCGTTTGACTATGCTCATAGAGGTTTGTGGTCTCCAGCCGGACCGACCGAAAATAGCCTCGAAGCCTTTCTTGCGGCTGCAGAACAAGGCCTTGGTATTGAATTTGATGTTCGCCCTAGCCGGGATGGCGTGCCACTAATTTTTCATGACTATGACCTCACGCGAATGACGGGATTAGAAGGCGCGTTTGAGGATTTTGACGCGACCGACTTGATTGGAATGAAACTTATAGGTGGCGGAACAATTATTTCACTTGAGGACCTTCTTCAGAAATGGCCGACTGATGCGCCTCTTCTGTGCGAAATCAAAATTGACGGGTGGACCGCACCTGAAAGTTTCGCAAATCGTGTCGCAAATGCTTTTAGCCAATATGAGAAACCCGCAGCGATAATGAGCTTTTCTAGACGTGTTGTGTCCTCTTTGCCTGACGCGATACAAAAAGGGCAATTAGTCGATAGCTCCGAGAATATTGGACTCCAACAGTTTCTCGATAGCGTTCAGAGTTCGGGATTAGAGCATTGCGATTATATCGCTTGCCACATAAACGATGCCGAAAGCATTCAAGCCGAACTTCCACTCTGTACTTGGACAGTTCGAAACCCCGAAATGAGCGCTAGATTAGCGCCATTTGTCGATGCGCAAATCTTTGAGAGCTTCGATCCAGCACTCGTCAAAAAGAGCACACGCGTTAGATAGTGGTCATGGATCAACAGAATATCCAAGCTCAAATTATATCCGCCCTATCAGAGGTTGCTCGCGATGATTGGGATCGTGTCGCCAACCCCTCGGGTGAGAGATATGACCCTTTCGTTAGTTGGGATTTTCTTGAAGCGTTAGAGGCTTCTGGCGCCGTCGCACCAGAAGCAGGATGGACGCCATGCCATCTCTTGATCAATGGTCCTGACGAGCAGCTAAAAGCCGCGATGCCTTTGTATGCAAAGACGAACAGCCAAGGCGAGTTTGTCTTTGATCATAGCTGGGCAGATGCCTATGAGCGTGCTGGAGGGGCATATTATCCAAAGCTACTCGCCGCCGTGCCGTTCACCCCCGTTACTGGTAAGCGCTTACTCGTGCCTGAAGGGTCTGATAAACCGCAACTTGAAGAAGCGCTCCTAAGCGGCGCCGTGCAGCTTGCCTCTCAGAACGATATGTCATCATTGCATCTCAATTTTCTCACTACTCCTCAGAAGACACGCCTCAATGATCTGGGTTTATCGATACGAACCGACCAACAGTTTCACTGGACGAACGAAGGCTATTCCAGTTTCGATGGCTTCCTAGAGAGCCTCTCTTCCGCGAAACGTAAAAACCTTCGCAAAGAACGCCAAAAGGCTAACCAAGGAATCACATTCCAGCACCTCACGGGCGATCAAATTGAAGAACGTCACTGGGATATTTTTTTCGAGTTCTATATGGACACGGGTGCTCGAAAATGGGGTTACCCCTATTTGAACCGAGACACATTCAGCCTTCTGGGTGAACGTATGGCTGATAAGATTCTGCTGATATTAGCCGTCGATCAAGACGAGCAACCTATAGCAGGTGCACTCAATCTGATTGGCAGTGATACTTTATATGGCCGATACTGGGGGTGCTTAGAGCAACGACCGTTCCTGCATTTTGAAACCTGTTACTATCAAGCGATAGACTTTGCGATTGAGCGTAACCTTTCAACAGTCGAGGCAGGCGCGCAAGGCGGGCACAAACTTGCACGGGGATATGCGCCGGTTACCACCTATTCCGCGCATTGGTTCGCTCATTCTGGCTTGGGCAGCGCAGTTGATGACTATTTACGTCGTGAGAGACAAGCCGTTGCACGCGATAAAGAGTATCTTCAGTCGCGAACGCCGTTCAAGAAGAGCTCATCGTGAGTCTGTTGCGCTTCACGTTCTCAACGATGGAAGAAGCGCTGGTGGTGAATGGCTTACTGGTCGCCAATAAGATCCCGTCCCAATTGGACATTTATCATCACGCACACACTGACTGGATGATAATCCAAGCGTTGGGCGGTGTAACAATGATGCTTCCTTCCGCAGATGAGCAGGAAGCGATGGAAATCATAGCCGATGCGCAAGAACGAGCCGAGGCAACATTCATAGATGTGTTCGGCGAAGTAGACATTACACCGTTGAAAACACGCCGACTGAGAGCTTGGACAATGGCTCTAATGCACTTTAGTCCAATTAATTTTTTGGCTTTAGCAATTTACGGCTTAGGCGCTTTCGTTCTTGGCGGTATCACCGATAGGAAAAGGAAAAATAGTCATGACGCTTCACGCTGAGTATGACCCTGGAAACATCTTTGCTAAAATCTTGAATGGTGACATGCCGAGTGTCGGCGTGTTCGAGGATGATATTGCACTCGCTTTTATGGACGTCTTTCCTCAAGTGGAGGGCCATACGCTGGTTATTCCCAAGAACGTTCAAGCGCGTAATTTCTTGGACATGCCTAGCGAGGCCATCGGTATTTACATGGAGCGGGTGCAGCGCGTTGCCCAGGGCGTCGAAAGAGCGCTGTCGCCCGATGGCTTAGTCGTGACCCAGTTCAATGGAACCGCAGCTGGCCAAACTGTATTTCATCTACATTTCCATATTCTTCCCCGCTTCGAAGGTCAGTCTCTCAAATCGCACGCGTCTGGGGGCATGGCTTCAGCCGAGGCGTTAGAGCCAATCGCGCAAAAAATTCGGCAAGCCATTCAGTAATCTGCTATAATCCCATCGGGAGGTGGCATGCAGACGCTGGAATCGTACATCGAAGCAACACAGGCTTGTGAAACAGAAGAAGACTTGTTCCGACGGTTTGATATCTTCGTTGGGAGTTACGGCGTTGACGTTAGCTCTTATCATATTGTGTCCGAGAATTTGCGCGCTATTCCTGTTGAGACCGGCTTGGTCCGCCAGACCTTTCCAAAAGACTGGGTGAAGCAATACATGGAAAAGCGCTATGCCGATATCGATCCTGTAATCGAACAATCTCGGCGCGAGGCGCGTCCGTTTCACTGGTTTGATGTGGATAAAAAGCTCAACCTAAGTGAGAAGCAAAAGTCCTTTCTTGAGGAACTTAAAGACTCCGGACTAACGGATGGTATCGCTGTGCCAGTGTTTGGCCCCAAAGGGACAATGGCCTATTTCGGCTTGGGGACACTGGAAGACACGCTAGATATTTCAGATGCTGACATGCTTGAGCTTCAGTTCGCATGTTTGCAAACGCATAATCGCTATATTGACCTTGCGCACATTGATGAAAAAGTGCCGCTTAAGCGTTTGAGCTCACGCGAGACTGAAGTTCTGTCTCTGGTCGCTTCAGGTCTCTCTAATAACTATATCGCAGAGCGTCTAGGCATCTCAGAAAATACTGTTGATACAATGCTCAGGCGGGTTTTCTCGAAGCTTCAGGTGAATAATCGCATTAGTGCAGTATTGCGCGGTATTGGTTCTGGTCTCATACTGCCGTAATGCAGGTAACACTGTTATTGTCCCGATATTGCAGGACATACAAATTTAATCCTTTACCATACGGGTTAGCCTCTAAGCGAGGAAGCCGCATGATCAGCGATGAAATTGAAACCGATAAAGACCTTTGGTCTTCTGAGTTTGTCGAAGACTTACTAGCGTCTCAAATAAAGAGTCCAATTGGACAGCTTGTGAAAAGGTGGAGAGAAAGCTGGCTAGAGGTCGCCCGACTCACCGAAAGGCTTGAACTATTATCTGACGATAGAGTGATGTCATCTAGAGTTCGGAATATGCGTGCAGATCAAGAGAATGCGTGTCGACTCTACGCAGATCGCATAACAGAAACGCGCGCACGAAATGCGACTGATCTAGCATGGAAGTTACTTGTCGCGGCTGAACCAAAACCTGGAACTGAAGATGCACTACAGGCAACTCGCACTATGGCAAAAAGTGCCTTCTACGATCTGATCCACTTCATCAGAAAAAGCGAAAACACAAAAGGCGCAACGACTTAGAGACCTAGCTTCTCACGCAGTATCTTATTCACAGCTTGTGGGTTCGCTTTACCACCTGAAGCCTTCATGACTTGCCCAACAAACCAACCCATTGTTTTTGGCTTCTCTTTGACAGCTTCAGCTTGCTCCGGATTAGCGGCGATTACCTCATCGACTATGGTTTCAATCGCGCCTGTATCAGTGACCTGTTTCAGGCCATGCTTTTCGACGATATCTGATGGGTCACCTTCACCGTCAATCATGCGCTGGAACACATCTTTTGCGATCTTGCCTGAAATGACATCCTTTGAGATGAGATCAATCAAACCGCCAAGCTGATCGGCTGAAACGGGTGAGTTAGACAGATCAATTTCGGCTTTGTTCAAATAACCAAAAAGTTCCTGTGTGACCCAATTGGCAGCGAGCTTTGCGTCCCTGCCCTTCGCAACCGTTTCATAGAAAGCGGCGCCTTCTGCATCTGCCGTTAATACGCCGGCATCGTAGCGGGACAGACCGTAGTCTGCCTCAAATCTTGCACGTTTTTGATCGGGCAGTTCTGGCAAGTTAACCTTGATGCCTTCGATAAACGCGTCATCGATGACCAAAGGAAGCAGATCTGGGTCTGGGAAGTAGCGATAATCGTGCGCGTCTTCCTTTGACCGCATTGAGCGGGTCTCACCCTTATCTGGATCGTACAAACGCGTTTCTTGATCGACGCTTGAACCGGCTTCAAGGATTTCAATTTGGCGACGGGCCTCATACTCAATTGCAGCTTGGATAAAGCGGAACGAGTTCATATTCTTAATTTCGCAGCGCGTTCCCAAAACCGAGAAATCGTCATTCTCTCTGAACTTCTCATAGTCACCTGGACGACAAACCGAGACGTTGACGTCGGCGCGGAGGTTGCCCTTCTCCATGTCGCCGTCACATGTACCCAGCGCGACCACTATAGACTTAAGCTTTTTAACATATGCGGCAGCCTCTAATGGCGTGCGGATATCCGGTTTGGAAACAATCTCCATTAAGGCAACACCAGAACGATTTAGGTCAACATAGGTCGCGCTAGGGTCCATATCGTGAATAGACTTGCCCGCATCTTGCTCCAGATGCAGACGCTCTATTCGCGCTTGGAATGTATAGGCTGGATCACCGTGGGATGGCTCAACATCTACATCGATGACACCTTCTCCGACGATCGGGAGTTCAAACTGACTGATTTGATAGCCCTGGGGCAGGTCAGGATAGAAATAATTCTTCCTGTCAAACCTCGAGACCTTATTGATCTGTGCATTTAACCCTAATCCAGTGCGTACAGCTTGCTCGACGCAATACGCATTTATAACGGGCAGCATGCCGGGCATGGCGGCGTCGACAAGAGAGACATTCTGGTTGGGATCCGCGCCAAACGCAGTCGAAGCGCCTGAAAAAAGTTTCGCCTTTGAAGCCACTTGCGCGTGGACCTCTAGGCCTAGCACAACTTCCCAATCGCCAGTTTCGCCCTTGAGTGTGTAGCGTGCGCGCTCAGTCATAATGCTTTATCCTCAAACTTCAGATCGATACATAACCAGTCATGTATTATGCTGCTAGTGCTTTGTACCGCTGCAACACCGTAACAAGTATGGTTATGACGGATCTTACCTACTGTTCTATATTTTCGTCTTCTGATTTTGCTTTGGCAGCTTCAACTCGTTCACGCCGCGCCGCCATTCGGCGATCAATATCGTGACCCTTCTTACTTCCGAAACCAAAGCCTTTCAGCCTGGGGCCACCTTCGCTGTCATCGTTGGACCACTTGAGAACCTTCTCAGTGATCATAGCGATGCGCACCGAAGCATAAGCGGCCGCAACAAGCGAAAGCGCCCATATATGGGCGATATCAGGATTGAATGGGTCTTGCCCGAAATTATAAGCCATGCCCAAGATCAATATGACGCAAACCATAAAAGCGACTGCAGTGTACAATATAAATCGAGTTCGCTTGGACAAAATTAGCTCCGTTAGCCTCTAGCTTACCACCAGCGCTCCGGCTTAGCCACAAAACCAGCTGCCTCTTCAAGCGCTCCTGCCACTTTGAAACAAGTCGCCTCATCAAGTGCCTTACCAATAACTTGAAGACCTAAGGGCAGCCCCTGAGCATCGACCGCAGCGGGTACAGATATTCCCGGCAGACCTGCCAAGTTGGCTGTTACTGTGAAGATATCATTGAGGTACATCTGAACTGGATCACCGGTTTTCTCACCATAAGCAAAAGCTGCGCTTGGACAGGTTGGAGTAAGAAGCGCATCAACATCTTCAAAAACCGTTTGGAAGTCTTCGAGGATGCGCGTTCGCACTTTCTGTGCGCGCAGATAATAAGCGTCGTAGTAACCAGATGACAGAACATATGTACCGATCATCAAACGGCGTTGAACCTCTGCCCCAAATCCAGCAGCGCGTGTGCCTTCATAAGTTCCGACAAGGTTATCGCCCTGAACGCGCGATCCGTATCTCATGCCATCATATCGCGCGAGATTTGATGATGCCTCAGCCGGAGCAACAATGTAGTATGCAGGCAAGGCGTATTTTGTATGCGGAAGCGAGACATCTACAATCTCAGCGCCCATTTCAGTCAGCCACTTAATACCTTGCTGCCATAGGTCTTCAATTTCCTGCGGCATGCCATCGACGCGATATTCCTTGGGAACACCAATACGCATACCTTTTACACCTTTGCTCACATCTGCGAGCCAGTTTGGCGTTTCGACGGGTAGCGAGGTCGAATCCTTGGGGTCATGGGAGCACATCACTTCAGTGAGAAGAGCGGCGTCAGACACTGTCTTCGCTATAGGTCCTGCCTGATCTAGAGAGCTAGCGAATGCAACCATGCCATAGCGTGAGGCGCGCCCATACGTTGGCTTAATACCAACGGTGCCTGTAAATGCAGCAGGTTGGCGAATTGAGCCACCAGTATCAGAGGCTGTGGCAGCTAAGCATAGATCAGCGGCAACGGCTGTCGCTGAACCACCTGATGAACCACCAGACGTAAGTGTGGCATTGCTGCCTTCACGCCGCCACGGGTTGCTTGGCGGCCCAAATCTGGACGTCTCATTTGATGACCCCATCGCAAACTCATCCATATTGAGCTTGCCAAGCATCACCGCACCTTCATCCCAGAGATTCTGTGTGACTGTGCTTTCATATGTCGGTGTAAATTCGCCCAGAATTTCAGAACACGCTGTCGTGCGCACACCTTTAGTG
>JACLAD010011890.1_pt1 | contig 12133 bp, 17 predicted proteins | sample 8027901 | NCBI WGS metagenome assembly JACLAD01 (sample SAMN15725071, study PRJNA655200) | protist metagenome | isolation source: fluorescence activated cell sorting (FACS) single amplified genomes of... | place: Spain: Blaines Bay Microbial Observatory, Mediterranean Sea | collected 2016-07-05
GTGCGGGCGCTGTCAGGCGCACTCGATGCTGCACTGCAGCATGATTTTACTCAGCACCACGCACCGTGCATGTGGGAATCCTAGGTACCGTCAATACCACCACCTTGTCGACCAGTGCCCTGTGGGACAGTGCGAGCTTGGCGATATTGGGTACTTGACGATTAAAGAGAGTGTTGTGGATGAGGACGGCTCGAGCCATCGGTGGGCCCCGATCAGGGTTCATCCAAGCCCTGTGACTTTCCCCTAAGCCATAATCCGTCAGGGCTCTATGAGCATTATCTTCGTGGTCCCAGGACTCGCGGGTGACACCCTAAGCTGCTGCTCTCGTTGTGTGACTCTAGGACGAGTGGTCTGCACACGGAGACACCTGGGGTACGCCGTACACGCAAATCCACATTCAAGGATTTGCTTGGCGATTATGATTCGTGTTTCTTGACAGAGGAAGAAGCTTTTTTTCGGAAGATGGATGATTGTTGGGGAGATGGATGTGCGTGCTCGCGTCACGCACGACTACCTGCTGAATCTGTTGCAAAGTAGTCGCATTCTCGATAGCTGAGTTCGACATGTGTTGGGTCTAGATTTTAATGATGCCGGATACAACGGAGGCATATTCATGGCTTCCACTGTATCCGGCTCCACCCGTGTGTGGAACAAGCAAGTGCTAGATCCAGTGTGTACAGTGATGACAGCGCTCTCACGCTAGCAATACTTGCTGTTTCGTTGCTGACCTTACTGACCCTGCTGACTTGCCTTGTTGTCAAAGACGGAGGTAGTTGGAACGCTTGGAGACATTGAGCACCTCCGAGGCCAGCTTGGAGAAGGGGCGCTTTTGAAAGCCGGCGAGCTGCTGTGGATTACTGACACCACTCCTCACGAGTCTGTTCCCCTCAAGATGGGTACTTACCGACAGTGCGTCACAATTGCAACAGGCATCATTTTGGAGCTGCATTCATCTGGGCCACCCACCGCTCACTCTCTCCATGGATTTCCCGCACCTGTCTTGCTGTTTCAGATATTTCAGAGTGGTCATGAGCAAGGTGTCCATCTGGTACGAACACCATTCAACCCCGAACAGATTGGGGATTGTCCCGCCGTTTAATGTGGAGATCGTGGAGGGTGACAAATTTGTGCGCGAGGCGGAGCTCGTGAAGGTCGACAAATCTATGCGCGAGGTGCACACACGTAGGGTCGACAAACTTATGCGCGAGGTGTCGCATGACGCAGGACACCATGTCGACAACCACCACATACCTACCCACAGGCGGAGGCGAAATGTCGAATGCTGTGCCATTTATTGATATTTTTCATTTGTCAGAAGTCAGTCATGAGGTTTCGCATAGATAAGGAGGTGTGTAATGCATATATCTATTGTCGCAGGACACGCACGCACTCACCTTCCCTAGTCAATTGGCAAGTTGCTGTACCACGACCAGTCTATCACTAAGTCACTGTGCAAAATACTAATTAATACACTTACGTACCTTGACAAGGGTTGCTACCCGCAGTTGGTTGAATGCCAAAACCAATGCGACTAAACCCTGCCATGCCAATGCTTGCTGTAATTGTGGAGCTCGTCCACGGTGAACTTTTGCATGGCAGCGACCCAGATGATTTTGTATTGTCTGTGTTCGATGCGCAGGACGGTACAGCGACGGCGGCGCTATGTGGTAGGCAGGTAGATAAGCTAACTCAATCTGATTTTTGGAAAACGCTGCTTTGGAGGTTGTTGGATTTTCGGCAGAATAGCACAAAGCAGAAAATCCCCATCCTGCTGACTCAAAACTCCAATCATTTGTCAGAATGCCTTTGGTTGAGACATACCGTTGTGGTTCATCATCAACGTATTCTTCTGCGCCAGCCGTAGACAGAAACACCACCGCTTCGGTGCCGTCAACATACTAACAACCAGTGATTGTGGATTGCTGAGTGTAGTCGGAATCAAACGAGTAAATCCCTGCTTGGCTAGACGCAAACGAAATGGTAATTTGTGAGTCCGTCGGTGGACTCGTTGTGGGATCATCTGGAGCAAACGTCACACTAATCTGGTAATGTTGTTGTTGAAGTGTGGCGTTTAGTGCCCTTTCGGTTGTAAACTTCTACATCTCCACTGTAATGGCGTGAATGTTCATCTAGCTAGAGTAGTTCTACAATAGAATGTCATGGAACTAAATTTTAGGTGCCGCCCGCACCTCGCGGGTCGACAGTGAGTCCGGCTTGCGATGATGTCCGCACCAATGTATCGGTGCGTCTGGACTCGCTGCCACTGCCCTTTGCACCAACACTCTCCGCAAACCACGATCCGCTGGGTTCAGTGCCCGGAGCCCCGGTTTTTTCGTGGATGCATTCAGGGAACATGCATGACATCGGAGGCAAAATGCTGTTTTTTGCGGCATCTCATGCTCTGTGTGTGCTGTATGGGGATGAGGGAGAGATGAGTGAGTGAGTCAACCACTAAAGTGAGTTCGACGGTCGACGCACAACTTGAGGTTTCTGAATTCATGCATTTGCCGATGTGCAAGCATTCTAAAATAACATGCATGTGGATGCAGCATCCATGACCTTAACATGCGTGCCTACCTACACTCCAATTGACTAAAGGCACACAGTGCTACTTGAGAAAACCTTCGTAACCTAAAGTCTACTTTTTCTTCTTCTTTCCGCCTTTCCCAGTCTTACCACCTTTTTGAAAGCCACTTCCGCCACTGCGCAGCGATCCAGATTTTTGCTTTCCCCCACCTTTCTTCATGTTTGCACCCCGAACAGGAGCCGGGGTTTTTTTCTTCTGACCGCTAGCACTACCACCCTTCTTAAATCCCTTCGCTTTTTCTATGTTTCTCTCTTTTTGTTTGCGTTGACGGATGATTTGGTCTTTTGTTAGCAAGTCACCACTCTGCAATGTGACATGATATATTTATACAGGGCACTTCCTTGACAGTGGTGCATTATAGCGAGTACATACCTTCGCCATTTTCCCGGTACCCTTTGCAAATGCCTTTTTAAGGGGCTTTCCACCCCGGATGTTGGGTGTTGCCTTGGGTACATCAGGACGAGCATTGTCTGAACACAGAATGGATGTCAGTTTGCCAATAACATAGAACGTCAAATTCAACTAGAATAAATACCATCTGGGGCACCGTACTGGCCATATTTTCCACGCTTTCGACGACCTCCGATCTGGAAAGCGCCAGACTCCTCCGCACCAATGAGTGGCCTAAGCGATTCAATGCAGCTCAGTGGACTAGAATCGTAACACCAATTATGACCAAAACTGACTTTTCTACTTTGTTCTTCGTCTGCCAGTCAGTGTACGCCCCCGACTTGAAACTAGCTTTGATCAGTGTACCATTCTCAGTACGAATCTTTTTCTCCGTGTTTCTACTGTCAGCTTGTATGTACCTATGGGACCACAGCACGTCTTATAAGGAAACACACTACTCGTGAGCTAAGTTTGTAAAGGGACGACATCATCGAGTCAAAGACGAACTTCTTCTTCTTTCGATCCCATTTCATTTGGCTTTTCCGTTTCTTCATGGATAAACTGTCATCTCCATCAAGGTCGAACGAGACTGTGTTAGCCTGCAGGCACACACAAATCTAAATACATGCACTGGACCACTTAGTCCGGGTATCCCAAATAAAAAAATTACGTGAATGTCAAATCCAATAGCCATGTGCTTGTCCGTGTGCTCATCAGACGGCCGATAGGCGATTTTGGGTTGTGCGTCAGTGACTTCCTCAGTTGAAATTGAGGATGCTGGAAGACCAGTTTTGTTGCGTCCAGGGGCGATTACGTTCTGACCGAAGGTGTCCTCCACCAGGTCATTTGCAGCGGGTCGAGCTTTTGCTGATTCTGTAACCAGATAGTGTGCGCAAATGTGATTCGGCACGTGCACTGATCGTGGTCGACAATTTAACACACTGATCACCTTTCTTTGATACCGGTGCAACTGCGGTGCTTCTTTGCAACTGAAGTTTTTGCTAATCACATTCAGGTAGTGGACCGGTCAAGCACATGTCACTTTTCGTTCCTACAATCTATGTTTACCTGCTGCTTGTGTATGACCAGGCCATGACGGTTACGTTTTACCTCCATCATTTTGCGACGAGGATCAATGGAGTTTTTGCCCTTGAAGAGAAGTCTCGAAATGAGCATGTGGAAAAAGCAGACCTTTCCTGCAACAATACAGACTGTTTCCACATACTTGTTCAAAAATTGTGCTGGTAGGTCGATAGTTGCTAATTCCACGAACAAGTCTCTGTCTTGTAAGTTCACTCCCGTCCACAGCACTTGCGAGAAGAGGGTGATACTCATATTGATCTCGCTCCATTTGTTTTGCTCGCTCATTCGATTGTGCGGAAGCAGGCGGTCTCGTTGAGTCGTACATTTGGTACCTACAGCATGACTGGAAGTTAAATACATATATGTGGATTGAGAAGGAAAACATACAAACGTACGCGTTTAACATCACACCCATAGCACTTTCAAGGCCGTGCGTCATTTTAAGTACTGGCAACATGGCTTCCCGCTCGTCGTCAAGAAGCTGCTGCGGTGCATTACCAAGGCTAGTCGCGGCAATACATACACGGGCAGTTGAACATAGAAAACAGCAGTTACAGAACAAGCTATTACTGACGTTCCGTCATTGATGGCTTTGTCTTTTTCATGTTCTGACTGCGCCAGATGGAATCCCCTCCCAAGAAATAAATGAAGATCTAGTAGATATGGAACCTGTGTCGAACCATTGTAAAAAATCGTTTGCCAAACCAGAAATTTGCAAGCATCCGAAATTTCTATCGAAAAAGATATACTGACCTCATCTGGAGAAGCGAAACTGTAGGCAGTGCCGCTACGACCAGCTCGCGCCACCCGGCCAACCCGGTGGACAAACAGCTTGGGTTTCGGAGGAAAATCAAAATTGACAACCTTTGAACATCACCCAGATTAGAGCATGATACCACAGAACTAGATCTACAGTTCGGTTTGAAAAGTTACGTACATAGTCAAGCAATGGAATGTCAATTCCCCGTGCAGCAACATCTGTCACCAACAAGACATTGACCTGTTGTGCTCGAAACTTTGCGACATTTATTTTTCGCGCCGAAGGATCGAGAGCACCGTATGTGTACGTGTTCGGAATACCCTGCAGGAAGTAATGATCTCAGTTTGCCACTCCACACACATGCTGTAAATTATGCCGACACATACACGAGCATCCAAATACTCGTGTAGGAAGTCAACGTGGTGCCTGGTGGCGACGAAGACGACTGTCTGTTTGTCGGGCTTGACTATATGTTTTAGAACATGAATTAGCAAACACACCTGTAGAAAAAAGAGAAATTAGGTGAACGCGATATGACAATAGTTTAGGGCCACATTTTGGTAACGCACTTTGTCAGTTCTGCGCACTGCGAAGAACTGCATCTCAAGATTTTCGCTGATTTTAGTGTCTACATCAAGTCGAATCAGGGTTGGGTCGCGCAGTCCTGCACGGGCGAATTCAACTAAAAGTTTCGGAAGTGTGGCCGAAAATAATAGAGTCTGTCGTTCTTGCGGAAGTCGTGCCTATGACAACTATGAATCAGTGCCTAGCAGGTTTAATAGTTAGACTTGATGTTCCACATACCAAGAGTTCGTTGAGCTGTTCGCTAAATCCCATCTCAAAGAGTCGATCGGCTTCGTCAAATACAAGGTACTCAACCTGAGCACAATACGCATATATACGTAAAGATGGAAACCAGCGTCACTGCCATGTACGAGTGCAGACCGTTTGCATCTCAAGTTCCATTTCGACGACCACATGAAGCAAACGACCAGGAGTTGCGATAATGACGTCGGGGTTGGCATGAATATCAGCAAACTGGCTGTCCATCGTGTCACCGCCGACAATCAGGCAATAACGCAAATCGGTGTGCTTCCCAAGCTCTTTGCAGAATTTTAAGGTCTGTAGAGCAAGTTCCCTCGTGGGCGAGATGATGATACCTCTTACACCAATCTTAGCACTATGAGTTTTAAGCCTCTCAAGCATCGGAATAACAAATGCAGCTGTTTTTCCAGAGCTGCGGATTTCAAAGTGCGATATGGTCGGGACAATAAACAAACTGATCAACCCATGCAGCGTTGCCCACACGGGTACCAATCCTCACCCGGTCCGAGCCATGGCGACAGCATCCTTGCCATCCAGTATGAGAGGGACGCACTTCCGCTGAATCGGGGTAGGAACCTTATACCCTTTATGAAGTACTCCCTTGAATACCTGATATGGATCGCAACGTTGTCAATAAAGTAGATGTGGAGCTGGAACTGCACTGTGACAGGATGTGAGGCGGAGCTCACTGGATAACTGAGCCCCATCGACTGAAACCCTCCGGACGACGCCTTCTTTTTCTTTCGGCCATCCTTCGTTCGTTCAGGTTGAGCCCTTGAATACTCCCTTCGGGCAGCATTCAGCTCCGCAATATCATCCTCGCTCTCGCTGTCTGCACCAGCTGGAGCCACAAGACAGAGTATAATCAGCTGGGGCTCAACCGCGGGACCGCAGCGCCAAAACGACAGCAGGCTTTGGTGATGTACCAGCCAACGGGCTGGGCAAATTCGCCGCCTGCGCCGTCTTCTTCCGCTTGCGGGACCCGCCAGCAGGGGTCGTCGGGGTCCTGCTGCTTGCGGTCGCCATGCTGCCGAATGCACTCGAATGCACTTGCACCACAAATAAAAAAAATCTTTTCCCTTTACAGAGAAGGGTAGATACCTGTACGTCTGTTTTATTATCATGTTATAGGATTATTGTAAGAGAAAGTCGAAGAGGTCTTGAAATTCTGCGCACAGCTCGTTTTTTCCAGCTGATGGACTGAAGACATGCCCGCGTGGGATGGCTTGTTAGTTCGGGTACGTATTGTAGTACTGTAGTACTGTAGTGAGACTCTCTGCTCACCCACTCCGACTCATCATTTTCTTTATTTTTATGTTAAAATTTAAACATTTACAATACCCGTAGTAGCATTGTCGAATTTGGCCGTTTTGCATTTTAAATTATTATTTATTTTATTTTGGTTTAATTAATTTTTTTTGGGAAAAAATAGATCGATTAATAAATTAATAGAGTTCGGTGAATTATTTCAATGGAGCTAATATTCTGCTAGCGTGCAAATGAGCCTCAAATCCAAGACAGAGTGAGAATATTCATATTTTCTATCATTCCACCAAATTCTGTCAAATTCTAACATAAAAATATCAAAATATCAAAATATCAAAATATAAAAATATATATTATGAATGTGTGGTCAATGAATGTGCAGTTATCCATCGCCTGCCACTGCTTGGCTATTGGGTTTGGCATCCTCACCACAGGCTCACCGCAGGCCAGATGCTTTCACGCCTTTAGGGCCTCAACAGCACCCGGAGTGTACAGCAGTCGCCAGCCCATTCCAACATCACATTGGTGCTTTGCGTTTCCAGCCCATTGTCGATACATCATAAGTGTTTAGCAGTTGTGAGCGCAGATGCGCACAGCTTACACATCAGTGAGACGATTGGCATGCGCATTGGACGATTGGTATAACAATCCGCTGGCGCAATAACGATCAAAGTATATCTGCGCGACCGCAACAACGGTGCTCATACATGATTGCGGAAAGAAGATTAAGCCCACCTCACAGGTCGCACCCTGGTTGTTTAAATTGCAAGCCAGCCTAACGTGTTCAACCGTCCATTCGCCACGATGGCCATTTGCATATACAGATCGTTTTAATATTATGCATCTGTGCAGGGTTGCATTGTTATTGCGATATCATGAGATTTGAGCTCAAATGTGCATTTCGGATGGCCAGGAGCCATCGTTGCAAGTCAAGCTCTTTGTCAACGCCTTGAGCAAAGAACAAACCAACCTGTTAAAATTGTTAATGTGGATAACACATACCAATCGTTATCACACAGGAAATGGCCGGGAGAGAACACTGTTTTGGGGTGCCTCCATGGCTGACCATAGTTCTTACTGTGTCGACCATACTCGCGCTTGTTGAATTTGATAATCGACGAGGTAAAGTGCAGAAAACTACATTGTTGACCCCCCATGAATTTGTCCCACTTATCGATGCCCTGAAAGAAACAAAACTCGATCACACAAATAATACAGAAGCGCAGTTGAGCAATGTGCACATCCTTTCATCGAAAGCTATACAGTGCAACTTGGGCAGTGCCCCTACATCAATTGTGCAGGCATGCCCTGTTATGTATCCCCGAGCCAGGGAAACAGTGCGCAAGTTTTGGGGTGCCGAAGGTCAACGCCGCCCCTTACGTCTCCGTTTCTTAAATACAGAACCGAGCTACAGAATGTTGGAGAGAAGAAGACAGAACGAGAAGAACAACAAAAAACATACGCATGTAGCGCAACATCAGTTTGAGCAGTACGGAATTTGGCAGTCGCAGTGTGGGCAGCATTTTAATGCTTCCTTAACAAATCAAGATGCAAGCGGATATGTCCAAAAGTTTTCAGCAGAGTTATTGGTGCCTAGTTACCTCAAACGGTCACCGTACGTACTTGTTGGTGAAGGCGAGTCGGACTTCACTGTAGTCGAATTTTGTGATATTGGGCGATCTAACGGAGGTTGGAGTGTTCGTGACCTTCCAAAAATAATGGAGATGGAGTCGGACTTCACACGTTCTTGGCAATTAAACCGATCATCTTTTGTTATCGTGCTCACCGGTGATCACGGCCCATGTATCCAATCTAACGAAAAGGCAGGAGCATTTCGAACTCGCAAGTGGATTGAAGAAGGGATCCGCAATGCAACTTTTGTTCTAAATGAAGGCAGTAGGCAAGGTGGATGCTACTCCCCGACAAAGGACATCATAGTCCCTACTCCAGTAATCCCAAAGCTCTATCCCTCTATTGAAATGTGTGAGATGCTCATTACAGAACGTAAGCATCTGATGTTTTTCACTGGGAAAGGAGATTCCCTCGTTAGGAGGGATTTGATGAAAACGTACGCACATGATCCCGATTTCTTTGGCCCTGAAAAGTTGTCCCTGTCAGAGTACATGTGTGAAATGGCACAATCTACATTCTGTATTGCACCCCGAGGGAATGCTGCTTGGAGTCCCAGACTTGGAGAGGCTATTTATGCTGGTTGTATTCCAGTGCTTATGGCTGACAATTATGATCCACCCTTTAGCCGTTTTCTAAATTATACAGACTTCACAATTACAGTTCCCGAGGATAATTTTCGTCAATTGAAGACAGTACTTCGGTCTGTAACAACCACAGAACTGGAACGATTGCATCGAAATATCAAGCTAGTCCGGTACGTGCTAAACACTGATTGTCGCGTATCGAGTTTATTTTTGGACATTAGTGCAAAAGAGCATGCAATCATTCTTAGATTTGGCTAATTGTGCATTGCAGAGGACTCTTTACTTTTGAAAATCCAACGTCAATTATAGGCAACGATGTAACTACGATGGTAGCCCTACAGCTCTGGGAGCAAAAAGTCAAAATATGAAAGGACTACATCGGGAAATACAACGTACAAGAAATAATAGAATGAGAAGTGTATTCGCCCATGATTTGTGGAGTTGTGTGTAAGAATATCATGGTGGTTATGCAATGCCAAAACTTTTCAATCTTTCCTGGATAAGAGTGTCTTTTACAGATTTGAAAACGAACTTAATGTTCGTGCTGCACAGCACAACATATACTCAGGCCACGTGATTTAACACTCGTTCACCCCGCGGGAAACTCATAACTTACGTGTCAATTGCAGTTGTAAAATGAGGGTACAATTCAGCTTTTTGACTACTGAATAGCCGGAGAATGAACTCCTGAATTTGTTCTGGGTGTCCCTCAACCCCTGACGGAATAAACCATGTGGTCCACATGACCGTTCACGACATACCGCAGCGATGGCAATGCAAACTATACCCTTATACTCTGGAAAATGTCTCTTGATTTCACTTCCTTGTTCGAGCTTCTCCTTAAACAAATCTAACTTATTGAGAAACAAGATCACTGTGCTCTTCTGCAAGTGTTTACCCTTCATGACTTGTTTGAATAGCTTGAGGGACTCTTGCAGTCGATTCTGAGTCACATAGAAAAGAGGTATCTATTACAAACTGACACCATACATTTGGAACTAAATTCATTGTTGCCGCTTACCCCACCACCTTCGCTCTCGGCAGCCATCTGATCAAAATCACTGAGTGCTGTGACGAATATCACTGACGTCACAGCATTGAAGCACTCCATCCACTTTCGACGTTCTGCTTTCTGCCCTCCGACGTCCGTCATTCTATTTTCGAAATAGAGTGAATCTTAGCCTTATCGTCAATTGGTAAAAACACCCACATGGCGCATAAAAAATCTACCCACCGGAAAGTTACGTCGGGATTTTGGGTGTGGAACATGTACCTATCCGAGAAGCACCATTAAACTTGAAATCTCACGATTCTATATGCAAATATGCAAAGATATTGAACTTACTCATGCACACCTTTCGTTGGAATTCTAGCGTATAGTATATCAGTGTCGGTGGGATTGAAGCCTGGTGCGCAAATTCTTGACAATGACTCCATGTAATGACCTGTGCTGTCACTCAGCTGCAACAACCGTCGTTGGCTGTACACTGCTTGAATCCCGGAGTCAGCCCACAACTGCTTGAATAAATCATGCGGCGCCGCCGTAATTGTGGCATTGAAACCATCAAAGAATGCTTGCGCATGCTCCTGCCGAAGTAATGTAAACACGAATAAGCTTCTCCGACGAATCTCTTGTACTCAGCCCACATCTTTCGAACTTGGACTTGGAGCAACGTAACTGATTTTTAAGAATTTACCTCCAACTCTGGGGTCTCAATGTTACTTCCAAACCTCGACAGGCCCTCGTACAAGACCCTCATTGCCACAATTATGTTTTGGTGAATGATACCTACAAATTCCTTGCGCTCCTGACCAGAATATCCGTTGCCGTGTATCATTTTCATCTTCCGGGTGAGCATGTCCTAGTTTAGTGAAACCACCTTCCAGTCATGGGCAAATCTACATCTACAGTGACAAACCTGCTTCACTATCGTTGACTTCCCACATTCTCCCGTGCCTACAAAATAGGATGGAACAAGCGATCAGTTCGTTTTGAGCATGTCGTTTTGACGGTATCACTAACAGGCATTAGGAGCAATTTACCAAGTAGAAGCAAATTTATATGCTTGCTGCATTCTTTATCCAGCAGCTTGAGCTCCCGAGAAATTCTCTTGTTAATCTCTTTCAACTCTGATGCACAGGCGGTCAATGGATTTATGAGTATCACTGGGAAGCTCATCTGCATAGTTGCTAATTCGCAGTTAGCAAGAGAGGCAAGTACACTCCCGGCTCTAAGATCAGAATTGAGCCACTGAAATTGATCACCCATGAGACAAGGTTCAGCGAGCGGGGCTGCGCGAAGCAAGTATGAGGATTGCACGACAAAGCGAATTATCGACAGGAAAGACATAAGATGTGTACACATGCACGCATGCATGCACGCACATTAGACTAGAAGGAAACATAAGCTGATACATTGGCTGAAAGACAACGTGCCAAGCGAGATAGAAAGAAGGTGAGATAGCGAGAGAGGATGCGATCGAGAGAGAGCGAGATATTGGTGTATTATAACGGCAAATGAGGTAGAGCACAAGCTGAAAGAGATTAAATAGGGAATGATATAGCTCAACACCACCAGTACCTTTCTTCGATTTCTGTGGCGAAGTGTCGGCCGACATACTTGCTTGAAGAATGTCAGTCAGAGATTCCTGAGTGTTGAGATAGGATGCGAGTGTGAATGCTAAGCTATCACTGCAATTCCGTAAATGACAGAGCCCGGTCACGGGGCGGGGTATTTATTCAAGAACCCCGCCCTCCGGACTCCTTGTGGTTCCCCGAAGCGCTCTGTAACGCAAAAGGGTGAGGTGACGCTGTTGTCAGCTACATCATTCGATCGAATTGTCAGTGACAGCAGATGGTTCATTTGCCACTTGGCGTCGCACGCCAGAAACGCATCATTCTCTCTCTCTCCCTTCACCCCCTTCATTTCCATCCTTCCCGTTCCCCATCATCATCTTCAGCCAAAAGTTGATTGGCAGATGTGGTGCTGCACTGTCTATCTATGCA
>JACLAD010014554.1_pt1 | contig 12130 bp, 10 predicted proteins | sample 8027901 | NCBI WGS metagenome assembly JACLAD01 (sample SAMN15725071, study PRJNA655200) | protist metagenome | isolation source: fluorescence activated cell sorting (FACS) single amplified genomes of... | place: Spain: Blaines Bay Microbial Observatory, Mediterranean Sea | collected 2016-07-05
AGATGCTCGAGGAGGAGATCGGGATCCGGCCCGCCGCAGCCCGCATCCCCGCAACCCGGCGCGGCGCCGACCTGGTCGCCGAGGCGATCGGCGGCGTCGGCACGCGCATCGTCGCCGAGAGCAGCCCCTCCGACGGCTCCTACATCCTGCGCGGCAGCTCGCGCTGACAGGCCCCGCGCCGGCCCGCCATGTCGGGCCGGTGCATTGCCTTTTTCGGGGGCGTCAAATAGCTTTGCGAATAATATATTCAGCGAGGCATTCCCATGAGCACTTCCCCGTCCGTCCGGTTGTCCGGCCGCATCACGCGCGCCCAGGAGCGGATCAGCAGCCTGCTGGAGGGGGTGCATGCGGAAGCCGGCCTCGTGCCCACTGCGGCCGCTGCGACCGCCGCGCGGGAGCTGATCCGTTCGCATCCCGAGCTGATCGCCCATTGCGGCATCTTCCCGACGCCGGAGCAGGGGCTGCAGTTCGAAGGCCGCGCCTGGGAGGTGTCCTTCGAGGTCGAGATCGATCGGCACGGCAAGCTTGCCTGCTCGCTCTACGGTCCCGGCGAGACGTTCGTCGACAACCGGTCGCTGTCCGAGCTGGAGGCCGGGCTCGACTGGACCGCGACCGTGCCGCGTTCGGAGTGGAGGGTGCTCCTCGACTATGACGGCCCCCAGGCGGTCGAGATCGCCCATCCGGAAGGGCCCGCCATCGCGCTCGCCTGCGCGCCGGGCGCCGAGGAGGGGTCGGATGCCGAGTTCCTTGCCGTGCTGCCGCAGCATGCCGCCCGAAAGGCCCTCGAGGAGGATCTGATCTGCATGCGGGCGCTCATGATGGATCCGACCAGCCAGCTCTTCCTCGGCCGCGCGGACCTCGAAGCGCTGCAGCTCCGGCCGTTCCATGGCGACATCGAGGAGCGCATGCTGCCCGCCGAGGGGCTGATGTTCGAGGATCTCTACCCGGAAGCCGCGCCCGCGCCGGCGGAGGCCGCCCAATGAGCCGCACGCCGGAAGAGCTGCTGGCGCTCGCGACCTGCTTCCAGCTCGACGAGGACGTCACGGTCGAACGGCGGGGCGAGGGCGTCTGGGCGGTCTGCGTCTTCGGCACCTGCGTGACGGCGACGCTGCAGCGTCGGCACGAGCCGCGTTCATCTGGACGCTCGCCGGAGTTCATCGCCGAAACGCGCTTCGAGCGGGACCGGGCTTTCGAGATCGCCGAGGCCTATATCGCCGCGCGGCGCGGCTGAGAGGCACCGGGCCTTGGAGCCGACACGAATACGATCGACGCATGCGAATGCGAAAAGCTTGAAGGAGTAGACGGTGGAACTGGATCCCGATCAGAAACACGCCCTCGCGCAGCTCGAGGCGGGCGAGTCCATCTTCCTCACCGGCGGCGCCGGCGCGGGCAAGTCGGAGGTGCTCAAGCGCTTCCTGAGGAGCAGGCCCGACGCCGTCTCGATGGCGTCGACCGCGGCCGCCGCGCATCTCATCGGCGGCACGACGGTGCATCGTTTCTTCGGCTTCCCGATCGGCGTCATGGAGCCGGGCGGCCAGGCGCATCCCGCCATTCGGCAGCGGCTGACCAAGGCCCCGGTCCTCGTCTTCGACGAGGTCTCGATGCTGCGCATCGACCTGCTGCAGGGGATCCGTGACCGCCTCTTCTCGGCCGCGCGCGGCTATGGCGACTGGGCCGGCTACCAGGTCGTCATGACCGGCGATTTCGCGCAGCTGCCGCCGGTCGTGACCGACCGCGAGAAGCCCGCGCTCGAAGGGCTCTACGGGCAGGAGAATGTCTTCGCCTTCCAGAGCCCGGTCTGGGGCAACCTCAAGCCCTGCACGCTCACCCATCTCCACCGGCAGGCCGACGACCTGGCATTCGCCGAGCTCCTCAAGACGATGCGCGAGGGCCGGATCCCCGACCTGTCGATGCTCGACGCGCGGGTCGCGCCCCCCCGCCAAGGATGCCATCCGCCTGGTGGCCTCGAACCGGCAGGCCGACACCATCAACCAGGAGAAGCTCGATGCCATCCCGGGCGGCTCCTACCGCATCGAGGGCATGGCGCAGGGCGTGTTCAACGAGCGCGACATGCGGGTGCCGCCAAATCTGCGGATGAAGCCCGGCGCCCGTATCATCCTGTGCGCCAACGACGATGAGGGTGCCTTCCACAACGGCTCCACGGGGACCTTCCTGCGTGCCAAGCGCGACGAGAGAGGGCGCCCGGAGGCCGAGGTCCTGCTCGATGACGGCCGGGAGGTCACGGTGCGGCGGCACATCTGGGAGACCATCGATTACGAGGTCGACGAGCGCACGCGCAGCCTCAGCAAGGAGGTCGTCGGCCGCTACGCGCAGCTGCCGATCCTGCCCGGCTGGGCCATCACGATCCACCGCAGCCAGGGCATGACGCTGCCCAACATGCATCTCGATCCGAGCGGCATCTTCGCGCCCGGACAGCTCTATGTGGGCCTGAGCCGCGCGCCCAGCCTCGCCGGGCTGACGCTGGCGGAGAGGGTCACGCCGGACCATGTGCTGCACGATCAGCGCGTGCGCCGCTATCAGGCGGAGCTCTTCGGACTACCCGCCGACGAGCCGGAAGACGAGCCGGTCATCGCCTGATCAAGGCCTGACCGACACCGGATCCGCGTTACAAGACGGCCCGCTCCCACGGCGCCGGAGGAGCGCGGCTGCGCGTGCCCAGGCCCTCGGCGGGCCTGATCGGACCATCCGAACCGTTACACTCGAGCCTCGCCGAGCCCTCCGAGGGCGCGTGCGACCCCGCGATCGGTGGCGATGGAGGCGGGTCTGCCGGACCAGATCACCCCGCAAAAGGGGGAGTGGCGTGCCCGGAGCGAGGCCGTGCCCGCACATGGAGGTCCGCGCAATATTCCAGAAAAATGCATAAATATCAGGAGGTAACAGCGCGTTGTTAATGCTGGGAGAACTGTAACGCGTAACACTCCTGTAACGCTTTTTGTAACGCTCCGTGTTACGGTCCAACCCACTGATTCCTATGCCCTTTCTTATATATTTATCTATATGTAACAGTAAAAATAGATATATATATATAGAAGAAGAGAGAGGAAGAGAGAGTAATAGAGAGGTATATATATATATATACCCTATTATCCACGAGAAAAAGCAGCAGCCGTAGAGGCTCGCAAATGGCAGCTTCGCGGACCTTCCTGCCGTTCGCCGGGCAATGGACCGTGCGGCAGAAGCTCATCCTGTTTTTCAGATCGGTGCCTCGATTCCGACGCTGTCCTGCAATGCCGAAATCGGGCAACGTAGCTGCCAGATGACCCCATCCAGTGCATAGCTCAAACTGACGCTTCCCGACATCGAGGATGCAGTCAGCTGGTCGAGGATCTTGGTGCCGAAGCCCGTTCGCTCGGGCGGGGAGACAGGCGGCCCGCCGCTCTCCTGCCAGCTCATGCAGAAGTTGTCGCCCTCGGTCGTCCACGAGATATCGACATGGCCGTCCTGGGTGCTCAGACTGCCATATTTGGCGGCGTTCGTCGCCAGCTCGTGTAGGGCCATCCCGAGAGCCTGGGCCGCGGTGGGCGGCACCATGATGGGAGCGCCGGATAGCCGCACACGCGGTCCGGGTGACCCGAAATGCCTGAGTTGCCCCCTCACGAGTTCGGCCAGATCGACGCGCTGCCATTCGTTGTTCACCAGGATGTCCTGGTTCGCGGCGAGCGCGCGCAACCGCTCGCCGAATGCCTCGATGAAAAACTGCGGCGAATGGGTCGCCGTCTGGCGGGCGATCACCTGAACGATCGACAGGAGGTTCTTGCTGCGGTGGTTGACCTCGCGCATGAGCATATGCCGCACCACCTCGGAGCGCTTGCGCTCCGTGATGTCCTGGATGACCTTGATCAGGTAATCGATCTGGCCGTCGGCACGGCGCACGCAGCTGACAGTGGTATGCCCCCAGACGGACTGGCCGTCCTTGTGCAGATAGCGCTTCTCCAGATCGTAATCGTCGGCTTGCCCGGTCGCGAGCCGGGTCCAGGCTGCTTTGCCCTTCGCCAGATCCTCCGGGTGGGTGAACAGGTCGAGCGGATGTCCCTCCATCTCGCCCGCGTTGTGGCCGAGCATCCGCGCCAGGCTGTCGTTGACGCGCACCAGCGCCCCGTCCCCGCCGACGATGGCGATGCCGACACCCGCATTCTCGAATGTCGCCTTGAAGCTCTGCTCGGCCGCTGCGATGGCACGGGTGCGGTCGGCCACGCGCGCTTCCAGCTCGTCGTTGCTGCGGGAGAGATCGAACAGCGCCTGCCGTTGCTGCCGGATGATGGTGGCCACGATGAGTCCGGTCGATGCGCCGACAAGGACCAAGGCTTGCAGTTTCATGTGGAGGAGGGCGATCTCGGACGGCGACAGCTGCGCGTGCTGAAAGTTCTGCGCATGCACCCCGATCGCCAAGGTCAGCAAGAGAACGGCGAGGGTGGTTCCCCGGAATTCGAAGCGCAGCGCCGCCCAAAGGATCGGCACGGGCAGAAGGAAAGCGAAGGTGGCACCCGCCGAGAGCACCCATAGGCTCAAGGCCGTCAGGACGACCGCGATGGCCGCACCTTCGAGCGTCTGCGCCAGCGTGGGCCATGCCCTCTCCTGCCAGGCATTGGCGGCCGAGATGACAAGCGGTGTGGCGATCAGGATGCCGGTCGCGTCTCCCAGCCACCAGACGGGCCAGGTCGTGATGAAGGGGTTATTTCCGGCGGCGGCTTCCACCGCGCTGCCCAAGGTCGCGCTGATGACCGGCGCGGCCAGCACACCGATGGCGAGAAAGGCCAGCACCTGCCGCAGGCTGACGAACCGGCGGATCGGAGCCTTCAGCCCCGCTCGAAGCAGAAGGGCCGCCGCAAGCACCGCCGCCGCGTTCGCCGCGATATACCCCAGCGCCGCGACCAGCGGGTTGTGATACCACAGCGTGTTGCCGGTGAGCTCGCCCAAGGCACCCAGTCCGATCCACCAGGGCCAGCTTTGTCGCGGTTGGGTCAGAAGCATCGCGAGGATGACGCCGTTCGGCGGCCAGAGAGCGATCGGAACCTCCGGGATCACCACCATCCAGCGACCGAATGCAATGGCGATCATGTAGGCGGCATAGGCCGCTATCAGCTGCACGCCGCCGGGCCGCGAAAACCCTCTTCCGTTTCCATGCGATGTCACTCTTCGACCTGTCCGTTCCTCGGAGGTGTTGATGACAGACGTCATGCGACCCGACTTCCCAATCAATCGATGAGCCTGGTATCCCAGACCCGGCCTGTGCGATCCAGTTCGCAAAATGACCAGAAAGAACCGGCCGCGCCCGGTCGTCCGCTTCTGATCGGTGTCATTCTTCCATACGATCGCCTGATCGGGAAAGAAATACAGGCATCTTCAACGACCCCTGCCGAGCCAACCGTTCGATCGGTATCGAGAGATGATCCATCTCGTTCGATCTGGGGCCGGATTGCATCTTCCGGTGATCTCGCATCCATCTTGATCCTGATCAGACCCCCGGACCGAGCTTGGGGCGAGAACGGTAATGCGTGATGCGATGAAAATCTCTTCGTATCAAGTGTATAACTCCCTCAGATGATGGGAGAGCCGAAGCCGGAACCAGCATAGGCGAGCGACGTCCCTCTCTGGACGCCGGCGCCGACGGCCTGCTACATCCCAAAAAATGATATCGGCTCGAACGCATGATGGGCATTGCCGAAACAGGTCGGCGATATCGGGAGAGGGCGCGTGACGGAAACCGTTCTGACGCAGATCAGCGAGGATGAGCGCTATCGACTGCTGCTCGAGGCGATCACTGATTACGCGATCTACATGCTGGACCGCGAGGGTCATGTCTCGAGCTGGAATCCTGGTGCGGAACGCTTCAAGGGCTATAAGGCCGCCGAGATCATGGGCGCTCATTTTTCTCGTTTCTATACAGACGAGGATCGGGTTGCCGGCCTGCCGGAGAAGGTCCTCGAGACCGCGGCCCATGCCGGTCGCTTTGAGGGCGAAGGCTGGCGGATGCGCAAGGACGGCAGCCGCTTCTGGGCGCATATCGTCGTCGACCCGATCCGATCTGCCTCCGGCCAGCTGATCGGTTTCGCCAAGATCACGCGCGATCTCACCGAGCGCCGGGCCACCGAAGAGGCGTTGCGGCGCAGCCAGGAGCAGTTCCGCCTACTGGTGCAGGGGGTGACCGATTACGCCATCTACATGCTCGACCCCGACGGACGGGTGGCAAGCTGGAACGCGGGCGCGCAAAGGATCAAGGGCTATGCCCCTGAGGAGATCATCGGAGAGCATTTCTCGCGCTTTTACTTGAAAGAGGATCAGGAGAGCGGGTTGCCGGTGCGTGCGCTGAGAACGGCCGGCCGAGAGGGGCGGTTCGAGCACGAAGGCTGGCGGGTCTGCAAGGATGGTAGCCGCTTCTGGGCGAGCGTGGTCGTGGACGCGATCCACGATGACGACGGCCAGTTGGTTGGTTTTGCCAAGGTGACCCGCGATATCACCGAGAAGCGCGAGGCTGAGAAGGCGCTCGAGGTCGCTCACGAGGAACTGCTTCAGTCGCGTAAGCTCGAAGCGCTCGGGCAGCTCGCAGGTGGCATCGCCCACGACTTCAACAACCTTCTCATGGTCATCTCCGGTAGCCTTGAACTGCTCCAGAAGCGCGTTCAGGCTGATCCCCAGATTGCCCGGCTTCTCGACAATGCGATGCAAGGTGCGCAGCGCGGTTCAGCCCTGACCGGCCGGCTCCTGTCCTTCGCACGCCGCCAGCCCCTCGCGTCGCGGGCGGTGGATCTGCGATCCCTGGTGCAGGGTCTGCACGACCTTCTGGGGCTTTCGCTGAGCAGTGACATTTCGGTCGAGATCTCGGCCCCCCATGCGGTGCCACCGGTCATGGTGGACCCGGCCCAACTCGAGCTGGCCTTGCTCAACATCGCCTCGAACGCCCGGGATGCCATGCCTGACGGCGGCCGCCTTTCGATCAGCATCACCTGTGCAGACCAGCCCGCGCAGGGACAGATGCATGATCCTGGCCCGCAGGTGTGCCTCGCGGTTGTGGACACGGGTGAGGGCATGGACGAAGAGACGCTTTCACGCGCCGCCGATCCCTTCTTCACCACGAAGGGCCCGGGCAAGGGCACCGGGCTCGGCCTGTCCGTTGTTCATGGCCTGCTGGAGGAATCCCAAGGTCGTCTGGTGCTCAAGAGCACGAGAGGCGCAGGCACGACGGTCGAGATGTGGTTCCCTGTGGCCCCCGACCAGCAACCGTCCAAGACTGCGCCGCAGTCCCGGCCCATTGAGGCGGAACGGAATGACAAGGCGCTGACCGTGCTTGCCGTGGACGATGACGCATTGGTGTTGATGAACACCGTCATCATGCTGGAGGATCTCGGCTACAAGGTCATCGAGGCGGGGAGCGGAGCTGACGCTTTGGTCGCACTGGGCAATCACGAGATCGATCTCATGATCACCGATCACGCCATGCCACATATGAGTGGAACAGAGCTTGCCGAAGCCGCGCGCCTGCTTCGACCGGGCCTGCCTGTGATCATCGCGACCGGGTTCCTCAACCTGCCCGCGGGCGCGGCTCCCCTCGATATGCCGAAGCTGCTCAAACCATTCGGCTTGGAACAGCTTCGGGCCACCGTCTGCGAAGCCATTCAGAACAAACCGTAGCAGTGCAGCGAGGATGGCCGCGAGGTCGTGGCCGCTCCTGCTACGCGGCCAAGGTTCGTTTCGTGTCGGCGCGACAGATTTCTGGGATACCGTGATCGAGAGGCACCCCATCGATGTGGTCGATTTGGGCTCTGAGCGGACCTTTGCAGTGACGGGGTCATGGCCACCGAAGACCCCACGACGGCGTGCGTCTCATCTGGCGGCCGACGGCTCCGCAGAGCAGGCCTCGCATCTGGTCCACAACCGGGATTGGCTTCCATACTGTCGTGGTCTCAGCAGTTGAGAGGCCCGATGAAGACTTCCGTTTCCGCACTTTGCTCTCCGGGGTCCTGTGGTTCCACCGCCAGATGATCTCGTCCAGGTATCGCTGTAGGTGCTTCCGTCCGAGACGGTGATACACGCCGATCAGAGCGCGCTGGACGACCGCATTTACGGCCTCCACAGTGTTGATGTGCGCCCCGGTCTTCGTGTTCGCATACTGGCGCTTGTTGTGCTGGATTGTATGGTGGCTGGAAAAAGATGCCCCGATCTTTCCGTAACTTGGGTTCTTGTCGGTGATGAGCGCCGAGGTCGAATCGATCCAACCCTCGATGATGGGCTTCATGGTGCGCCCTTGAGCATTCGGTATGAGCACGGCTCGAGCCTGACCGTTTCTCGCCGCAGCAACGAGCGCGATCGGTTTGCCTGTTCCTCGTCCTCGCTTGTTCTTGACGCCGTGGCGGAACTTCGGCTTGCCGCCGACGAAGGCCTCGTCGACCTCGACCACTCCCGTCAGTCGACCGGCAATGCCCTGCCGATCATCCATCATCTCGCGGATCGCATGGCCAAGCTTCCACGCGGTCTTCTGGTTCACGCCCAAAAAGCGCGCCATCACGACCGAAGAGATGCCTTTGGAGGAGGTCAGCACGAGGAACATTGCGGCGATCCAGATCCGGAGATCCAGCTTCGTCGCGTGGAGCGGCGTCCTCGTGGTGACAGTGAACTGGCTGCGGCATTCCCTCTCGACGCACTGATACAGCCCGGGGCGCATGGATGCCCCGCGCAACGGGCGCGAACTCAAGCTGCCGCAATGTGGACAGAACCGATCATCGCCCCAGATGGCGTTCTCGAGGAAGAGCCGCGCGTGACGTTCGGTCGGCATCTTCTTCCAGACATCGCGGACGGACTTCAGTTCGGTGATCATGGAGTGGCCTCGCTTCAGGGGAACCCAGAAGATTGGCTGATTTCTCCTAACCGGAAGTGGCTACGTTCTGGCGAAGCTGGGACCTTCGCAAGGCAAGCAGGCTGAGCATTTTCGGGAGCCTTGCTTTTTCTCGTGGATAATAGGGTTAAGTTTTGACCGCTCCCGATGAGGGCTCTCCGGCACCGCCGGGTTGCGCCTCCACGGCGGCCCGGCATCACCCACTTTGTCGGAGAGGTCGACGTTGGAGCTAGGCGTCTCTCCCGGAGAGCCCACATCGAGAGCGGCTGTTCTGGTTGCGCAGGCCGGATTTGAACCGACGACCTCCTGGGAATGAACCAGGCGGGCTGACCACTGCCCTACCGCGCAAAAGGGGGTGGACCGGGCGCTCGTCGCGCGGGGTCCAGAAACGGGTGGTGGAGGGGGCTGGGATCGAACCAGCAACGGGTTTCCCCACCGGATTTACAGTCCGGCGCCATAACCTTTCGAGCCACCCCTCCACGAAGGCCCGGATAACCGTCCGGGCGCGGATTGGTCCTACCGCCGAGAATCGAACTCGGGTCTCGTGGTCCACAGCCACGCGTTCTCCCATTGAACTACGGCAGAGCAGCAGAGCCCCGAAGGGCTGTGCCAGTTTGATGCGATCGCCGATCACCAGAAGTAGATGTGCGGCTTCTTGCTCTGAGGCCAGGCGATGCCCTCGGCATCGGCCCCGGCGAGGACCTCGCGTTCCAGCCGGCGGCAGGCGCGGCGGCCCGGGCGGGTGTGGAACAGGATGTCGTGGGCGCGCGGCCAGTTCCTCAGCCACTCGTAACCGCTGTAGCGATCGCCGAGCCGGTTCTTCAGGCCGTTCGCGGAGTAGTGTCCGCTCCCCTTGGTGCGGGAGCGCTTGCGTTTGTAGTGGGCCATGCTGGCCTCCATGAGGTTGGTTACCTACATGGCGCGTTCCTTTCGCGGTTCGGTTGGGGTGGACCGGCCCCGAGGGGCCGGCCGTTCAATCGCTGTCCAGCACGCCCGCCCAGTAGAGGAAGTCGTGCCAGCTTTGGTGCATCCGCCCGAGATCGGGCGGCGCCTTGCGGGTCAGCTCGTGCGGCTCGGGCCGCCGGGGCGGCCGGACCGGCGCCATGTCCCGGCGGTGGCCCTTGGCGCTGTTGCACTCCACGCAGGCCGCGCAGATGTTCTCGAAGGTCGACTTGCCGCCATCGGCCCGCGGGACGACGTGGTCGAAGGTCAGCTCCTTCGGCGGCAGCCGCTTCAGGCAGTATTGGCAGGTGAAATCGTCCCGAAGGAAGATCGCCATCCGCGAGAAGGCCACCGTCTGCGGCCGCTTGATCTGCCGCTTCAGCGCGACGACCGAGGGCGGTTGCCAGGTGAAGCTCGGGCTGCGCAGCTGCGCGTCGTAGGTCGCGACCGGATAGACGCGCCCTCTCATCGTCTGGCGCATCACCCGCTCGAAACCCCAGACCGAGAGCGGGAAGATCGTGATGGGTGTGAGGTCCGCGTTCAGGACCAGTGCGGGATACGGGTTGGTCATCGCGGATCTCCTTTCTGCATTCTCCTTTCGATGATCCGGTCGCTGCCCGAAAAGACCCAGCCGGTCCGCCCCTGGCGGCCCGCTCCCGGATCTTCGGCTCGTCAATCTGGTGCCCGCCGCCGGAGTTGAACCGGCACGCCTTTCCGGCGCCGCCTTCTGAGGACGGTGCGTCTACCTGTTTCGCCAGGCGGGCATGAAGTCATGGGCGGGGCCGGAGCTGCGTCCGGCCGGGCCTCGTATGATTGCCAGGGCGACGGGAGTCGAACCCGCGTATCTCCCGCAAGGAAGCGCTCTATCCGCTGAGCTACGCCCATTCAGCGCCAACGACCCTTCCCGGCTGCAGTCCAGGTCGGGTCTTCATCGGCCGGGCCCGGCCGGGGACGCTGAAGTTCACGCGCCGAGCCTTCCGGCCAAGCGCTCGTCTTGGTGCCCATCGCTGGACTCGAACCAGCATGCTTTCGCGCCGCCCTCTCGAGACGGTGTGTCTACCATTTCACCAGATGGGCAGTTCGTGGTGCCGGATCGGAGCTGCGCGAGGCGCTCGACGATCGGCGGTGTCTCTTGGCTGGGCTGGCAGGACTCGAACCTGCAATGCACGATATCAAAGACCGCTGCCTTACCAGTTTGGCTACAGCCCAGCATGTCCGGCGCGAGGCCGGGGTCGTTCTTGGCAGGGGCAGCGGGGATTGAACCCGCGACCTACGGTTTTGGAGACCGTCGCTCTCCCATCTGAGCTACACCCCTGCAGGGAAATCCGGTTGCCAGCTGACCATGCTGGCCGGGGCCGATTGAGGGGGCCAACCCAGACCGCGCGCCCTCGCCACCGCCCCATGGGTAGCTGGTTGCCGCGGTCTTCCTCTGGAGCAGGCCCGTGGGGATCGCACCCAGCACGCGCCGATAGACGTCCTCTCGAACGCAGCAGCCGCTACCCGGCCCGGCCTGCAAAACTTGGTGCGCGGGAGAGGGATCGAACCTCTGACGCCCGGATCTTCAATCCGGCGCTCTACCAGCTGAGCTACCCACGCAATGTCGTATGCCGGGGACCTTTCGGCCCGCGCCGGCGTGTTGGTCGGGACAGCAGGCTTCGATCCTGCGACCTCTCGTCCCCCAGACGAGCGCGCTACCTGGCTGCGCCATGCCCCGTTTGAACTGGTGCCCGACCGCTCGGTGGCCGGGGCCCGGCGGGCCTTGGCCCACGGGTCTTTTCCCTCTTTTGCAGGGCGGGGATGCCCTTCTATTGGTCGGAGTGAGAGGATTTGAACCTCCGACCCTCTGGTCCCGAACCAGATGCGCTACCAGGCTGCGCTACACTCCGATGTCGCACCGACCGGACCGAAGCGTGAGGCTTCGGCCCGATGGTTGCGTCACGACACGCCGGACCTCGAGAGATCCGGGCGTCTTTCTCCGCGGCGGTTGTCCCGATGATCGGCTGAGGCCTACGGGTCCACGGAGATGTCGTTCCAGCAATGTCAAAGAGCGTGGCACCCGAAGGCGCCCCGACTCTGCGATCTCGTCATGGAGAGGATCACCGCAGAACCGTATGTCGTGGCATCCGAGACGAGGCTTGGCTCGAAAGGGATGCAGCCAGAGGGGATCTTTCGATCCGGTCCGGCACGGCGTCTGCATGTGATGGGGAGAGGAGCTTAGACGTTCCCTCCGATGCAGCCGCCGCCTGGCAGTCCGGGCTTATGCCAGCCCAAAATGCCCTGATCGCCACAAAATGTGCCGATCGCCGGATACGCCATTGGCATGGCGAGGACGGTATT
>JACLAD010007965.1_pt1 | contig 12119 bp, 1 predicted proteins | sample 8027901 | NCBI WGS metagenome assembly JACLAD01 (sample SAMN15725071, study PRJNA655200) | protist metagenome | isolation source: fluorescence activated cell sorting (FACS) single amplified genomes of... | place: Spain: Blaines Bay Microbial Observatory, Mediterranean Sea | collected 2016-07-05
GGCTTGTGAGTAAGTAGTACTAAGTGACGTGAATGTATGAATCATTGGCAAAAATGCTTCATTTCTTCATTTTTCATTTTTCATTACTGCCGAAATTCTGAAAACAACCATCAAACACAAATCCCCTTTCTTTCTCCAGCCCCACTTTGGAGAAGTAAGTGGAGAGCGAGCAGCAAGGATGTTATATTTTCTAAAAAAACAAAATAATAAAATTACCCCCCCCAAAAAAAAAAACGAATTTTTGATTTTTGATTGGAAAAATGTAATGTAATAATAAATGAATGATATTATGTTATTTTCAAAAAAAAATCAAAGACAATATAATATATCTTTTATTCTTTTATTCGGGATTTCAAGAGAAATTAACTGACAGACTATCCTAGCTTTCCTCTCTCCCTTCCTCCCTCCCTTCCTACCTCCCACTGCATAGGGCACACGTTGCACACTTCCTCTTCACTTTCGCGCCTTATTTTTTTTTAATTTTAATTATATTTGGCAAAGTTGTTGTCACTTTCTCTCCCAATTGCAAAATGGCTGATGCCACCAAGATTCACAAGCAAGACCCTGTGACGAGTACAGCTGTATCTGACGCACCGGCCGCTCGTGAGTATGCAGGAGCTGATTTTCGTCGCACGCTTGCACAAGGTACTCTGACGGAACAGGTTTTATTGTCGATTTTTTTTGCCGTCATGGTCGTGGCCAATATTTTGTCAACGGCCTCCGATGTTTTTAACGGTCAGACGAACAAAATGATCAGCGACAGCAACCCTACCTTTATCACTCCCGATGGGTCTACTTTTGCCATTTGGGGTTTCATATACGCGGGTGAGGCTGCGCTTGTTGTCTATCAAGCCCTTCCGCGTCATAAAAATCATCCTCTGCTAATCCCGGCACGGCGCTGGATTATGGCTGCCTTTTTACTCAACACGGCCTGGCTGCCCATATTTGCCTATTTCCGTTGGTGGCTGGGCTTGGTTGTAATTGCCGGCTATTTGTACGCACTCTATCGCACCTATGTGCACATGCAGGTTGACTATGGAAGCGACCAGAGCTGGCAATTTAAAGCGTGCTGCATGGCTGGCATTTCCTTCAATTTTGCCTGGGTATTGGTGGCCACTTTACTGAACTTCACCGTCGTAGCACGCAACTCGGGTATTGTAGAGACCTTCTTTACGGCGCCACAGGGCCAACCTTTTGCCGCCAACACATCTGGCATTGTAATCACACCTGGTGGTGGTGGTAGTGGTGATAATACTTCTGTTTTGGTGGGTGGTAATGTCGATTGGGCCGTGCTCTGTATCAGCGCTGCCGCATCAATTGCCCTCTACCGTGCCCTTCGTTACAATGATGTTCCCTACTGTTTTACCACAGCCTGGGCATTGGGCGGTATTTACCGTATGCAGACACAGCCGGAAAATACTCGATTCCCCACGGTTGCACTCAGCTCTGATGTAGCAAATTGGGCTTTGGTCTGGCTCGTATTTGTGGGCATCGCGGGGGCAGTCTCAATCATTGCAGCACATTGGCGCACCAAGAAACACCGAAGCAACTTGTCTATGGCAATCACACAAGGTCGCACAGGCCAAGTCTAGCCAGTCAAGTATGTTAGCCGCCTTTTCCTTTCTTGGGGTTTGTTTGTTTCCAATTGGACCTCGCAATTTTCCTAATTCTTCACTACTTTTTATAAAGAATTAGTTTATGACCATGGGGTAGCTACGAGCACACAATATACAAAAGTACACAACGTCTATTCACATACACTAATGCGCAACGTCTATTCACATACGCAAGTACACAACGTCTATTCACATACACAAGTACACAACGTCTATTCACATGCACACACAAACACGAGCACACAAAGGGGTAGGAAACGTCGAATAAAACTATCTAGTTTTTTTAAAAAGTGGGTAGTATGTATTGCATATTATAATGTACACAAGGGTAATAAGTATGTTGGAAATAAAGTAGTAATAATAACAACGTATATACACGTAATGTAACGTGCAAAAAAAAAGTAAAACGAATCATCTCAATCAAAGGCGAAATCATTAATGGCAGGCTCATGGCAAGCTCGGGACCGGAAGCGCGTTGAGAAGCTTAGCTGTCGTTGTGACGGCACGCTGGAGCTCAGTAGCGTACACATCAGGACCACTGGCAAAAAGGTCTGCAAGATGCGGATTATGCGAACGGACAATACCCGTGTAGACTGGCACAAGCGCGTGCCCAGCCTCCTCCTCCTTATTTTTCTGCTGTTGCTGCTGCTGCTGAGCCTCAATGACCCAGCGCGCAAGGCGTTGTAGAAGCACTGGTCGCAGCACGGCAAAATGTGTATGCACGACGTCTGTAAAGCCCGGGGGTGGGTTGAGTAGGGCGCCCATGATAGCGTACTTGACAGTTGCATAGCGCACAATATTGCAGTAGGCCAAGTCGAGCGCTTCACCTTCGTCCGTGCCCCTGAGATCCTCCAAGCCAGGCTCGTTGTAAAGCACGCGCGTCGACATTACAAGGCTCTGAATGGCCACAAAGACATGTGAAAGGGTGCTATTGGGGGACCACGACTCGGTCGGATGCGTGCCGCGCCATGTACCCAAAAGCGAGAGGCATACAAAGCCATTGTTGTAGAGATTTGGGTTAAAACGGATGCTGCCGTTGCCTGTCGTTCGCAATTGTATGCGTGGGGGTACCGTGGGCCATTCGGGTGGACAGTAGACGTCAAAGGCAAAACAACCTCCCGCGTAAGCAGTGCTGTTGACACCAGTAATCAGAACACGCAGCACGTCTGCGCGGACATCATCCACAGCAACAAAGATAGCGTTTGTGGAAGAACAGGGAAGCGTCTCTACTGCCTCTCGCAACTCATGCGTCAAGCGACGCATACGTTTTGTCATTCCTGCTGTTGAAATGGCCATTGGAGAAGAAGCAATTGTCGCTGCGCCGTCGCCATCGGACAACTCGCCAACCGTTTGTCCGACAAAGGCATGACCAGACAATACACTGGCCTCGCGCACAGTATAACTCGATAGGCGTGATGCATAAAGCTCAGACGTAACAGCCGTAAGCACAGTTCTGGGATCAACAGAAGCCGAGATGACGGCAAGCTCAGCAGACAACGGATCCATTTTTGGCGCCTGGTAGGCCCGCGCAGCGTCGGCTAAAAGAGGCGCAATGGCGCCCTCGTGTCCCATAGCCACAAGCACGGCAACAGCAGCGGTCTTTAAGGCCGAAGTCGGTGAACGCTCTGCCACCTGCTTCATTTTAAACAACTGCACAAAGCAAGGTGCAACACTTCGGCCGAAGAGCTGAATAAGCTCGGTCGAAAGCGAACCATCACGCTTGACGCGCGAAACACTTGCACAGCTCGCGAGTAGCTCAAGCAAAGCCGTAAGCAGTGTTTCGCTGTCGTCCAAGCCTGTGGTCGGCAGCAGCTCAAGTATTCGCTTAAGTTGTTGCGCTACCGAGGAGGAAATGGCAAGTAATGCTGACATGTCGGCGGAAGTAACAAATTTTACAGCACTGCGGTACAGGACCAGAGAAAGCACGGTCAAGGGGCTTTCATGTTGCCAGTTAGTGGTTGGTGTAACATCAATAGTGGATGCACCGACCAGAGCTTGCAGCAACGGCCCCGCTGCCTTGTCTTCAAAAAGGGCAAGAAATACACCAGGCAGCACAAAGAACGGAGCTGCTGCTACAATCCAACCAACGAGTGCAGCAGCATCCAAACTAGTGGCAGCCAAAAAGTCGTCACACGATTTCTTGTCGATTTCAATGGCAGGTAGCTGCCCGCCAGCAGCAGCAGCAGCAGCAGCGGCGAAGCTAGACTTGAGATTGCGACCAGCTGCCGCAGCTGCATCGGAGGTGGATGCAAGATACAAGGCTATGGCCTGTAATAGGGCCGGCCCAGCAAAACTCGCCAACGGCGCTCGTTCTGTAGCATCCATAGCACTACTGTTGACAGGTCCCAGCAGTGAAAGGGGTTCGGTGCCAACGCACAGGCTGACAGTACTGCTAGGCACGGACGCCTTAAGCTCACCAACAGTGCACACCGTGTGTGGTAAATCATGTTGCCGAAGCACATAGCAATTTTCGAGACTGCTGACTTGTACACACAACAGTCTTGATGTGCCACTTGATTCACTTTGCTCTATTGCAGCAATGCCATGCTCGCAAAACACGAGACGCCCCGCAATGTCGAGCAGACCGAGCACTTTAGACTCGAGATGGACGGTATCACCCTGTGTTATTACACAGCCTTTGAGCTTCAGCACCCCTCTCTCACCTGAAGTGGCTGTCTGCGAGATGGCGATCGTACTTTTGCTGCTGCTGCGATGACTATCATTTCTTGTAGGATCGTGCATTTTGAGACAGTCGGCAACAAGTCTTTCCGTTTGAGTGTTGTCTGGGCAGAGAAAACTGACAGAATCACCCGATCGAATGCAATCGAGGTTGAGGTAAGCGCGGCAATAGGCCGGCAAGCAGAATGAGACACTTTCAGCCAGGTATGGTGGCAAGATTACGCGAAGTTGAACAGGGGCAATACGCGCGGAAAGAAGCGTCTTTACCGCCGACATGCCCAGTGCTCCCGAACAAAGGAAGCTCTCTTTGACGAGTGGTGCCTTGGCACAGTCAGCGACGAAGCCAGCAAGAATGTTTTTCAAGTCAAAGGCAAGGGCAGGCGCGCACTTTGATTCGGATAAGAGCTTGACAAGCTTTGCACCATGAGAGCTACTTGCCCAGAGTAAGTCTGAGAGTGCGGGCACAAAAACGGCAGAGCTCCAAAATGCAGCCCATTGCAGATCTCCAGCTCTATATTTGCGAGCAGCAGTCAGGCTTTGAGACCCTGAAACAGCAGCACCAGAGGCGAGTAGATAATCGGTGACAGCCGGCAGTAGTTTCGCGGCAAAAGCAAGTATACGAGGAGCAGCTGTATTGGCTTTAACACCCGACCAGACCCATTCATCACCATCAGGCTGTGAGGACAACAAGCACTTACAGAGAAAAGGCGCAAACGTGTCCGAGTCGGAAGAGGTCCAGAGCCCAAGTAGTACAACAAAGTTGCAAAATCGTCCGGCATGCAAAACGTGCTGGGTGCCAATTCGTGCACACAACATATCAGAACCCTCTTGCTTGAGCACCCAGTCCAAAGCAGCTGTAAGTAGGCAATCACTTACATGAGGCTTCATTAATGCCGGTTTAACTCGTCCAGCAATAAGGCGAAAAAGAAGCACCTGAGCATCGGACATCTTCGAGGCAAATGCCGTCTCATGCGCCGACAAACGTAAAAGGCCAAATAATGAATCTAACAGGCACGTTGCAACAAGCTCATTGTGTTCTGCAGTCTCAGCCACAGAGGCAACGAGTGCAAAAGGTAGGTCGCCACATGATGAAACAACCATGTCAGCAAAATCAACAGTAGCCCCTTCCGAGTTGCAACACTGACGGTGCAATTGCGCAAAACGTGCGTAAAGCCAGGGGCCCTTGCAGTTGAGGCCAAGACTCTTGGAAGCGTGCAACAGAGCACTCGCACTCGACACAACGTGTGACAATTTGGTGGCTGTCTCTTTGCTAAGCCATGGCATTATTACCACGAGGAAAAGTTTGGGCCCAGGCGTTTGTTCGTCGACACTTGCAGCAGCACACATAGCGCACGCCTCACCAAGTTTTAAGGCACACAACAGTCGACTCAACGAGATCATAAGTGAGAAGTATGTCGTCTTGATCTCAACCCAACCTCCTAATTTAGCTTGTTGGACACGCTCAATATTGATACAGGCAGCGCAGATAGAAGCGGTAAGTTTGGAAGGAATCAGCTCTTCATACTGAAAAAAGTGCGGCACAGAATGGACAACTTCTATCAAGGAAAGCAAGAGCTTGTTAAGCGATCCTGCTGCAAGTACTGAGCCTTGATGGGGCGAGGCCAAAATGACACAGACGCAATCAAAAACCCCAGCAAGATCAAATGTGCTTGTTTCGTCGAGTCGAGCAAGACCTTGTGTCAAAGCTTTGGTGGCCTCGTGACACATCCAATCGAGCAAAGGTATGTCAGATAAAGGCCCACAATCCCGTGTACTGAGGTTGACAAGGGTGCTCAAGACGCCTCTACCGAGCTTCTCTGCGTAGTCGGGATCAGAGAACATCTCAGAAAGCACCCGGAATAGAAACTTATCGCCATTCTCAGCGTTTGCAAGTGCCGAAGCAAAGAATATCCAAAGGGCGTCCCGCTGAAGCCAGTCACATTCAAAGAAAGCACCGGCACGGGCTAGCTCTAGCAAGACAGCGACATCGCGCAGCGTGGTCGAGTAACCACTTGACCAGTAATCAACAAAGGGCTCAAAAGATACCGCGGGCTCAAGTCGAGAAAGCATGCTGGTTCGAGGGGATATTGGAGTTGCAGAAGGAACAACACACTCGCTGCAATAACTCACCTCACGGTTTTTAACATTGACAAATTGGCCCTCTACAACATCGCACTCGAATCCAAGGTGAAACTCGCCGCAGGAAGCGCACTCCGTCTCATGCTCCAAAAGCGCAGGGACGAGACGCTCATGCTGCTGCCCTGGAATGGTTGGTGCAGCTAAGGCCAGAACACAGTGGCGCTGAATCCCCCAAATAAACTGCCAAGCGTCGCTTCCAACCTCTTGGTTCGCAAGAAGGCGCAAAAGGCTTGCATAAAAGGGCGAAAGTGAGTTAGCGTCAACTTTGGCAGCACCAAGCGCATGCCCAAGCACGGTAAACACAAAGCTAGCTGCGGAGTTGCGCTCAAAATTATCACCATAAGTGGCCCTGTCAGACAGAAGTTTTTCAAGTGACGAATTGGTCAGTGCAGCCAAGGCAAAGCCAGCGTTATCAAGTTCTGCGCCATATTCGATGCAGCGTAAGACAATCTCGAGATTGTTTTCAAGACCATCTGAAAGAAGAGACAAAAGAGGATACGATGATGATTCCTTAACCGTCTCTGAGGATACTGCGCTAGTACAAGTAGCTGACTGAGGATCAGCCTCTGTTGAAAGATCCTGCTGCTCATCCTGCTGCTCATCCTGTTGCATATCTGCATACGGACGGTAAGAATTTCGTTCCACAAGATACAGTAAATTGCTAAATGGCGGGCGTGTGCGGCACCAAACAGGACGACTGGCATAGGCCACACAAACATAACGCTTATCTGTAGTGCATGATAGAACCGGAAGCGTAACGCCAGAGGGAATGCGACAGATTGCAATAAGATGCTCATCTGAGGAGTCGCCGGGTATTTGAAAAGCTGGCAAGCCGCCGTCGGGCAAGTTCCACGTCGTCTCAAGCTCACAGCCGACCGTAAAGGCAATATCATTCAGCGGTGTGACATCAATCACCTTGCTTCCAAGTCTTTCCACGTGCATATTGCCACTCAATACATGATCATCAGAGACAAATGCGAAAAGTTCCGCCTCGCGACCCGTTTTATCACCCCACAACTTAAAGAGAAACATAAGCGCTGTACCAGCATCAGAAGGTATCGAGAGCCATTCGCTGCCGTACCGGAACGACACCAAAACATCGCCGGTAGAATGAATATTGCCACCAAATCGTGACGATGGTTGCGGATGGTTGTGAGAAAGCGCCATATGAGCGCAAATAGCACCCGTGAGTGCTTCAGTGAAGTCCAAATTTACACGTCGAAATGAGGTGCTGCTTGAAACAACTTCCGAGAGACCGCGGAACAATGTTGGTGGTATGATAAGGCCACCATCAACATAGCAACACGCGATCCTGATCAACTCAGTTTGCGAGTGTGCAATGACTTTTCGCGATGCCGTACCAATGAAGGCATGGTTTGCAGCCAGAAGAAAGTCAACAAGGAGCGTGGCCTCGAGATGAAGAGCAAAAAAAAATCGAGCACACTGCGAACTACCACTATTGTCAACATTGCCAGCTTTAGCTGTTGCGCATGCACCAGCACGAAACAAGACACGATAAAAAGCAACGAGATCGGCAGTAGAAAAGCGTTCCGTGTGCGATACAAGAGCTTTCATAGATAACTGACTACTTTGCACAATAGTATCAACGACGGCACTTAAAGTTGCCAAAATTGCGTCAAAACGAGGCGATGGCTGAGGAGATGCCTGCTTCATTCTGCAAGTAGTAGTCGAAGCAATATCAGTAAGAGCAGCAGAAGAATTAGAAGAATTGCAAAGGAACAAGTGTGTTTGCAGTTCACACGTGTCGAGGTAGCATGCAATTACACGTTGTTCATGTGCATCTTCGTTGCCTGGAGTGCTCATTTTGGCCGCAACAATTTGTTCACACAGTTGCTGTTGATATCGCGCCAGCTGGTCCTTTGCAGCCGAATCGACTGTAGGCAAAGGTGTATAATCCTGGGCAATACCACGCACCGAAATAAGAAGACCGCACTCATGTGTAGATGGTACGGAGCCGGGTGATTGATGGGATACTGATTTTGCGCGCACAACAGGCGTGATATTCAAACTACCATCGGCCTCCTCAGAATAAATGACATGACCTACACCGTCAGGAGGCGTTTCAAAACTTGCATCTACGGGCGCAGCCACAAAGCCAGCAGGTGTGCCGGGCGAAGCTGTTACACCGTCTCCAGTAGTTGATATCATGCTGATATTTTGGCTTTTGCTGTCGCTGGTTGTAGCATTGATAGTAAGTGCCAAAAAGCGAGCTGAGATGGCGAGCTTGTTTACCACTAACGTCCTCTCGTCGGCACCAAAATTCTGAGAGCCCAAAGTGTGCTCGTCAATGTGTTCAATTGTGAGGCCTGCTGTTATGCGAACCGCCAAATCACCTTCACCAAGATGAAAAGAGTCGAGGGCGCACACTAAGTCAGAAATTACGCATGGGGACCCCAAGTCGAGTAAAACGGGTTCAGCTGAAGGCGCAATTACAAGTCGCTTACAACCAAGCGACCCCAACGTGTCAACCTCTATAGGGACAAAGTCTTGAGCATCGGCTTTGACTCGCTGCGCAGTGAAATTCAATGCGGGGTGTCGAATCATTTCAAGACACTCCGACTTTAGCGCGGGATTACGAAGATCGAGGCTGGGCCGTGAAAGAGATGACTCGAGAGCAGCACCATAGAGACCGTGGTGCATCCAAAGGCGGGTGTACAGGTGATTGTTTGCCAAAGTACAGTTAACGGCACTCGCGAGCTCGCCAGCAACACGGAACAAATTGTCTGTGATAGTGGTGGCACACTTCTCAAAGAGTGCGGATGTAAACTCACTATGGAAATAATCACGAGTTCGGTCTACGCCAGCACTAGCGAGAGAGACTGCGGGCAAGAGACTCACCCATGCGTCGGCCAGGCTAGAACGCATTGCTGGTTCATGCGCAATACGTGACAACAAAGTCAATGTAGGCGAAGGCCCAGGGGCTGTGTTGCTTAATACACCAAGATGCAAGAGGCGCCGAAACGTATTCAATTGGAGGTCTCTGTTAACAAAGGCATGGTATGCGTGCGCTTCTTCTGCCAAAATATGGGCGCAGCGGATACTTTCATCGTGGGATTGTGTGTGATCGAGTAGTTTCTCAAGCACCTGATCGAGCAAAGACTGAAACTCAGTCTCAGAATACGTCTGAAATCGGTCAGTTTGTTCAGAAGCGGACGCGAGGAAGCCCTGAAGCGAGACGCGAATAGCAACAGGTGTGCTGTATGTGCCTCCTTCCAAACCTCCAATAGTAAGCTGAAGAGCTGCAGAAGACTTGACGCGCTGTGATACTTGGTCGGAAAACTCGTACTGCAAACGCGTACAGAGATTGGAAAGTTCAATAGACGACTTTTGTTGCAGCACAAATTTAAGCCACTTTCCCTCAGAATCTGCACGTTGTAGACAAACTGTTTCAGGAAATGTATCCGCATTAGGGTTGATACCGAAAAAATCGCACTCAACAATGGCTCGAACACTGCCAGTACGCACACCTGTCTTGATCTTGATCGTGATGGGCTCGGAACGCAATTCTCCTACGTTGGTAGCCAAGTTGCAAGTAGCAGGATCAGCCTCCGGTTGCAGGACGAGATGTTCGCAGCCGCTTGAGTCAATAATATGAGATCGAGCCCACGCTGCCTCAGGTACAACCTTGCTAGTAGACAGAGTACGTGGATCAAGTCGAAGCCAATTACCAGGGCCGCGGGAAATGACACCAACGTGTTGTCCATAAGCAATGTGTGCAATCACACTACCATCAGCTGGTGCCGACATTACCTCACAAGACATAGCCGGCAAGACTTGAGTGTACACCTTGCTGTTGACAGAATTAAGGGCTGAATGCACTGCTGTAGTGGTAGTATTGCTTTCAACAAGCAGTGGCTGCTGGTGCTCGTGCTGTTTTCGGAGGAAAACAACACTTGGCCGATCACTGTTGTCAGGAAGGTAGCGGTTAAGGCGGGCAACATAGTTTTCAAGGTGCGAGATGCCAACCACAGGTACAGGAGTGGCTTTGGTTACATCTGTGCCAAATGATGAGCATGTAGATAAGAGTCGCTCAAGGCTTGGTTTGCTTTCAACTTGATAGTCTGTCCAAACCATCGAATAGTTGGCCGTAAGTGCGACAAGAGCATTGCGCCGCGTCTCAAGCTTTAGCGTTGTAATGTCGTCGTCGATCACGCGCTCGGCCAAAACTACCCCAGACATGACGTCTAGAATAAGTAAGCGGGGCCCACAACCAATAGCAACAAGCTTACTGTTGTTGCCCAAGCGGCAAACAGCACTTGGTGCACCAGCGAGTACAACTGCGTTGTCCAAACCACGTACACTGAGAACATTCCAGTCCTCTTCACTACTAACATCACTGGAGGAGCTGCTACTAGTGCTGCCATGACTGGCTTCGCAAAATGGCGAACCGCGCGCAATTTGCAACTCGCCGTCGGAGCCAGCGCCAAAGAGGCACAGAATGGGCTTGCTATGCTGGTTGACAACAATAGAGGTTGAACATTCTTGCATGTCGGCGTATCGCATCCCCATCTGTGTAGGCTCATCGACCTCGTAACCAGCTTGGAGATCGCAAAGCAGCGGATGTTCTGCACGTAAGTGGCGTAGGAGCTCTGGATGCGAAATATTAACGTAGCTACCGAAATTGCAAATGGGGCAGTTAAAGCTGCGTGGTTCATGCTCATCGTAGTCCTCGAGTGTAGAAATATGCACGAGCCAAGTGGAGACAACGACGCTCCGACGCTGCTGAATCACGGTAGTTACGCTCAACACAGATGGATCTTCGCGGTCAGATATGTGCACATTGACCATGCGGCTCCGTGTTGCTTTTGGAAAAGCTTCAAATGACGTTAGTTGGTGTTGCTGAGGAAATGTGCTGAAGATTGTGACGGTTCCATTAGCCGTTGCGGTAGCGTAGATGCCACTATCCTCGCAAAGGTCAGTGGAGTGAAAGCATTGCCCAATCTCATCTGACAGGCGCACTCCTTGCGATGACTCGTCGTTGATTGAGGGACCAATGGGGATGCAAATCCAGGCCAAGGGGTGCTCGTAGCCTCGGTCTGCCATATCGCGCAAAAAGCGGTGCGCGGTGGCAGCATCGTCAAACGAGTTGTAACCGTCGGGCATTGCACATGCATGACGTACACGTTCTGGTGCATCATCGGTTGGATCATGCAAAAAGCCAGCAGCTACAAGTGCAAAGATGTCGTTGGCATCGCCGGGCCAATGGGCAAAAGTCTGAAGTAGGTCGTGCGATCTCACAGGCTTGGGTGCCCCCGGCGGAAGGAGGGCCTCAAGATTGGGGTGTGTCACCAATAGCTTGCTGACGATGCGCGCAACGGTTGCGGCGGCACGGCGTTCGGAACATACACTACAAGAGTCATTCATAACAGATTTGCTACCAAGACGCTGAACGAGTAACGCATAGAGAGGCATAAAAAAGTGAGCCAAATGGCTCAGGTTCATCTCCACCACAACGCTACTCCAGCCATCGCCGCTGCGCACGAGACGAATCTTGCGTAAAAAGGCGCCCGCAGCTCGCAGTCCTGCCACGCCCAAGGCGCTTGCGGCTGCACTCCAAGGTGTCTCGTCAAGTAGGTCCACTGTTTCCTCATGAGTAAGCTCGAGCAAGTACATTTGCTCAGTTGTGTGCTTAAGCCCGGAGACAATGGGCTGAAATAGACCGCT
>JACLAD010004353.1_pt1 | contig 12115 bp, 8 predicted proteins | sample 8027901 | NCBI WGS metagenome assembly JACLAD01 (sample SAMN15725071, study PRJNA655200) | protist metagenome | isolation source: fluorescence activated cell sorting (FACS) single amplified genomes of... | place: Spain: Blaines Bay Microbial Observatory, Mediterranean Sea | collected 2016-07-05
TTTCACGAGAAAGTTAATAGTCTGCTTGGTGTATTGGAATCCCATGCGTCTCGTATTGACGCGATGAAACTAAAAGCTATAGGTAAGATATATTTATGCTGACAGTATAATGCGGATCATGAAACAGAACGAAACTAACCTTATACCCTCCATTATTTCCAATCTTCCACTGGATAGGTCTACGCATGGCGACAGAGAATGAAACTGAGAATCGTTCTCGTCAATCTCGTGCCATCAATTCTTTGATTGCCGAGAAGAAGAGCGAATTGGATCGATACAACTCTCAAATGCAATCCTTGGAGCGTATTGAATCCGAGCAGAAGAATACTCTAGAGAAGATGTCCGAAGGATAAACTATAAAGATGAGAAGCTGAAATGGCGTGTGTTTTTGTAATATTGTGGTGCTGTCTGTAATGATTATAACTGAAACACATTTACTTAAATTAAAATGATTCCACGCAAAATTGAATATTGGCAGGCATGTCTCTCTCCCTTCATTTAAACACGATCTATCTAATAATAATAAAAGTTATGAATGAGAAGAGAATGCATAGCTATGTATATTTATACCTAGAATTGTGTGAGTTTAAGAGATGACGCAACATCCTGCTTCCTTACAGTACATTCTCTTCAATTCGGTCATATTGACCCATGGCTCCACTTTCTTGGTAATGGGGTTGTAGATATTTTCTAGAGTTTTAAGACCGGTATTCACAGCCTTTTCAAAAGCAAGCCAATCGGCTTCAGGATGAGGCAAGTCATCAGTAGCATTGAATAAGATTTTACAAACTTTCATCATCTGACCAGCACTCAAAGCACGTTCATCGATCATGTCCAATTCCTTCATCTTGGTGCCAAACTCTCTCATTCTGTGCATAGGCATAGCGTAGTTCAACCAAGGATTGTATTCGTGAACAGCCTGCGCCTCTCCCACGGGATCATCAATGATATCTAATTGTAATTCTAGATTGTTATCAACACCATCCCAATAGTCAACGACACTGTCTTCACTAGTACACAGACGAACGATGACATTACATGGCAATTGGGCCAAAGGGCGCATAGCTTCGGCCATGTCACCATCACTGGCAGCACCATCGGTCATGATGATCACACAACAAGATTTGCTGTCATTTAATAACATATCCTTGTGAGCGGTAATATCAGCTATCACCTCTCTGATCCTTTGACACAAAGGAGTTTGACCGGAGCAACTACCAGCTAAGTGCTTGCTTAGACTGCGCAAACCAGTGTTATCAGGATCGACTTCGGATACACCAACACGTTTAGGGCTCAATCCATTCAAGAATCTGAAATCAGAAGGTGCATTAGCTTCTTTGGCAAGATCCATGTGGAATTCCATGGTCTTCTTCAATTCTTGCCAGCGCTCAACGCTGACTTCGACGAAACTATTGCCTTTAGGCATGAGTATTTTGCCATCGTCGACCATCCTATAGTTGAAGTAAAAGTGGCAAAATGGATATGAAAGGAAAGAAGGTTAGTTACTGTCTTCTACAGAAGGAAAGTTCACGAAATTGAACGAAAGATGCCAAATAAGTTCAATAACAGACAACCAGCTACTTACATGCTACCGGAGTCATCGCATAAGAAATATCTCATGACAATTTTGCTCTCTAGATTGCGTACAAGGGTATCAGCGAGACCAAAAGGGAACTTAGCTTCAGTGAGATAGTCCATGGCTTTCTTCTCGTTGGTTTCCACAGGAACGTTGGGCATACCATACTCATTAGGGGCTCTAGGTGCACTCATAATAGGGAACTTTTAAGTTGAAATGCGAGGATCGAGATTACTTCGTCTGAACGAAGCTTTTTGTTTCGATATCCGACCCAGTACTTCTGTTTTGTCACTTCTAATAACCTCGGCGTCTGTGCTCTTTGACTCGATTGAAAGCCAACCAAACCCTATCCCTGTTACAGACAGAGTGGAAATTCGTATTTGATCCGTTCGAATATATCGGAAGAAATGAGTCGTCCCCCTGCTCCTCCTGGTGCCAACTACGGCATGCCTGATTTCACTCCTGTGTTGCATGAAGCCAAAGGCACTGCGTACTTGACACAAAATCATTTTCCTGCAGGTGTAGCAGCAGCTATGGTCAAAACACCCGAGAAGATCGCCTTTCGTTACTTCATTTGTGACGATTCTGGGTCCATGTAAGTCTTTGATGGCAATCTCTAGAGGGTATCCCTTTCCTTCTCTTGTTACAACATGATTTCTAACTCTTCCATCATCATTTTCGCTCTTCTATTAATCTTCTCACTTTGTCTACAAGGCATATGGACGATGGCCAGAAAGTCTTACCCGCTGGCAATGGCAACTATACCATGATCAATTGTACTCGTTGGGAAGAATTGAAAGAGACAATGAAGTTCCACATTGGCCTGGCTAAAGCATTGAATGCACCCACTGATTTTCGCTTCTTGAACACAATGGCGCCCAAACGTGTCGGTTGTGAAGAAATTGATCCCGACAATACAGGTGAACGTGCTCTGATGAAAGTATTGGAGGACAGTCCCAATGGCAAAACTCCTCTGTGTCAACATATTCAGAATGTCATCAATGATATCAAGAAACATGAACATTCACTGAGACAAAATGGACAGATGGTTGCAGTGGTAATCTGTACTGATGGAGAAGCGAGTGATGGCAATGTAGCTCAAGCAATGAAACCCTTGGCACAATTGCCAGTCATGGTCATTATCAGACTATGTACCAACGAAGATCATGTAGTAGATTATTGGAATAATGTGGATAGAGATCTGGAAGTGAACATCGATATTTTGGATGATTGCATCGGAGAAGCTACGGAGATGCGTGAAGTGAACCCATGGTTGAATTATGACATATGTCTGCATAGATTGAGAGAATGGGGTGTGAAAAACAAAGAACTAGACATTATTGACGAGAAGCCCTTGACTGCCGACCAAATGATGAAGGTGGTTGCACTCATTTTGGGAGAAAACAAAGACCATATGCCCCACCCGGTGGCTGATTTCAATGGCTTTGCCAACTATGTGAGAGACAAGCAGCAAGCTTTGGGCAAGTTCTATAATAGTTGTACAAGGAAAATGGAGCCTATAATCGACATTTCGCTTTTGAGAAAACAATACGGCCCCGCTGGCTGTGGATGCACCATCTCTTAGGCAGACAGACTACTCTTTTATCATAGATCAGTTTCTTAGTTTGTAGAAGCACCAAAGAGTGGTGGAGAGGGTTAGGGAACAATATAAACAATAATGCGTCGAATCTCGAGGAGTGATAAAAAAAATAGTATAGTATGTTTAATATGTGTCCATAAACTTTACTTTAATAACTTGTGACTATCTACATTACTTTGTATCTAACATTTTCTGTCATTTATCATTTAGAACTATATACACTAACCTATAATGCTTTATTAGAACTGGATCTTCTCTTTTCTATACAACCCATTGGGTGGTGGCATGGCAAAGATCTCATTCTCTACCTTGTTCTGCCCATATCCATGCCCTTTTAACCTTCTTTCTTTCAATTTCTCTCTCTTTACCCGTAGAGTGCGTCTTAAATGGGTAGATAGACCCAAAAGACTCTCAACCGCCTCAGTAGCGGGATGAAGTGATCGATATGAGATCAGTAGAGCTTGCAATTGGGTTATCGTGGACATATTCTCTTCCTTATCTGCTTTCATAGAACCTTTTGCTTTCTTCTTTTGAGGGACCAGAGATTGTGCTGCTGCCATCTCCAAGGTCATTTTCATAGTCAAGTCAGAGAAATGAGCGTCTAGTAAAGCTCCCGCGAAGTCAATTGCCCTCTGAATGTGCTTATCAGCCAGTGAAGACAACGAGAAGGTGATATTAGTACCATAATTGAATGCATTAAGACTGTGTATTTGCTTATTCCCTGAAAGAGAACGTTCCATGTCTACAAAGGGACATACAGCTTTGATAACATTGCTGAACACACGTAGTAATATGTATGCTTGATCTGTGCTGAGCTTACGACGCATAGCATCACTGAGTAGTAGTTCTGTATAACTAGCACGTCTCTTCAAAAAGGCTTCACACAATACACGAAGAATATCAAGAGCACTAGGTATAGGTTCATCTCTATCACTAGAACTGGTAGCAGTACTACTGGCAGCTGGACGGGCACCTCTTTTCTTCTTGCCATTGGCCTTTGTTCCTTTTTCTTTCTTCTGACCTTGTGTGGCTTCTAGTTCTTGTTCAAGAGCATCTCCTCTCAAACAATATTGGAGTACACCAATTTCATTAACCTTGAAGTTCTGTCTGATTGATATCTGATCTCCCATACTCATTGCTAATAGAAGGATTTCCATAGCCTGATCTTCGGTGAGATCTTTGCAAAATCGCATAATGAAACCTAAAACATCTAATCTATTATAGGCAGCAGCACTAGCAATGAGAGAAGGTACACCTCCAAGATTACGATGATTATTGATACTGCATGAACCAGAGCGTAGTATAGACAATAACACATCCCAATCACTACTTGTCACAGGAAAGCACATATTACTAGCACTCCCTTTACCTTTGCTCTTTCCTTTGCTACGATCATCGATGAAACGGTAAGATATCTGTCTCTTGTGCTGGCTATAGGCAGTAGTATTGATATATCCACCAAGAGTGAAAGAATGCTCATCATAATGCTCTGCTGGACTCACTTCTTGCACTTCTTCTTTCTCTATTTTCTTCTCATGATCTTTAAAAGGCAGCATGGCTTGTGTAAGAGGTACCAATACACACTCTTCATAACCCAAAGAATCACCCATATTATTCTCTTTAGATTGCAACAATACAGCTCTTGCTTCGAATAGACGTAAGAAGGTCTCCACTGCCACAGGATTCAACTCAAATCTCTCCTTTTTAACACGGAAACCAGGTACACGTTCTCTAGGAGTACGAGAGAACTCATCTCTTTCCTTGCTGTCATTATTAGCGACAGGAGTGTTATCATCATTGTTCTTACCAGCCTTACGCTTCTTTCCTTTTGGAGACTTGGCAGGAGTAGTATTCGGAGTATCCATTGCTTCTTCTTCTTCCTCCTCCTCCTCCAGTAGATCATCGATGAGTAGTTTCTGTGCTTCTTCTTGTCGCTGCACTTGGTTCATGTACTCTTCTAGATCACCTTCCCCTTGCTTCTCATCCAAGTACATCACTTCATTTCTTCGATTGGATGAAGACATCAACTTTCGTCTCAATGCAGCTGTCATAGCTTGAAGTATACCTTTACTGAGATCAATGGTAACATGCTCTACAGAACTACTGACAATCTTCAATAATTCATTGTGTATGTAACCTGTATTGAGTCCTTTGGGTGTAGACAGATCTGCTTTGATATGAGACAAGAGCGCATCATCACATTGGTAAGACCCTTCACGAGAGATGGCTGAGACGACTTTCCGACCTTGGATATTGCCGATAAGAGTAGAAAGTCTCAATTGAGATTTGAGATATTGAGAGACTATACCATAATCATTATCAATATTACTACTAACACTATCAGCTGTCCATCTGACAAGACCACTTTGTGGATCATACATACCACCACTGATCTTACCCATGACACTACTCAAGTTCTGTTTCTGTTGACTCACACTAGATGGTACTACATTTCTACTCACAATAGTAGCCATCGTATCACTATTATACGTGTATTTGTAGATGTATTCTGTCGTATAAGAAGAGGCAGAGAGAGACATTTCGGGATATGTCACACTGATCTCCACAAGTTTGCGTCTACCATCATCTTTACTACTAGTTGTGTCACCAGTATTTGTCAACAGAGATGCTTTAACTACTGTACCTTCCATGTAGTTGGGATGGCTCAAAACAGTATAACCAGAGCTCTCTAGACTCGTATTATTGTCACGCTTACTTTTACTCGCACTTGCTTCTATGGTGGGTAGCATAGTACTGACATTAGCTACAGGAGTTCCATACTGGACATTCCATAGTGTCGCCTGATCTTCACTAGAATTGTTACTCGATGATTGACCAAAAATCCACATACACTGGTGATGGGAAGGCCCCAGCTCGAACAATCCACCAGCTTGCAAATTCACGATCTCATCTTCCCTATATCTTAATCTTCCTTTCTTGGTCCCTACCATTGTACTAAAGTTCTTACTACCCGTGCCTTCTACCCCCGGAGCATTCCCATTTGTATCCAAAATCTCACTGATATCATTATTGTAAGATACAGATTCTGGTTTCCGGCTAATAATGGTATGCACATCGTTGCAATAAGGGTTGATAGGGATGGGATGATAAGATGCAAGACTGGTCCTAATATCGCTATGAGTAGTACTAGAGAAGTTGCCACTGATGTTTCTCACTTTGAGTAAGTGACCATTGTGGGCAAATCGAATCCAATACAGCTTCTTTACGTGTGTCGGACTCTTTTCCTTCTTGGAGCCTTTTTTGTTTTTCTTGGTGGAAGGATTGTCATTCAATATTACATGAATCAACATACTCACACAATCCGAACCCGCCACCAGCTCGCATAATTCGTATGTAGCAGTTGAGAGATCGATATCTTGCGAACAGGTAGAGGCCACACACTGCTCCATGGGTACCTTGCTATTACTAATGACTCGAGCATGCGGCATAGCAGACGCTTTATTAGTGATGAGACTAGTGCTACTAGTATTACTGTTCTCTTCTTGTTCTTCTAGTGCGATTTTCTCGAGACGACTAAGACCATCTCCATGATCACTGTCATGGTTGTAGAACTTGGTATAATCGATCCATTCTGCATATACGGCTGATTGACTGTAGCTTACTTGAGGAGAGATGTGCCAACACGCCAATCGCAAGGAGGAATAAGAGGATTCTTGGGGGGAATCGTAACTGTACACAATACTCACATTGCCATTATCCAAAGCCGCCACTTTGATGACGTGAGGTTGTAGCGTGCCCTCTGCCTCACCATTGTCATAATTATCATAGCCAGTATTTTTCTTACCAATGTTTTTAGTGGCACTACTTCCAATTGAAGTAGCGCGAGACTTAGCCGGCGTTTTGGCCCGACGAGACACAAAGGATGTATCCATCGCATTCTCCTCACTACTATCATCATCGTCATCATCATTCTCTTCTTCTTGGCTGGCTATACTAGTGCGCGTCCTTCCGGTTCTGCCAGTCGTGGAAGGTGATGAATCCTGTGACATTTGAGAGTTGCTTCTCGTGCGAGCACTCCGTCTCACGGCAGGACTACTAGCATTTTCTTCAGGAATCTCCACCAGGCTACCAATACTGGACATGGACTCCGTACGCGAGCTTCTCCTTTTCCTTGCAGAAGAACCAGTTATAGCGGTATCATCATCCATACCTTCACTATTCATATCAATGATCTGTTGTGCAGCACGAGGAGACAACACCGTCTCATTCGCATTAGGCCATCCATTCGCTTGTTTACTTGCACTGTCTGGGATAGTCTTGTAGTTGGGTCTTTTTCGAAGGCTGGGTGGAGCAGGGATGCGATTGGCTGCAATCGTAAGCACAGCAAGTGTACCATCCACACATGTTACTAAGACTCTTTGCTCTTGCACTTTGCTTCGATTGATATCACTACTATTTGCCATACTCATATTTTTGTCTTGTTCGACTTCCATACTGTCATTTAATACAGAAGAGGAACCAAACATAGTATTGGATGTGATCGTGGGAGGTAAAGTATTGATACGGAAATAAGCTGACGGGCTCGTGATAGGAGTCAAAATATCCACTTGACTGAGCCATTGCACTCGATCAATGTGACTAACATCAATCTTGTTTCCATTACCAGAATCAGTGTTTTCATTGTATTGGAAGTATTTAGAACTCTCCATATTGAGATGTGCATCCATAAACATTTGATATGTCACCGGAATTGTCATCAGTGTAGAGTCAGACATGCTCACAAGGAAACAAGAGGCGATGGGCAAGAAACATACAATGTGGATAGAACTATTGATACCACTAAAGTCAAGATGCAGCACAATATTGCCGGCTTCGCCATTGATCAAGAATACACTCTTCTTCGTGTGAGCGTACAGGATGGGCTCATTGAAGGTGCTATACAGGGGGAAGCGCTCCAGACTAAGCAACTCTTCTGCCAATTCAACCACGATCTCGCCTGACATCGTCGTTTTTTTGCACAAACTTCACTAAGCTAATGGCGAGTAATGCGTGCGTCTTGTTGCACCAAATTACTCAGAAAATGACTATTTGAATAGCACAAATAATATACCTACTAATCTTTTCTCCTCTGGAGGCAAGATATTGGGTTGGCTAGACAAAATCGTGGCGTTCTCGTCCAAAAGAGTTTTGTTGTTCCCAAAGTGACAGACAAGGGTCGGATGCAAATTCAAGAGACCCCTGTAGAAGGATCGAAAAGCAAAAAAGTCAAGAAAGAAAAGCTTGAAGAGGAGAAGGTGAAAGCCGAAAGAGGAGACGACGAAGAGGAAGTTGAATCTGGTTATAACCATGATGGAGTGTGCGATCAGTTCAAGGCAGTCTACGCAAATCGAGCCTCTTTCCCTAAAAGAACTCTTGATGTGTTGAACAAGTATCCCGCAGCCACTGCTTCCTTCAAATCATGGAAATCGTGGATGCCTGTATATGATTACCAAAAACACCTCTCTCCCCAATCTAGAAAAACGCGAGAAGCACTGCAGGAATTCTACGCTACTCCTGGTGACCTTTCCGATGCTTGGGATGATGGCTGGAGATGGTGCTTGCAACCGAGCAAGCATCAATGGTATCCTCCTCATTGGGCATATGATGCCAACTTGGTACATGGTGTTCGTAATAAGGCTGATGGTGGTAGCGTGAGCTCCACGATGTGTCTGAAAGTGCTGCTAGCAATGGACACTTACAGAAAGGCTAATCACTAGAAGTCTCTCAACCTCACTTGTAACATGTACTCTGTGTACGATTAGGATTGTAGTATACTGTAATAACAAGGACAATTTTTTCTATAAAAAGTTTTATTATATCTATTTACTACGGAAGACTCCTATCAATTCTATTCTCCTCAATATGCAGTTGCTGCCCTAAGACAGGATGGGAGTGTGATTACTTGGGGTTCTTCTAGCTATGGAAGTGACTCATCATCTGTGTTTTGATCGCCCTATAATTTTTCTTAAGAGGCCACCTTAGGAAAACTAAGTAAAATAATTATTTTTTTTACATCATTAAATATCCTTCTTTACAAATTAGTCTTAATATCAACCTTGCTATATGATATTTTATTTACCTTTCTTTACTCGATCTGAGGAGGGAAGCAAACTCCATCCATGTACTATACATGCTGTATACGTGACAATAAGGATAAGTGATATGGTCAACTCCAGTTTTTGATTCATAAATAATGAGCAATCTCCGTCGGCACTGATGAGCTGTCCTAATTTTAACGCCAGTATGTTGAGTACACATAACCCACAACAGACAAATAGAGTCCCAGCAGCTCTTGCAATCGTCCAAATTGGACCTTGTTTACTTGCAGGTATAAGACAGTACAGCTCATCGTTAGTGATTAAGTACCATGGCAGGAAGATCAATATATACCAGCTTAAAGTCCACCAAATTGGTAGCTCCCATGTTGATGGTGCTTTGAAAGCATTAGATACGGAGCAAAGTTCACTTGCCACACAAGAGAACATGGGTCCATGATTCAAAAGATCACCAAGTAGATTGTACCACCAACAACCTGGAGCTAAATGTATGCTACTAGCTTGGAGAGGATAAATAATCCAAAATCCAAGTCCGATAGCAAATAGCACTCCAAATGTAAGCAAAGTAATTTCATCGTAACTAATACGCATCAAATTCGATAGATCCATTACTCGCCATAGCGCCCATAAAGTTCCGAGTAGAAAACCTGAGTCAGTGTACCTTACAACAGTTTTGGTCATCACGGCAAGTGAACCCAAATCATCGTAAAGGTGTCCCATTGTGTGACGATATTTCCACCACCAGTGCCATGTCTGTCCGCGATTCGCAACAACGAGTCCAATCATAATAGCATTGGCAGACTCCATATGAAATCGTGCTACTATGTATGCAACAATTCCTACTATTGGCCAAATTGACTCAAGGCCTGGTGGGAACATTTTTGGATCGGGAGAGTTCTCACCTGAATTCTTAGACAGTTGGGCACCATGTCCAGACGCTAACGAAGGAGATAGTTTCGAAGCTGTATCGAGACTACGTCTTATAATTTCATCTAACATTGCATTCCTTTCATGTCTTTTTCTGCGATATGGAATAGCTTCGTAACGATTTACCAAAGCAGTAGCTATTTCTTTGAATGCCGTTTCGATGGATGAATCTTTCAGTGCCTCAGCAAAATTAAATGCTCCATGACGACTGTCGCTCTCATAGACAGGAATAATGACTTTACTATGACGTACTGCCTGTGCTATCTCCATTTGGCAAAAAGGTCTAGTAAAAACGCCGCCACTGAGAAAGAGAATGAATGCTCCGCATTCGCTAACACCTTTCAGCATAGTGTCTTCGGTAACCTCTACCATGTCATTATCGTACCAAACAGTATAACCTCTCGTCTTGAGATGTAGAGCCAAGGTCTGTGCCTGGTCACCTCCACTGGATTGTGAATGGCAAATAAAAAAATCCCAAGTACTACTCCCCGGATGAGGTGATAGCAAATTATCTTTCTCATTCTCAAGTTGTGGGTATCTGTCGTCACTTTTATCATTTGCCCTAAAATCTTTAAGGTTCTCACTCGATTTTATAGATAGATTCTTGACTATATTTATGCTTGATTGTGCACAGGCATGACGAAATATAGAGTAACCACATTTACGATAATGCCAATCCATACCCCAATTATCATAGAGCAAATCACTTCGGTAAGTCCATTTTCCATTCGTACGTAGTGCTCCACGTACGAAAGGACAGTCATGCGCATCCAGATCACATGCATCCATCACAACATTCAGTTGCTGGAGATTATCGTCGGTCACAGCTTTTCGAAGAGCCTCTAAGTGGGACCTGCTGACCTCGACATAATTCGCTTTGAACTTTAATCTTGCAAAAATGCCAGGAGAACTACACACAGTATCGCGTAAGTTCTGCAAAAGTTTCAAAGCCATGGACATGGATGCATCACTTTTAAGAAGACCAGTTGATCTTGCTTCAGTTATGGCTTTCTCTAGTTGCTCGATCTCTCCATTCTCGGCGGAACGACCGATCGCCGCCTGAAGGGCCATTTGAGATCTCTTCTTCATTTTTAAATTCTGATACCTCAATAATCTTTATCTACGTTTGCTCGTCCGACCAAGATACGATAGATTGTTCCTTACGGTGCCAACACGCGGTTTTAGGCCAGTTCGACCCAAAATTGAGGTGTATACTTACACGATGAGAGACGATGGATGAAACAACTGAGGCATACGCCGCATGCCCTATCAACAACTGAAAAAATCAAAGTTACTGATCTAATCTAGTGCAATTACCATGTAATCTTCTGTTAATTTAATGGTGTTTTTCCGTCGGGCATGAATACGGGTACCGGAATACCTACCGGGTCGGAAATATCGGAAAAAACCTTGTAACATCCCACCTGGGATTGTAACTTCTGATTAACCCGGACCCCGGTATAAAAAAAGTGTGTCACTTTGGCGGGACCTCGCGTCGTGCCACATTCTTTTTCTCAAACCACGAGTTCTGAATCTTTCTCTTAACTATCGATAAGCGTCCTCGCGCCCTCGACGGTTCTTCCCGAAGATACACTCAAACCTGTCTTCGAATCTGATCATGATGTTATCAATGAAGCTATATCTATTACTCAGTCTTGCATTTTTGTCCCAATGTAGTGCTTTCATCAAGGCCAACCAGAGAGGTAGCAGAGCGCACGTTAGCGCAATCGAGATGAAGACCAATGTACTGGTAGTCGGCGCTACAGGTCGTTTGGGCCGCCTCGTGGTTGAGAATCTTGCACTGCAGCAGTCTCCCATCTTGCGCAATGTCTCATCTAGTGATGCCATTCAAATCAAGGCTCTGGTCCGCGACGAAAAGAAGGCGCGTTCCATCTTTAGTGACCCAAAGATCATCAAGAATGTGGATTTCATCACTGCTGATTTGACCAAAGTGAG
>JACLAD010005879.1_pt1 | contig 12114 bp, 8 predicted proteins | sample 8027901 | NCBI WGS metagenome assembly JACLAD01 (sample SAMN15725071, study PRJNA655200) | protist metagenome | isolation source: fluorescence activated cell sorting (FACS) single amplified genomes of... | place: Spain: Blaines Bay Microbial Observatory, Mediterranean Sea | collected 2016-07-05
CAAGAGCAAAGATGATCTACAGGTGGTCATCCAAGGATTAAAGGATGCCGATTTCGACTTTGATATGCAGTTTATCAACTACCGTTGAATCGGCTTGACCAAAGCAGCATTTGACAGGTATATTAAGTTCCTTTTGCCCATTATTTGCGGAATGATCAGGGAGCACTCCCTGCACGGATGCCGCGCTTTTTAACCTCAACCGGTCGTGCATCGGCAAGCACTTCCGTTTCCTTAAATTGAGGCTACTTCGTGACCGAATCAATCTCCACTTCTACTGAACTTGAACCAATCGTTTTCTTTGAGGAAAGCGAAGACTTTGACCTGCTTTACGATGAGACCCTTGTTGGCATCAGCGAACAAGAAATCATCACCGGTGTTGTCACTACTATCGGCAAGGACTACGTAACTGTCGACATCGGCTTCAAATCAGATTGTCTGATCCCCACCGAAGAATTCCAGAACTCCGAAGGCACCCTGACAGCCAATATTGGTGATCAGGTCGAGGTTTATGTTGAGGCCTTGGAAGAAGACGATGGAATCACGAGCATCTCCAAAACAAAGGCTGAGAAGCTTAGGGTCTGGGAGAAAATTGGCAAAATTTACGAAGAAGATGGAATCGTTACCGGAGCAATCATCAACCGAATTAAGGGTGGTCTATCCGTCGATATTGGTGTCAAAGCATTCTTACCAGGTTCACAGGTAGATCTTCGTCCAGTACGCAACTTGGACAAACTTCTGGGTGAGTCCTTCGACTTCAAAATTCTCAAGTTTAACCAGAAGCGCGGAAACATTGTCCTCTCCCGAAGAGCATTGTTGGAAATTGATCGAGAAGAGAAGCGCAAGAAGACCCTCGAAATTCTGCATGAAGGTGCAAATATTCTTGGTGTCGTCAAGAACATTACCGACTACGGTGTCTTTGTGGATTTGGGCGGAGTAGACGGATTGCTGCACATCACGGATATGACCTGGGGACGTATCGTTCACCCCTCAGAAATGTTTAGCATTGGGGACGAGGTTGAAGTACTTGTTCTGAAGTACAACCCAGATGAGCAGAAAGTATCCTTGGGACTCAAGCAGAAGACTCAGAATCCTTGGGAATCAGTTTCCGAGAACTATTCTGCTGGAACTAAAATTACAGGACGTATTGTTAGCCTCACGGATTACGGTGCCTTTATTGAGTTGGAACCAGGTGTAGAGGGCTTGATTCACGTCTCCGAGATGTCTTGGACCAAGAAAATTCGACATCCCTCCAAGGTGGTGCAACTTGGTCAAGAGGTCGACGCTGTGGTCAAGGAAATCGATGTGGAACGCAAGCGCATCTCTCTGTCCATGAAAGAAGCCGAACCGAATCCCTGGCGACTAGCTTTAGACCGATACCCCATCGGATCAGTTGTCACTGGTCGAGTGAGAAACATTACAGACTTCGGTATCTTTGTTGGGCTTGATGAAGGTATTGATGGTCTCGTCCATGTATCCGATATTTCCTGGGCTCAGCGCCAAAGAAAGCCTTCAGAGATCGCTCGCAAAGGCGAGGAAATCGAAGTTAAGGTCCTAAATATTGATGTTGAGCAAGAGCGTCTTTCGTTGGGGATCAAGCAGCTGACGGAAGATCCTTGGAGAAATCTGGACGATCGTTTCCCCTTGAATCAAGAGGTAGTCGGACGGGTAGTCAATATCACTGATTTCGGTATTTTCGTGGAAGTTCTAGAGGGAGTTGAGGGACTGGTTCACATCTCAGAAATTGATGGCAGCGTTCCTAAGAATAAGATCACGGACTTCTATCCAGTCGATACAGAAGTGCGGGCTCGTGTGATCAAAATTGATCCTGAGGAAAGACGCCTCGGTCTGAGCATTATCGAGATTAAGAATGCTCACTTCACCGCAGAAGGAGCTGTTGAAGAAGAAGAGGGTGGAGAAGAGGAAACGAACGAAGAAGAAACCGCCTGAAAACCATGAGCCTAAGGACAGCTTCTGCGGAAGCTGTCCTCAGCCATTGACCTGCCTTACACAATCTCCTACGCTAGAATCTGGAAAATTTCTCTTACTCCATTAGATCCTGACACCATCCCAATAAATTTTTTCAAGAGGTCCTATGCGTCTTCTGCTCAGTGCCTTGTTCCTTTGGACATCGATAACCAGCGTATCTGCGGCAAATCTGTTTGAACTAACCGCCCCTGACATCGACGGTTCTGAGCTGCCACTCAGTGAATTCAAGGGCAAGGTGGTACTCGTGGTCAACACAGCCTCTCGATGTGGATTCACTCCTCAATATGAAGCGATGGAGGAAATCTTTCAGAAATACCGCAATCAAGGATTTGTAGTGCTCGGTTTTCCGAGCAATGATTTCTATCAGGAATTATCCAGTAATGAAGAAATCAAGGAATTCTGTGAGGGCTACAGAATCAGCTTTCCCTTATTTGCTAGTTCTTCAGTGACGGGATCCAACAAACAGCCCGTTTATGAGTTTTTGACTAATTCATCCGCCTACCAAGCAATGCGTGGAGAAGTACGCTGGAACTTTGAGAAGTTCCTTGTCGACAGGAAAGGACAGGTCATTGCTCGATACCCTTCGGCAGTCTCACCGAATCATCCACAACTTCTGAATGATATTGAAAAGTTGCTCTAACACTTTCGGCAACCACTAAATATTCGCTTCAAACAGCACTTCTATGGAAGCTTCACGAAAGTCAATTTGGGGTTGGGCACTATATGATTGGGCTAACTCCGTGTTTGCTACCACTGTGATCGCGGGTTTTTTTCCTATCTTTTTTAAGCAATTTTGGAGTGCTGGAGCAGATGTCAGTGTCAGTACAGCTCAGCTTGGTTTTGCGAATTCCTTATCTAGCTTACTGATTGCTCTGACTGCCCCCATTCTTGGTGCAATTGCTGATCGAGGTCGTCTGAAGAAGCCATTGCTCGCAGTGTTCACCTATCTTGGGGTGTTTATGAGTGCAGGGCTTTACTTTATCGAGCAGGGTCAGTGGGAATGGGCTGTATTGGTCTACGTTTTGGGCTCTTTGGGATTTGCCGGTGGGAACATCTTTTATGATGCGATGCTTGCAGACTTGGTTCCCGATGATCAACTCGACCGTATTTCAAGCTTTGGCTATGCCCTTGGCTATCTGGGTGGGGGGCTCCTTTTTCTGATCAACGTCTTAATGACACTGCAACCCGATTGGTTTGGATTAGCAGGTCCTGCAGAAGCGGTGAGGCTGTCTTTTTTAACAGTAGCCGTGTGGTGGGGTATATTCAGCGTTTTCACACTACTCTGGGTTCCCGAAGTCAGCCAAGGGACCCCTACGAAGGGGAGTCCAATTCTTGCTGGATTTCAACAACTTGCTGAAACCTTCCGTAAAATAAGACACCTACGAACACTTTTCCTATTCTTGGCAGCATACTGGTTTTACATTGACGGGGTGGGCACTGTGATTCGAATGGCTGTCGACTACGGTCTCTCCATTGGTTTTTCATCAAGTGATTTGATCACAGCCTTGCTATTGGTACAGTTCATAGGCTTTCCCGCAGCACTTTTCTTTGGCAGACTGGGTACACGTTGGGACTGTCGCAAATCAATTTTAGTTGGCATTGGCATTTATCTCATAGTGACCATCTGGGGTACTCAAATGAAGAGTCAATTTGAGTTCTATGGCCTTGCTGTCCTAATTGGAATTGCCCAAGGCGGAGTTCAAGCGCTCAGTCGATCGTTTTACGCTCGTCTCATCCCGAAAAATCAAACTGCGGAGTACTTCGGCTTCTATAACACGCTCGGAAAGTTCGCCGCTATCATTGGGCCCTTGCTAATGGGAATGACTGCCCTGATGGCCAAAGGATGGCTGTTAGGAGACAGTCCCTCAGCAGCCGAACTTGAATCTGTTGGACAAGAAGCAGCCCGCTGGAGCATTGCTTCCATCTCCATTCTTTTCTTGATTGGAGGGGCACTGCTTTGGAAAGTTGATGAAGAGCAAGCTAGGACAGAGGCCCGAATTCTGGAACGACATGACTGAAAGTCTCCTGTTTCGCTTCCCAGTCACCGTCTACTACGAAGACACGGATATAACTGGGGTGGTCTATCATGCGAACTATCTAAAATATTGTGAAAGAGCCCGTTCGGAGATTCTAGGCGCAGAACGACTCTACCAAATTCATCAGCAGGAAAACCTCTCTTTCGTAGTCTACCGAGCTGAGATGAATTTCCGACGCGGCGCTGTTTTGGGAGATCGCCTAGAAGTGCAAACACAACCCACTCTGACCAGTCCCTATCGTGTTCAATTTCTACAAAACATTGTACGCTCCTCTGATCAACAAACTCTTGTCAAAGCCTTGATCGAGTTGGTTTGCATCAAGCAGGAAAAACCAGTCCCAGTACCCGATTGGATTCAGGAGCACCTGCCACCCTCTGATTGATTTATCCCGCAAAGTGACTTTCTCTTTCGAAGATCGTTTGTTAAGCTATTAAGTTTGCTTCTTTTGTCGCAATGCCGACTCACCATCAACTTATTTTTATTATAGATTTTAAGGAGGATCCTTGAGTTCAGCCCAATCCACGCCACAACCCGAGGTACATGAGTATCAGGCGGAGATGCAGAAGCTGCTCGATATTCTCGTACACTCCCTGTACACCGAGCGAGAGATCTTTTTGAGGGAACTGCTGTCGAATTCCGCCGATGCACTGAGTAAAGTTCAGTTCCTTGCACTCACTTCGGCAGACCAACTGCTAAATCCAGATGCATCCCTGCAAATCGAATTATCCTTCGACGAAGACCAGCAAACGATCACTATTGAGGATACTGGTTGTGGGATGACTCGTGAAGAATTGATCGAAAATCTGGGAACCATAGCCAGTTCAGGAACTCTCAAATTTTTGAGGGAGGCTCAGCAATCTAAACAAGCCGTACAGAATCTCATTGGTCAATTTGGGGTGGGTTTCTATGCGGTCTTCATGGTAGCTGATAAGGTGGAGCTAACCACCCGTTCTTGGCTTCCCGATAGCCAAGCTTGGTCATGGAATTCCAGTGGAAGTGGTCAGTACGAACTAGCACCAGCTAGCAAGGAAGAGCGTGGAACAAAGATAGTGATACATCTGAAAGATGAGGCCAAAGAATTCTGTAATGAATACCGACTGAAATCGATCGTCAGCAAATATTCCAATTATGTCCCTCATCCAATTCAACTCAAGGGAGAGACCATCAATAAAGTGACTGCCATTTGGACACAGTCTAAAGAGGAAGTCAGCCAGAAGGACTACGAAGAGTTTTACAAGCAGATTAGTTACGATCATCAGCCTGCCCTGCAACATCTGCACTTGTCGATTGATGCACCGATTCAGTACTACGCTCTGCTTTACATTCCACAAAAGATTACTAATGAAGTGCTCTACGCACGCGAGGGGAAAGGCTTGGCCCTTTATGCCCAAAAAGTGTTGATTCAGTCTCAGCATAATGGCCTACTCCCACCCTACTTACGCTTCGTTCAAGGAGTGGTTGACTCTGAAGATCTCCCCCTCAATGTTTCCAGAGAGAGTGTCCAGCAAAACGCATTGGTGGAACGCATCAAGAAAAGCCTCACCACACGACTCTTGAAAGAACTTCAAACACTCGCTGATAACAATTCAGAGTCCTACAGCCAGTTCTGGAAGGAATTTGGTGTGCTGCTGAAAGAGGGAGTCTCAGCTGATTTCGGTAACCGCAGTAAGCTCATGGACCTCCTACGTTTCAACTCTTCATTGAGTGAAGGAGCTACGGCTGATGTCTCATTAAAAGATTACGTGAGTCGGATGCGTGATGAGCAAAAAGAGATTTATTATATTGTGGGGCCGTCTAGAGAATCCTTACAACATCATCCGAATCTTGAGTACTTCCGCAAGCAAAGCTTAGAAGTGCTGTTCCTACATGATCACATCGACGATTTCTTGATGAACGAGCTGCGGGATTATGATGGGAAAGCCTTCAAAAGCATCTCCCAGGCAGATATTGATATGCCAGACTCAGTCGAAGACAACTCTCAAATGAGTACAGAGCAGAGAGAAGTTCTGCTCCACAAGATCAAGCAACAGCTTGGTGATCGAATTAAAGATGTGATTGCGTCCAAGAGACTGGTAGATAGCCCTTGCTCCCTCGTCAATCCGCAGGAGAACATGAGCGCTCATATGGAGCGCATGATGAAGATGGTCAACGAGGAATATCAGATCAGCAAACGCAATTTAGAAGTTAATCTGAAACACCCGATCTTGCAGAACTTGGCGAAGCTGGCTGAAGAAAATCCTAAATCAGAATTTTTCGGCCAAGCCGTGGAACAACTCTTCCGAAGTGCAATGCTCGTGGAGGGTCTGTTGGACAATCCGACAGAACTGCTGCCGGATCTCTATGACTTCATGGCAGCTGCGACAGCTCACCAACTGACTTCCTGAAGCAGACCTTCAAATCTGATTACAGAGAGAAAGCTTCACTAATTTGTTCTCTCTGACTTACTAACTCCAGCCAACCGAGAAAATGGCTCGAAAGAAAGCCGCCAACGGCAACCAAGCCAACAAAAAAGATCGGATTCTTCTTGTTGATTCGGAAGGAACGGTCATCACGGTGGCTGATCTACCTAATCGCATTCCAATCTTTCCAGTTTATCAGCGTCCGATTTTCCCTGGAATTCTAACGATGGTTGGTGCTGACAGTATGGTCAGCCGCTGGATTCGTGATCAAATCCGTGAAGAAAAAATCATCGGTCTCGTGATGGCCAAACCTAACGAAAGCGATGAAGAGGGAGAACAACGTCAAATCGAGTCTGCTTCACAACTTTACCGTGTAGGAACCGTTGCGTATGTCCTGCACTGGGTGGAATTACCGGATGAGAGCTGCCAATTCATGCTGAGCACTCTGAAGCGGTTCAAGGTGCGGAGGTTTCATCCAGATGACCAGCACTACAGTGCTGAGGTAGATTACATCGAAGAAGCACCCCCTGAAATGACAGAGCAGTTGCGTGCCTCTGCAGCTGCTATAGTTTCTACTTTGAAGGAACTGATTCCCCATAATCCAACCTTCTCTCAGGAGATGCATCACCTTCTTTCTCAGGTCAATCTAGACGAACCCATCAAGCTGACTGATTTGGCTGCCTCGATGACTAACGCCAAAAGCAAGGCCCTACAAAAAATTCTGGAGACCCAAGATATCCAAGAGCGAATGGAGCAGACTCTACTGTTGTTGAGGGAGGAATATGACCTGAGTCTGCTCAAAGAGAAGATCAGTCAGAAAATTGATGAGCGGCTCTCCAAGCATCAAAGAGAGTTTTTTCTCCGAGAACAACTTCGTGAAATTAAACATGAATTAGGGTTAGAGCAAGATCGCAAACAGATGGAGTTGGATCGTTTTCGAGAACGCTTTTCGGAATTGACACTCACGGAGGAAGCAAAAGAACGGGTGATCCAGGAATTGGGACGCTATGAATTCATGGATGACTCTTCACCTGAATCTCAAATCGTCCATCAATATCTTGACTGGATTGCCTCTTTACCTTGGGGAGTCTATTCAAAAGACAAGCTCGGCATTTCCCAAGCAGAGCGTGTCCTCAACCACGATCACTATGGTCTGGACGATGTAAAAAAACGTATTCTTGAGTTCATTGCAGTCAGCAAACTTCGGGGCGGTATGCGAGGTGGGATTCTTTGTCTTGTGGGCCCCCCGGGTGTTGGAAAAACATCACTTGGCAAATCAATAGCCTCTGCGCTGGGTCGAGAATTTTATCGCTTCTCCGTTGGTGGGATGAGTGATGAAAATGAATTGAAGGGTCACCGACGAACATACATCGGGGCCATGCCTGGGCGGCTGATCCAAGCCTTACGGACTACCAAGACAGCGAATCCAGTGATCATGCTAGACGAATTGGACAAGGCTGGTCGGAGCTTCCGAGGAGACCCCTACTCTGTTCTTTTAGAAGTGCTCGATCCTGAGCAGAACAAGGATTTCCTCGACCACTATCTTGATCTGCGTTTTGACCTATCAAACGTACTTTTCGTAGCCACAGCTAACAGCCTCGATACCATTCCCCCGGTTTTGATTGATCGGATGGAGATTCTAAGGTTGTCCGGTTACGTAATCGAAGAAAAATTGAAGATCGCCCAGCGTCACCTGATTCCAAAAATCCTCCCCGATCATGGGCTCACTGAGGAAAACCTCGAGCTACCGAAAGAGACACTGAAGCAATTGACCGTGGAATATGCCCGTGAGGTCGGAGTTCGTAATCTGGAGAAAAAACTTCGGTCCATCACAAGACGTGTGGCAATGCGCGTAGCCAAGGGAGACAAAAAAAAGGTTGTCATCCTGCGCGAGCAGCTTCACGATTTTCTGGGACAGCCTGAGTATCCTGAAGATGCGTACAAGCGCTTGGAATTGCCAGGAGTTGTGCGGGGTCTCGCTTGGACGCCAACTGGGGGCTCCACTCTGCCCATTGAATCAATTATGCTCAATGGGAACTCAGGAGAATTTAAATTGACAGGACAACTTGGGGATGTGATGAAGGAATCCTCCTCAATAGCCCATAGTTACGTCCAATCGTTGCTACGTGAAGTTCCAGGCAAGATGCAATTCTTCAAGAAAAATACGATCCACCTGCACGTTCCAGAGGGGGCCACACCCAAAGATGGCCCTTCAGCAGGAATAGCCATGGCCACCAGCCTGCTGTCACTTGCTATCCAACAAGCTGTTCCAGCGTCTATTGCAATGACTGGAGAACTAACCCTAAGCGGACAAGTCCTCCCCATCGGCGGTGTTCGAGAAAAAGTCGTTGGAGCAAAGCTCGCAGGGATCAATACACTGATTTTTCCTGAAGCAAACCGTTCTCAATTCGAGGAACTTCCAGCACACTTGCGCAAAAATTTGACAATCCATTTCGTCAAACACTTCCGAGAAGTTGCCCTGTTGACACTGGACTACAAGCTTTCCTGTTAAACTTTGCTTCCCTTAGCATCGCAATTTTGCTAGAAGACTTCTCACCTAACATGTTCTAGCAACCCGAGGCTCACCTCATAAACCAATTTTGGGTCAATGGCAGACAACTGGTTCCGTGATTCCCACCGTTGGCTGGTCAAAGCCCATCAAACTGTTTCAGACTGGGCAGATGAAGCCGGCATCCCTGAAGAATGGTCCAAACGATGGAAGGGCTGGGGAGATGGTTTTCTTGACTGGATGCAGACAGATGCCCCTGAAGCTTTCCGACAACTCATCAGCCAGTCAGACAATTTGAACCAGTGGTATTCCCGTGGAAGCCGCTATTTTGATGCTGGCCAAACACTCCTCAGTATTGCAGCTCGAACCTACGCATTTCAGAAAATTCGCCTTCCTGTACTAGAGCCCAACGAAATTTCAGAAGAAACTCAGTCCCTTCATCAGAAGAATGCTACCGAGCTAGCTGAGCTTTGCCGTAGACAAGGTGGTGCATGGGTAAAAGCCGCTCAATTCCTTAGCTGTCAAGGAGATTGGCTCCCAGAAACCTATGTAGATCAGCTAGCAGAGCTTCAGGATCAGGCTCCAAGCGTGTTATGGGAAGAGATCGAAAAACAGCTATTCCAGTGTTATGGTGCCGATTGGAGACTACGATTCGATGACGTTGAGCCAGTACCGTTAGCAACAGCATCCATTGCACAAGTTCACCGAGCAAAAACTAGAGGTGGCTCTCTTGTCGCACTAAAAATTCAATTGCCGGATGCTGCAGAGAAGATTGAAGCGGACCTGTTGTTTTTCAAGCGCATCGCACCCTTACTTCAACGCTGGGCAGAAGGTTGGAACGTTGACCAGACTGTGGGAGAGCTCAGCAGGAGTATCCGGCAAGAATTGGACTACTACCATGAAGCGGCAAACCTAACAAAATTCCTTGCTCTATATGAAGCAGAGGAGTGGGTGTTTCCAGTACTGATTCCCGATCTCCTGAGTAAAGAAGTATTGGCTATGAGTTTTGTCGAAGGTCAACCTCTTCGGTATTTCCTAGCTGATGTGCCAAGTGCTGCTGAGCCACTGCTGCAATCATTGGTAAGGAGCTTCATCAAGCAAATCTTTGTCACCGGCTTGTTCCACGCAGATCCTCATCCTGGAAATTTCTTTGTAACCCCTCAAGGGAAGCTAGCTCTGCTGGATTTTGGAGCTGTCGCTCAGTTGACGGACGCCGAGTGTGAGGCCTACCGAAACGTCTTGGTGGCACTTTTCAATCGTCGGCAATCAGAATTTGATTCATTATTGCGCAAGGCTGGATTTGATGTCCCCGACGGTCCATTATTGCTAAAATTACTTTTCGAAAGAGATCCCGCTGAATTTGCAGGGCTGAGCCAGATGGAAACTCATATGCGCATCATGAGAAGGGCGGAAGTAAAAATTCCCGACAATTTTGTACTGATGGGAAGAGTTTTGATTTCGATCGGAGGCCTTCTAAAACAGTATCGAGTGAAAGTTGATCTTCAGGAGTTGGCTCTTTATTTGATGATGGAAGTTGCAAGAAAGGCATCATGAAGGCTCTAGATCAACTGGAAAACCGACTGGTTGAACACTGGCAACGAAAGGAATCCCAGAAGACCTGGCAGGAGTGGATCAAATGGTTGGAACAAATACAGTGTCCTCTGAGAGTGAACCGACCAGAAAAGGTGTCTCCTGAAGATCGAATAAACTATCAGACATTTTTACACTTCTGTGAAACTGCACTGGCTCGCTTACCCGACTGGGAAAGTAAGCTGACCACCCCAAACTGGGTGGAAGCACATAGTCTTTGTTTGCTCCCAACTGATTGGACTTCTACTAAACTCACTTCAACAAAATCCAAAGCTGAGCAACCAGAGCAACATAAGTATCTCACCGAAGAAGATCTAGCGGGCACTCACCAGGCTTTGCTGCGCCTTGCAGAGGAGGTTGACAAGGTGAAAGGGCGACTGGAACAAATTGAGCAACAATCCATCCAGCAGCCTAGGCGTGTACCGCTGCCATCACCTCCACTACCTGGTGGGAGTCCTCTCAAACAGCCACCGCCACAAGCCCCACCTCCGGCGCCTTCCAATCCGATGATGAGCCAAACGCTAGAAAATGAGCTACGTTTCCGTCCACCTCCAGAGCTAAAGCCCAAGACCTATGTTCCGGAAAGTTTTGATGAAAATCAGGCCTTCCCTGTAAGGCCACTGGACGAAGCATATCTGGGGTTCAATGAATGGTGCGATCATCTCTATTCAATTGGGCTGAATCTTCAGGAACTTTCAGCAGAAAACCTCAGAGTTGAAAGTTCCCGACCGATTTCGTTCCTTCAGTTTTCTCATCGTCTGGAGCGAAGGGTTGCTCCCACAGATAGGTTGCATGATCTGCTTGAGACCTTTCGTCTGCACTACAGAACAGGTTTTTCACCAGCACCACCCACGACCAAGATGCCTGGATTAACGCCGGATGTAACAGAAATTGAAGAAGATGAGGGATTTGAACTGACACAAGAGATCAATGAAACCTCGACTGGATTTCAACTGCCTCCAGAGGATTTATATCAGGATTACAACAGTTGGCTGGAGTGGTTGATTGATCAGAATTTGGATCCTCGCGTCTACAGCAACCAAGATCTTCAAGTGGAAAGCAGCCATCGAATCTCCTTCCCCCAATTTCGTAGACGGCTGGAAAGAAAATTAGATGATCCAGAAACCTTTCGAAATTTGTTGGGACTCTCAGAACCCTGAAAATCAATGGACTTTGTCCACTAAAAACTTCGACGGAGAACATCACCTATTCCCGTCATTTCCCTTGACAACCATCCATTCGAATGTTAACTATTAGCACTATCAGCTGATGAGTGCTAATAAGCTACTTGAGGGAGCTTTATGTCGAAAACGGTTCAACGGTTGGAGACCAAGGAGTCGATTGACGAACGTACCCAACAAGTCCTACGCGGGATCATTGAGGGTTACATAACTAGTAACGAACCCGTTGGGTCGCGCTCCCTTTCAAAGTCCTTGGAGATGGGGTTATCCCCAGCGACAATTCGGAACATCATGTCTGATCTCTCAGACATGGGCTTCCTGATGCAGTTGCATACATCTGCAGGCCGGATTCCCACTGACAAAGCTTACAGGTTTTATGTTGATCAAGTAGTTGTGGCTAACCAACTTACTCG
>JACLAD010014528.1_pt1 | contig 12104 bp, 5 predicted proteins | sample 8027901 | NCBI WGS metagenome assembly JACLAD01 (sample SAMN15725071, study PRJNA655200) | protist metagenome | isolation source: fluorescence activated cell sorting (FACS) single amplified genomes of... | place: Spain: Blaines Bay Microbial Observatory, Mediterranean Sea | collected 2016-07-05
CGAGGACAAGACGAAGACCGCGCTGCGCAAGGACTCTCGCCTCGTCGCCATGCGGGCTTTGGCGAATATCTCGCTGATGCCGACAAGCCAGCTCACCACGTTCGAAGAGAAGCTCGACAAGTTGAAGAGCTGCGCCTCGCTGATCGACTCCGAACTGGCGGCCAGCCCTGTTTGCCCGCACTGCAACTTCCGCCCGGCGAATGAGCAGGGCGACATGCTGCCCGCGGCCAATGTGCTCAAGCAGCTCGATGACGAGCTTGATCAGCTGTTGGACGGATGGGTGCAGACGCTTCTCGACAACCTCGAGGATCCAATCATCCAGTCCAACTTTGAACTGCTGAAGGAAGGGTCACGCAAGATCGTCACCGGCTTTGTCGACAGCAAGTCATTGCCCGATCCGGTTACGCCCGAGTTCATCAGCGCCGTGCAAGAGGCGCTGTCCGGTCTCGACAAGGTCGTCGTTTCGGGCAGCGACATCCGGCTGGCCCTGCTTCAGGGCGGATCGCCCGCGACACCCGAAGACCTGCGAAAGCGGTTCGAGGCATTCCTGACCGACCGCTGCAAGGGCAAGGACACCACCAAGCTGCGCTTCGTGGTCGAGTGAACTTCCGCCAACCGATATTGAGATGAGACGAACCGATGACTGAACAACTGAAGATGGATGGCGGCAAGAACGGCGGACCGGTCGAATGCCTGGGCATGACGTTCCCGACCGATGAAGCGCGCCGGGAGCACTTCCTGAAGCTCTTGGCCGAGAAGCTGAAAGAGCCCGAGTTTCGCGCTCAGGAAGGTTTTCCGAGCGGGTCGGACGACGCCATCCTCGCAATGTCGGATCCACCTTACTACACAGCGTGTCCGAACCCTTGGCTAGAGGACTTCGTGCATTGCTTTGGCGAACCGTATGATCCTGATAAGGAATACTCGCGTGAGCCGATTGCCATCGACGTATCTGTTGGCAAGACCGACTCAATTTACAAGGCGCATGGTTATCACACCAAAGTTCCTCACTTGGCAATCGTTCCGTCGATACTACACTTCACCAAGCCTGGCGATATTGTCTTGGATGGTTTTGCTGGTTCGGGAATGACTGGGGTTGCAGCCCAGTGGTGCGGCACTGCGCCTTCCGCATATCGACACGAATTGGAAGCGGAGTGGCGAAAAGCTGGGCTCAACGCACCAAAGTGGGGTATTCGAAGGGCGATACTTAATGATCTTGCTCCCGCAGCCACGTTTATTGGCGCGAATTATAATATTCCATTTGATGTGAATGAGTTTTCGAAGGCAGGAAAGAAGCTTCTAGATGCGGTCTGGTCAGAGATTGGGTGGATGTATGAAACGGTCCATTCTGACGGGAAAACAAAGGGCAGAATTGAGTTTACCGTTTGGAGTGAAGTGTTTTCTTGCGGAAACTGCGGCGCTGAGATCGTCTTTCTAAATGCCGAGAAGGCGGAAGAAAGTGGCAAGCGGGCTAAGCTGAAATGTCACGATTGTGGTGCGCTATATCGCAAAGAAGAAATGGAAATTGTCCGCGAAACATTCATTGATGATGGAGCGCCGAACTGGAGACCCAAAAGGGTTCCCGTCCTAATTTCATATAGTATCGGAAGAAAGAAATATGAGAAAACGCCTGATGACTACGATCATCAGATCCTTGCAAGAATAGGAGATTTAGAATTTCCAAGCAATTTTCCGAACTACAAATTTAGAGAATCGAAGACATACAATGAGGGACGCATGCGAACGACGAATTCGCGTGCTTTGCGACATATGTATCTGCCGAGATCCGCTCATGCGATCTCTTGCATGTGGCGTTTGACTGAAAGCGTCACCAACCCACGTCTCAAGCAGGCACTGAGATTCTTCGCTGAGCAGAGTATCGCCGGATTAGCTACAATCAATAGGTATAGTCCGACCCATTTTTCTCAAGTCAACAGAATGCTCAATGGAGTATTGTACGTCGGATCGCAGCATTCCGAATGTAGTCCGTGGTACATTCTCGAGGGCAAACTAGGGCGGATGACCAGCGCGTTCTCGAAGTTCAAGGCTTCAAACGGAAACGTCGCTGTTTCAACTGGTTCATCGCGACGCCTGCCACTAGAAGCCGACTCAATAGACTATGTGTTTGTTGATCCACCATTTGGCTTCAATATTTTCTACGCAGACCTAAACGCACTTGTTGAAAAATGGCATGGAGTTGTCACGGCGCTGAATGAGGAGGCTGTTATAGACGACTACGCGCACAAGGACCTCTTGGAGTATGAGCGCAGTATGGCTTCAATCTTTGCTGAATTTCAGCGGGTTTTGAAGCCCGGTCGCTGGATGACCGTAGTGTTCTCCAACAGCCAATCCTCTGTATGGAATGCGATCCAGGTGGCGCTGCAAAAGTCTGGTTTTGTGGTCGCCGAAGTAGCGACGCTTGATAAGAAGCAGGGCAGCTTCAAACAGGTTACTTCAAACAACGCAGTTAAGCAGGATCTTGTTATCTCCGCCTACAAGCCGAACGGTGGTTTGGAAAAGCGTCTTTCGGAGCGCGGGGCTGCACCAGAATCCGCATGGGACTTCGTGCAAACCCATCTTCGCCAACTGCCTGTTACAAAAGGGAAGAGTGGCATCCTTGAGATGATTGTGGAACGTGATCCGCGTCGCATCTACGACAGGATGGTCGCTTGGTTCGTTCGCCACGATTTCCCCGTGCCTCTCTCCACTGAAGAGTTCCTAGACGGATTGCGCAGCCGTTTCGCCGAGCGAGATGGGATGGCATTCTTGCCGGAGCAGGTGGCGGAGTATGACCGCAAACGTGCTCAGGCGGCTCAGGCGCCGCAGATGGAACTGTTCGTTTCGGATGAGCGCTCGGCCATCGACTGGCTCACCGATTTCCTGCGCAAGCGGCCTTCGACCTATCAAGAGGTGCATCCCGAGTTCACGACCCAGGTCGGTGCCGGCTGGAAAAAGCACGAAGAGAAGCCCGAGCTTTCGGCTTTGCTTGAAGACAACTTCCTGCGCTTCGACGGGAACGGCGACGTGCCGAGCCAGATCCACAGCTATCTTTCGACCAACTTCAAGGATCTCCGGGGTCTTGAGAAGGAAGACCCGCGCCTGAAGGCAAAGGCGAAGGACCGCTGGTATGTGCCCGATCCCAACAAGGCGAAGGATCTGGAACAAAAACGCGAACGGTCGTTGCTGAAAGAGTTCGAAGCCTACAAGACCGCGAACAAGCGCCAGCTCAAGGAGTCGCGCCTCGAGGTGTTGCGCGCTGGCTTCAAGACGGCGTGGGCTGCGAAGGACTACAAGACGATCATTGGCATAGCCGAGAAGCTGCCGGACGAGACGCTGCAAGAGGATGAAAAGCTCCTGCTCTGGTACGATCAGGCGCTGACCCGCACGGAGGCTGATGCGTGACGCATGGCTCCCAAGACTTTGGCATTGGCGCGTGGTGCTGGCATGAACGACATGCCGCACCCTGCCGCGTCGTGGACCGGGAGGAGATGTGGGGCGAAACCGCATACCGCGTCTGGCTCCCGGGCAAGGATGCCGTTGTCCGTGCCAGGTCTCGGGAGCTAGGGCCACTCGACGCTGTCCGAACGACAGTGGATCAGATCCTGCACACGGCCGCCGCGGCAAAGCTCCTGGATGCGCTGGAAGACAATCTGCTTCTGGCGCCGATCCAGTCGAGCGTCGTTCCTTTGCCGCATCAGCTCTACGCCCTGAACCGCGCCATGAGCCGGGATCGGATTCGTTATCTGCTTGCGGATGAGGTGGGGCTCGGCAAGACCATCGAAGCCGGTCTGATCCTTCGGGAGTTGAAGCTTCGCGGCATGGCCAAGCGGATCCTCGTCGTCGCGCCCAAGGGTCTTGTGCGGCAATGGCAAGCCGAGATGCGCCTGCACTTTGGTGAGAACTTTCAGTTCATCGAGCCGTCAGAGCTTTCGGCATACCGTCAGTTCCGCGATGATGAGGAGAATCTCTGGCGGCTGCACGATCAGGCGATCTGTTCGCTGGATTCGGTGAAACCGCTCGAAGGGCGGCGCGGATGGAGCGCGGAGCAACTTAGCACCTACAACCGTGAACGGTTCGAAGACCTGATTTCGGCCAACTGGGACCTTGTGATCATCGACGAGGCTCACCGAATGGGAGGCAGCACGGATCAGGTTGCGCGCTACAAGTTGGGCGCGGCACTTGCCGAAGCTGCTCCGTACCTTCTGCTTTTGTCGGCAACGCCGCACCAAGGGAAAACGGATCAATTCCACCGTCTGATGCAGCTGCTGGATCGGGACTCTTTCCCCGATGAGACCAGCGTCTCGAGCGACCGCGTGCGCCCGTTCGTTGTGCGGACAGAGAAGAGGCTTGCGATCGATGCTGAAGGCAAGCCTCTGTTCAAGCCTCGAATGACCCGCATTCAGGCTGTCGCCTGGCTTGACCGACACAAAGCACAGCAAGGGTTGTACGAAGCGATCACTGAGTATGTTCGCCACGGCTATAACCAAGCCATGGCATCGAAGCAGCGGCACATCGGCTTCTTGATGATCCTTATGCAGCGTTTGGTGACGTCCAGCACCGCAGCTATCCGTGCAACCTTGGAAAAGCGACTCCTCGCCCTGGACGACGACCAGGGACAGCTTCAGCTCTTTTCCACCGAAGGTGTCGGAGACTGGCATGAGCTAACGGGTGATGACCAGATCGATATCGCCGTGGCCTTCGATGCCTTGGATGACGAGCGAAAAGACGTTGAGGCACTCTTGTTCCTCGCGCGTGAGACAGAGGCGCAAGGAACAGACGCAAAAGCCGAAGCACTCCTTGAGCAGATCTACAAGATTCAGCAGGAGGAAAACGATCCTGAACTCAAGGTTCTGGTTTTCACCGAGTTTGTTCCGACCCAGGCCATGCTCGCGGAATTTCTCGAAAGCAGGGGGTTCTCGGTTGCAACGCTCAATGGGAGCATGGACCTTGAGGCGCGTGGCCGCGCGCAGCGGGCATTCTCGAAAGATGTGCGTATCCTGATCTCGACGGACGCTGGCGGCGAGGGCCTCAATCTTCAATTCTGCCATGTCATCATCAACTTCGACATGCCGTGGAACCCGATGAGGGTCGAGCAGCGTATTGGGCGCGTGGATCGCATTGGGCAACCGCATATTGTGCGAGCCATCAATTTCGTACTCGAAGACACCGTCGAGCATCGGGTGCGCGAAGTTCTCGAAACAAAGCTCGCTGTGATCGCCGAGGAATTCGGCGTGGACAAAGTTGCGGATGTGATGGATTCGGTCGAGGCGGAGCCACTGTTCGACGAACTCTTTGTTCAGGGGATCCAAGACCCGGCATCGATCGAAACAGAATGCGATGCCGTTCTGACGCAGCTTCGATCCTCGTTGGCAGAGAACCGGAAGAATAGTGATCTGCTCGCCGACGGACATGAACTAGAAGCCGATGATGCGCGCAAGTGGCGAGACCATCCGGCACAGTTTTGGCTGGAGCGGGCAATCACAACTGGCCTCCCTGCGCGGGGGGGTGAAGCCAAGAAGGAAGGCGATACCTGGCGGATACGGTGGGCCGATGGCACAGAGTCATCTTCGGTGTGTTTTGATGCGCGCACCGCGGGAGATCGGCCCGAAGTAGAGTGGGTCACGCTGGAAGATCCAAGAGCGCAGGCTTTGATTGCCGATCTTCCGCGTTGCATCGCCGGTCAACCCGTCCCCGCTGTCCGCATAACAGGCCTGCCTGATAGTGTGAAAGGCGTTTGGTCGCTTTGGGAAGTCAGTCTGGCCGCTGACGATTTCAGCCGCCGCCGCTTCCTATCCGTTTTCGTCAATGATGAAGGGCGCGCCTTCCAACCAACGGCAAAACGCATTTGGGATGTGCTTCTGACGGAGCAGATCGAGCCGATTGCTGCGCCTCAGATCGAGGCGCCGCGCGACTGGTTCGAGAGATCGAAAGGGGCTGCGGTCACGCAAGGAGAGCGGGTGTTCTCCGATCTTGTGACAGAGCACAAGGCTCGGATCGATGAAGAACGCGAACGCGCACTCTACGCTTTCGAAGCTCGACACCAGGCGATTGGCAGAGTGGGGCTTCAGACTGTTCGCGACTATCGACGGAAGCGGCTGCAGAAAGAACATGAGGCTCGGATGGCGCAGCTCGATGCTGCGGCCTCCTACTCGCCCGATCTCAATGCCCTCCTCGTGTTGCGAATTGGTGAAACGGTGGCTGGTGCACGATGAGTATTTGGGCCGATCGTATCCTGCGGGAGTTTCCCGCAGATCTGTCTCGCTTCTGGATCGCCTTGGATCCGGATGGCCTGCTCTTGGATGAGACCATTCTGCTCGGGCTCCGCGAACGCGAATTTGAGGTTCTCCCGTTCGAAGATTCTGTTTCGTTTAGAACCGAGTATGAAGAGCGTTATCGATCCGCATGGGATGTGGGTCAGAAAGGTACCGCGAAGGCGCTCATCCTGCAGTGGCGGGGCGCGGACATCAATTCTATCCCTTGGGACTACATCAGGGCAGCACGACAAGTCAGCCTGAGCTTGGCTGATCTTTTCCCCAATCTGAATTATGGTGTCGTCCGCAAGCTTGACGCTGAACACCATGAAGGGCTGTTCCAAGCCTACCAGAAGCATGTGACGCAGCTGCTCGGTGAGGCTGAGACCAAGAATTTTGTCCTCACGCACATCTTCAGGCTTAGCCCTTATCTGCTGAACCGACCGGAGGATTTCTGGCGAGAAGCTCTGCGGCTTCACTACCGCGGGGCTGGCCTTCCCAGCCTATTTGCAGACCATGTCGCAACCGTTCTTCGGGACACATCTCTTGGAAGTCTTCCGATTAGTGAACTGCTCGCCTCAAAACCATTTATGCTCCGCGCAATACAGGAATCTTGGGCGCGTTTCGTCGCAAAATATGGCGTTGAACCTGATGCCCGCGGCAGGGATCAGGAGCCGGTCGAAGGCCATGCGTATGACGTGCCCTTTGATCACCCCGACGTAAGGGTGATCATAGATACCATGTTCCTCGAGGGAGCCCTTCAGCCTATTGAGGCAAGTGTCCGTCCTGAGCACCTTCCCGATTGGATACAGGTTGGTCTGATAGATGACCCTCAGGCACTTGCGCATTTGGTGTCGGAGGGAGCGAAAAGGAACGCAGCGAGTCTACCCTCGGAGGGGGCGTCGCATCGAGATTGGGTAGAGGCGGCGCGCCGCCTTGGAGAACTCATCTACCGCTTCAACGAACTGAAAGCGGCGGACGCAGATAACCTGCAGGGGCAGCTCCAGAGTTTGCAAAGAGATGCCGATGCCCGCCTCAAGGATTGGGTGCTTCAGCATTTTGCCGACTTGCCCTCCCTACCCGTCGCAAAAGCGCCGGTGATGGTACATCACGTGCCGCGCTATCTCGCGATGCGCAGGGGCTTTGGCGAAGATCGAATTGCTCTTCTTGTCTTTGATGGTTTGGCATTGGACCAGTGGGCCCAGATCAGGGACCACCTGTCGACCAAGCTTCCCGACTTTTCCGCCGACGAGGGCGGCTGCTTTGCGTGGCTGCCGACGCTGACGTCAATCTCTCGCCAGGCGCTCTTTTCGGGCCTCAAGCCACGGGAGTTTCAAGGCTCAATGGATTCAACGGCACAAGAGTCGTCTCTCTGGACGAAGTTCTGGCAGGAAAACGGCCTCCGGAAGCCAGAGGTCGTTTTCCAGAAGGGGCTCAAACGTTCCGACCAATTGGCTCTACTCGAGGACGTACTTTCAAAGCCGACGACCAAGGTCGCGGGCCTTGTAGTTGATATGGTCGATGAAATTGTCCATGGAGCAATGCTTGGGAAACGCGGGATTGCTGGCCAAATTCGCGAGTGGTGCGATACCGGCTTCATTGAAAAGCTGTTTCTCATGCTTGCTCAGCACGGCTATCATATCTACCTGACTGCGGACCATGGCAATGTTGATGCCGACGGCATTGGACGGCTCAGCCAGGGCGTTGTCTCCGAGATGAAGGGTGAGCGCGTCAGGGCCTATCGCAGCGAGGACCTTGCTGCATCCGTTCCGCCCGATATCGATGCATTTCAGTTTAGCGGTCCAGGGCTTCCGTCCGACTTCTTGCCAGTTTACGCGAATGAACGCGGCGCGTTTGTGCCAAGAGGGAACAAGATCGTTGCTCACGGAGGAATGGCGTTAGAGGAACTGGTTGTGCCGTTTGTGAAGATAAGAATGAAGAAAGAAGAACATGCGAGCGACAGCACCTCAGATAGGATTTGACCGCTTCATCCGCCTCGAGTGGGCGAAAAAAGCGCTGGAAGTCAGGGCCGGTCTCGCTGACATCAGCGAGCTCGATGCTCTGTTGGACGAAGCCCATTCAGGGCCTGCGGCTAGGAAGAAGACCAGAACCGTACTGAACCGCCTTTGGTTGGAGCCGCGAAAGGATCTGGAGCCTTTTGCTCAACGCGGCGTGGAACTGTTCCAATCGGCACCATCTACCTCGTCGGCGGCCCTGACATGGGGCATGGCTATCGTGACATATCCCTTCTTCGCCAAAGTGGCCGAGATCGTTGGCAGATTGACCTCGCTTCAAGGCGACTGCACGACCGCTGAAGTGCATCGTCGGATGGCAGAAATCTATGGCGAACGTGAGGGGACCAGACGGATGACCAATATGGTCCTTCAGTCTCAGATAGACTGGGCGCTGCTTGATCGAAGCGACAACGGCAAGACGCTAACCCGGAAGAAAGGATGTGCGTTGGAAGGATCGGACCTCGTGCGTTGGATGACAACTGCCGTTTTGGAAGCCGTAGGTCGTCCTGTCGGACTCGGAACGCTAGAGGCCCAACCGGTGATTTTTCCCTTTGGCCTTGGCGACAATCTTGGCTTTGTTCTCTCATCCGCGTCTGATCTGGACCTGCGCGCGGATAGTGCCGGAAACCAATCTGTCTCGCTCAGAGAATAGGCAACGCCTTTGGCGCTGCCTCACTTCTACGCCAATCATTGTAGCTGGTTCGACGCCCGTGGATTCAGCTTCAACCAGTACCTCGTATGGCGTCGATCTCCAGTTCGGCTGAGCGCACCTTTCTCGACCAGGTCCTGCAGATCGCGGGTTGCGGTTGCGCGTGAAGTTCCGGTGATCTTGAGATAGTTGTCGGCGCTGAGGCCGCCTTGGAAACCGCCAGGGCCTTCCCGAAACATTCGAGCGATGGCCTTGGCCTGGCGTTCGTTCAAGTGGTCTCTGTGGCGATCGTAGAAGTGTGCCTTGCTGATGAAGAAGCCTACGCGGTCGAGTGTTACCTGTTGGGCCTTCAAGACAACTTCTGCGAACCAGACGAGCCAATCGGTCACGTCGAGCGTTTTTTGATGCTGCTCAATCTGATCGTAGTATCCCTTGCGCTCCTTCTCGATGGTGAAGGCGAGCGAGATGAGGGTCGGCTGGCCAATGTTCTGCGCCAGCGACTTTTCAGCGAGGGCGAACGAACCAAGCGACCATCCTGTCGTAGATGCGACGCGGATCACGTTCCACAATCATCTCAAGGATGCCACTCTTCCCTTTTGTAACAGGCAGTTGGCGAAGATGGGTTTGCACGAAGTCCCATGCGGATTCTGGTGCAGCCCCGCGCTCCGAAAGACGCTTTTCCAAACCACCGTTCGGCTTGTAGGCGGAGATAACAAGATCCTGCTTAACTGCGTTGTTTGAAGTAACCTGTTTGAAGCTGCCCTGCTTCTTATCAAGCGTCGCTACTTCGGCGACCACAAAACCAGACTTTTGCAGCGCCACCTGGATCGCATTCCATACAGAGGATTGGCTGTTGGAGAACACTACGGTCATCCAGCGACCGGGCTTCAAAACCCGCTGAAATTCAGCAAAGATTGAAGCCATACTGCGCTCATACTCCAAGAGGTCCTTGTGCGCGTAGTCGTCTATAACAGCCTCCTCATTCAGCGCCGTGACAACTCCATGCCATTTTTCAACAAGTGCGTTTAGGTCTGCGTAGAAAATATTGAAGCCAAATGGTGGATCAACAAACACATAGTCTATTGAGTCGGCTTCTAGTGGCAGGCGTCGCGATGAACCAGTTGAAACAGCGACGTTTCCGTTTGAAGCCTTGAACTTCGAGAACGCGCTGGTCATCCGCCCTAGTTTGCCCTCGAGAATGTACCACGGACTACATTCGGAATGCTGCGATCCGACGTACAATACTCCATTGAGCATTCTGTTGACTTGAGAAAAATGGGTCGGACTATACCTATTGATTGTAGCTAATCCGGCGATACTCTGCTCAGCGAAGAATCTCAGTGCCTGCTTGAGACGTGGGTTGGTGACGCTTTCAGTCAAACGCCACATGCAAGAGATCGCATGAGCGGATCTCGGCAGATACATATGTCGCAAAGCACGCGAATTCGTCGTTCGCATGCGTCCCTCATTGTATGTCTTCGATTCTCTAAATTTGTAGTTCGGAAAATTGCTTGGAAATTCTAAATCTCCTATTCTTGCAAGGATCTGATGATCGTAGTCATCAGGCGTTTTCTCATATTTCTTTCTTCCGATACTATATGAAATTAGGACGGGAACCCTTTTGGGTCTCCAGTTCGGCGCTCCATCATCAATGAATGTTTCGCGGACAATTTCCATTTCTTCTTTGCGATATAGCGCACCACAATCGTGACATTTCAGCTTAGCCCGCTTGCCACTTTCTTCCGCCTTCTCGGCATTTAGAAAGACGATCTCAGCGCCGCAGTTTCCGCAAGAAAACACTTCACTCCAAACGGTAAACTCAATTCTGCCCTTTGTTTTCCCGTCAGAATGGACCGTTTCATACATCCACCCAATCTCTGACCAGACCGCATCTAGAAGCTTCTTTCCTGCCTTCGAAAACTCATTCACATCAAATGGAATATTATAATTCGCGCCAATAAACGTGGCTGCGGGAGCAAGATCATTAAGTATCGCCCTTCGAATACCCCACTTTGGTGCGTTGAGCCCAGCTTTTCGCCACTCCGCTTCCAATTCGTGTCGATATGCGGAAGGCGCAGTGCCGCACCACTGGGCTGCAACCCCAGTCATTCCCGAACCAGCAAAACCATCCAAGACAATATCGCCAGGCTTGGTGAAGTGTAGTATCGACGGAACGATTGCCAAGTGAGGAACTTTGGTGTGATAACCATGCGCCTTGTAAATTGAGTCGGTCTTGCCAACAGATACGTCGATGGCAATCGGCTCACGCGAGTATTCCTTATCAGGATCATACGGTTCGCCAAAGCAATGCACGAAGTCCTCTAGCCAAGGGTTCGGACACGCTGTGTAGTAAGGTGGATCCGACATTGCGAGGATGGCGTCGTCCGACCCGCTCGGAAAACCTTCCTGAGCGCGAAACTCGGGCTCTTTCAGCTTCTCGGCCAAGAGCTTCAGGAAGTGCTCCCGGCGCGCTTCATCGGTCGGGAACGTCATGCCCAGGCATTCGACCGGTCCGCCGTTCTTGCCGCCATCCATCTTCAGTTGTTCAGTCATCGGTTCGTCTCATCTCAATATCGGTTGGCGGAAGTTCACTCGACCACGAAGCGCAGCTTGGTGGTGTCCTTGCCCTTGCAGCGGTCGGTCAGGAATGCCTCGAACCGCTTTCGCAGGTCTTCGGGTGTCGCGGGCGATCCGCCCTGAAGCAGGGCCAGCCGGATGTCGCTGCCCGAAACGACGACCTTGTCGAGACCGGACAGCGCCTCTTGCACGGCGCTGATGAACTCGGGCGTAACCGGATCGGGCAATGACTTGCTGTCGACAAAGCCGGTGACGATCTTGCGTGACCCTTCCTTCAGCAGTTCAAAGTTGGACTGGATGATTGGATCCTCGAGGTTGTCGAGAAGCGTCTGCACCCATCCGTCCAACAGCTGATCAAGCTCGTCATCGAGCTGCTTGAGCACATTGGCCGCGGGCAGCATGTCGCCCTGCTCATTCGCCGGGCGGAAGTTGCAGTGCGGGCAAACAGGGCTGGCCGCCAGTTCGGAGTCGATCAGCGAGGCGCAGCTCTTCAACTTGTCGAGCTTCTCTTCGAACGTGGTGAGCTGGCTTGTCGGCATCAGCGAGATATTCGCCAAAGCCCGCATGGCGACGAGGCGAGAGTCCTTGCGCAGCGCGGTCTTCGTCTTGTCCTCG
>JACLAD010017045.1_pt1 | contig 12101 bp, 10 predicted proteins | sample 8027901 | NCBI WGS metagenome assembly JACLAD01 (sample SAMN15725071, study PRJNA655200) | protist metagenome | isolation source: fluorescence activated cell sorting (FACS) single amplified genomes of... | place: Spain: Blaines Bay Microbial Observatory, Mediterranean Sea | collected 2016-07-05
AGAAAGCCTTCGGGCCACCATGCGGTGGCTTATCCCACCCATAATATTTTTTCTCAAGAACGAGTGCAGGATGCCGACACCGGTTACCGAGCTCGAACTCATTTACTCCAATCTCACGCTTTTTGCGTGCTTGATTAATACGATGTTGGAGTCAGAAAATGGACCACCGCCTGAGAAAGAGATGCCAAATGCGCTGGAGTCACTATACTTTTACTCGCTCGTTTGGAGCTTGGGTGTATGCACCGATATTTCGGGAAGGGAGAAGTTCAGCGACTTTTGCCAATCATATTGCCTCGGAATCGCCGGAAAACTTCCAGTTTACGAACTCTTTGTCAAGAAGAGCGGCAAGGATCATGATGCACTCTACGCTATGGCCAAGCGCGAGCTCCTCTGCCCGCTACCAGAGGACCAGTCCGTATACAACTTGTGGTACAGCACCGGGGGCAAAAAGTGGAGTCTTTGGGAGAAGCAACTTTCGAGCAACGGCTTCTCAATTGACAGAGACGCGACGTTCCACTCGATCCTCGTCCCAACCGTCGACACGGTGCGCAACGCCTTTGTTATCGACAAGCTCTTGCAGTACAACAAAAACGTTCTGGTGACCGGGGACACGGGCACGGGCAAGTCGGCAGCAATCAAGGACAAACTCAACAACCATCTTTCGGCACAGAGCTACACGACCGCGTTTCTAAACTTCTCTGCACGAACGAGTGCCAACCAGACGCAGTTCATTATCGAGGGCAAGCTTGGAAAGCGGCGCAAAGGCGTCCTTGGCCCTCCTCTGGGGAAGAAGTGCGTCATCTTCGTCGACGACCTTAACATGCCAGCCAAGGAGGAGTACGGGGCACAACCACCAATCGAGCTGCTACGACAGTGGATGGACCACGGAGGGTGGTACGATACGAAGCAGAACACGTTTACGGAGATTGTCGACGTCGTGTTCATCGCGGCAATGGGCCCACCAGGGGGAGGGCGCACACAGATCACTCAGCGCTACATTCGACATTTCAACATGATGAACATCGTTGCTTTTGACGCGCAAAGTCTCCGGAGCATCTTTTCAACGATCACGAAGTGGTACCTCTCATCGTTTTCGGGCCCCCTCTCTCGTCCTGCACTGGCCGACTCCATTGTCGCAGTGACGATCGCCATGTACGACAGCATCACGAGCTCGCTACTACCAACTCCGGCAAAGTCGCACTACACCTTCAATCTCCGTGATCTGTCCAAAGTCTTCCAGGGCCTGCTTCAAGGCGACGCCGATATCATCAGCAAGCCAATCGAAATGTTTCGGCTCTGGTTTCACGAGACTACGCGAGTGTTTCACGATCGCCTCATAGACGCAATCGATCGAATGTGGTTCTTCAATGAAACAGAGAAAATCCTCGACGAAAACACAAGCTTCAAACTCGCGGACGTTCAGGGCGAGAACAAGAGTCTTATGTACGGCGTCTTCTTGAGCGAAAAGGTTGAGACAGAGCCAGAGTCACCCAAAAAGGGTGGCGGTGACAGCGAGTTGGCGCACGTATACCAAGCCTACACCGAGCTGCAGGATCATGAGAAGCTCCAGGCCGTGATGCAGGAGATGTTGGAAGATTTCAACAGCATGAGTTCCAAGCCAATGAGTCTAGTACTCTTCGAAAACGCAATCGTGCACATCTGTCGCATCAGCAGGGTGATTCGCTTACCCTACGGGAATGCACTACTCGTGGGCATGGGTGGCACGGGCCGCAAGAGCTTGACGACGCTGGCTGTCTTCATTGCGGATTATGATTTGTTCCAAATCGAAATCTCGAAGACTTATGACCTGGTCGAATGGCACGAGGACCTGAAGAAGATCTACTTCAAGTCCGGACTCGAGGGCCGCCCTACCGTTTTCCTCCTAAATGACACGCAGATTGTGAACGAGACCTTCGTTGAGGACATCAACAATATTTTGAATGTCGGCGAGGTTCCTAATCTCTTCAACGTTGAGGAAATGTCCATGATCCGCGAGGGGGTGTCTCCGTTTTGCGCAGCAGCGGGAAAGAACCCGAATGTTCTTTCGGAAGTGTTTTCGCTCTTTATTGAACGCTTTCGAACAAATATGCACCTTGTCCTCTGCTTCAGCCCTATTGGCGACGACTTTCGTCGGCGGCTGCGCATGTTCCCATCGCTTGTCAACTGTTGCACGATCGACTGGTTTGACGCATGGCCTGATGAGGCGCTGAGATCGGTGGCGAAGCACTTCTTCGAGAAGGTTGACATCCCGGAAGAGGTGAAGACTGGGGTCATCGACGTGTGTGTGAATATGCAGCAGCTCGTCCAGGAGCTCTCGCTTGTGTATCGGGACGAGCTCAGGAGGTACTACTATGTCACACCGACGAGTTACCTCGAGTTGATCAAGACCTTCCAGACCCTCCTGGAGACGGAACGCTCCAAAGTGATGACGAGCAAGCGCAGGTACCAAAACGGGCTCAAGAAACTTCTCGAAACTGCTGAGTCGGTCGAAAGCATGCAGGAGGAGCTCAAGGCGCTGCAGCCGAAGCTCGTTGTCGCTACAAAGGAGACAGAGGAGCTTTTGGTCACCATTGCAACCAAGCAAAAAGAGGCCAATGAATTCAAGGCGAGCGTCGCCATCGAAGAGCAGGCTTGCCAGGAGCAGGCCGCAGTCGCACAGGGAATGAAGGACGAATGCGAGGCTGACCTTGCCAAGGCCCTCCCAGCTCTCAAGCGCGCGACTAAAGCACTACAAAACTTGAAGAAGGCAGACATCCAGGAAATGAAAGTGCTGAAGAAGCCCCCTCCTGCGGTCAAAACGACGCTCAAGGCGGTGTGTATCATGATGCAAGTCGCTCCTGAGCGAATCAAAAACCCTGATGGCCCAGGCAAGATCCAGAGTTACTGGAAGCCTGGACAAAAGGAGCTGCTCAATGATCCAAACCTAGTTAAGCGCCTGCTCAAGTATGACAAGGACGAGATCCCTGAGGAAGTGCTTGATGGCATTCGCCCGATGCTTGAGGATCCAGACTTTGCGCCGACGGTGGTGAAAAAATCGTCGACCGCGGCTGGTGGGCTCTGCGAGTGGACCCACGCGATCGTCATCTACTATGATACGGCCAAGGTGGTCGGCCCGAAGAAAGAAGCATTGAAAGAGGCCAAGGCCGCGCTGAAATTGGCTCAAGACAACCTCGAAGCCAAGCGCCAGCAACTGCGTGAGATTGAGACCAAGCTGCAGGAGCTACAAGACGACTTACAGGCGGCAATGCAGAAGAAGGACGACCTGAATAAGCAAGTTAAGGACTGCCAGGACAGGCTTGATCGTGCGGAGCGGCTGATTTCTGGTCTCGGCGGTGAGAGGGACAGGTGGAACGAAAACGTGGCGAGCTTGGGAAAGAAATACGACAACATAGGTGCGTCATCTGGTCAGGTTTCGGTTGGGTTGGATTGGTTTCGGATGATGCGAGCGGTTTTTTCATGTCAACTCACGCATCGCGCTGATCAACGTTGACTGGAAACTACCTTAGTTGGAGACATCGTGCTCTCCGCAGGGGTCGTCGCCTATCTAGGCTCATTTACCATGGCTTACCGCGCGAAGTGTATCAACCAGTGGTCTACACGCCTCTTAGATGCTGGGATCTCCTGCTCTACCGATTTCCAGCTCTCCGAGGTGCTGGGCAATCCGGTGACGATTCGATCGTGGACGATCGCGGGGCTCCCAAACGACCCGTTTTCAATAGACAACGCAATCAACCTGCAGTACTCTGGGCGCTGGCCATTGATGATTGACCCACAGATGCAGGCAAACAAGTGGATACGCCGTACGGAACAGCTTCGTGCCGCAAACGACGCGGACGAAGGTGGCACCGGAAACTCGCTCCTCTTCACGGTGCGAATGAACGCCAAAGACTTTGTTCGCGTCGTTGAGAATTCGGTCTGCTTCGGCAAGATCTTGCTGATCGAAAATGTCGGTGAGATTATCGATCCGATCCTCGAACCAATCCTAAAGAAGCAGATCGTAGTCCAGGGCGGCATGGCCACGGTGCAGGTCGGGGAGAACGCTGTCGACTACGACCAAAACTTCAAGCTCTTCATCACAACCAAGCTTCCAAACCCGCACTATCCTCCTGAAATCTGCGTCCAGGTCAACCTCCTCAACTTCGTTGCCACACCAGAGGGGCTCGAAGATCAGATGCTCGGAATCGCGATCAAGAACGAGGCCGCAGAGCTAGAGGAGGAGAGGGAAAGGCTCGTTCTCCAAGACGCGGACAACAAGAAACAGCTTAAGGAGATTGAAGATACGATTTTGAAGCTCCTCGACGCGGCCGAGGGAAACATTCTTGACGACGAAGTCCTAGTGAACACGTTGTCGAGTTCCAAGGCCATCTCGAACGAGATTGAGATCAAGGTCAAGGAAGCAGAAAAGACAGCGGCTAAGATCGAGAAGACACGAGCGGGTTACCGACCCGTGGCTTTCCGCGCGAGTCAGCTCTACTTTTGCATCGCCGATCTTGGATCAGTCGACCCGATGTACCAGTACTCCCTCGAGTGGTACATAAATCTTTACACGCTCTCATTCGGCAAGGCGCGCCCTAGCTCCGAGCTCGAAGAGCGCCTCAAAAATCTAAATACAACGCTGACCTACAGCGTGTACTGCAACGTGTGCCGCTCGCTTTTCGAGAAGGATAAGATGCTCTTTTCCTTTCTCCTTTGTTCAAAGATACTCCTGGGAAGGGGCGATCTCGACGCGCAGGAATTCCGTTTCTCACTTACTGGCACAACTTCTCTTAAGGTGGACACGCCCAACCCGTGCGAGAACTGGCTCCCGGACAAGGTCTGGGCTGATCTTTGCGGTTTGGCAAAGCTCGAGGCTTTTGAAAGTCTTCCGAATGAGGTGGTGGCCAATCCTGAGCAGTGGAAGCATGTCATCAAGTGTGTCGACCCGATAGTAGAGATTGCCAAGCTCTGTAAAGGCGATAATGGTGAGTCTGTAGCTTGTGTTTATTTCCGTTCCTACTCTTACGTTCTCGATCAATGCGATCCATCTGCTCATGATTCACTGCTTGCAATATGCTGTGCACCGCCTGCACAGAGTCACCACGCTTCAACGATTACCAGCAGATCTGTATTTTGCGATGCTTCCGCTTTGACAAGATTAATGTTGCCCTTACGGCGTTCGTCGAGAAGAACATGGGTAAAGAGTTTATTGAACCGCCCAGTACCAAGCTGGAGGATGTGTACGCAGACTCCAACTTCATGACCCCGCTGATCTTTGTTCTTTCACCTGGGTCAGACGTCATGACAGACCTTCTCAAGCTGGCAGATGCGAAGGGATTCGGGAAGAAGCTAAACAGCATTTCTCTCGGCCAGGGTCAGGGCCCGATTGCGGAGGAGGCAATCGAGGAGGCTATCGACCGTGGAGCTTGGGTCTGCCTCCAGAACTGCCATCTCGCTCCGAGCTGGATGCCGACGCTTGAGTCTAAGTGCGAGGGCCTTGATCCGGACCGCACGCACCCCGACTTTCGACTCTGGCTCTCTAGCATGCCTTCTAGGGACTTTCCCGTGTCAGTGTTGCAAAACGGGGTCAAGATGACCAACGAGCCGCCAAAAGGAATCAAAGCCAGTCTTCTCGGGAGCTACCTCTCCTTCGATGAGGACTGGTTTGAGGACTGTGTCCGTCCCAAGGAGTTTAAGCGCCTTCTTTTTGGTCTCTGCTTCTTCCATGCAATTATAACCGAGCGTCGAAAGTTTGGTCCTCTTGGTTGGAACATCCAGTACGAATTCTCCGTTCCCGACCGTCGCATTTGCATCGACCAGCTGAAGCTGTTCTTGAACGTTGGTGGTGAAGAAGGCGGTGCAGTAAGTGCAGTGAAACAATTCATTTCGGATCACAGTGAGCATAGTAGTTGCAATTGCATACATTCGCTAACGTAATCACGTTTGCTATCGCCGTAGCCAAAGCGTACCGACAGCTTCCAAGTTCCCTACAAGCGCCTGGTATATCTCGCTGGCGAGTGCAACTATGGAGGTAGGGTGACAGATGACAAAGATCGGAGGCTGATTTCAAACCTCATTACGGACTATTACACTCCCGAGCTTCTCGATCGCAAGCACCGTTTCATCGAGGGAAATGACACGTATCTTGTTCCAGGGTCAGGATCGCTTTCGTCTTACCTCGACTACATCGGAGGCTTACCGCTGTACGATCCACCTGCACTATTCGGGCTTCACGACAACGCTGAGATCTCGTTTGCGATCAAGGAATCAAACGAGCTTGTTGGAACCACCCTCAAGCTGCAGCCACGAAGTGCTGGGGGCGCTGGTAGTTCGTGGGAGGACACGCTGGACGGGCTTGCTGTAGATATCAGTGAGGGCATGTAGGTTTGAATTGTTGCTGAGTATTGGAGATATGCAGAAAATGAGGACGGGAGGGAGTGAGTGAGTGAGCGAGATATTATTGCGCATCGTCTCATCTTCCCACCTCTCTGCTACAGGCCCGAACTCTTTGACGTTGAGTACGTTGCAATCAAATTTCCAGTTTCGTACAACGAGAGTATGAACACGGTACTCCAGCAAGAGCTACAGCGCTTCAATGTCCTTGTCAGTGTCATTATCAAGAGTCTTGACCAGGTTCGCAAGGCAATCAAAGGATTAGTTGTCATGTCTGTCGAGTTGGAGGAACTCGGAGACAGCATGGTCAAAGGCCTTGTCCCTGCAATGTGGAAAAAGTATTCATATCCCTCGCTCAAGCCGCTCGGATCGTGGGTTCAAGATCTCCGCGATAGGCTGAAGTTTTTCGACACGTGGATCGAGAAGGAGAGACTCCCAAGCTATTGGTTCTCCGGGTTCTTCTTCACACAATCCTTCATCACTGGGACCAAGCAAAACTTCGCCAGAAAGTACTCTGTTCCTATTGACGAGTGCGACTATGACTTCACCGTCCTGAGCGCAGATCAGGTTGATGCGATTGAGGCTCCACCTGCCGACGGTTGCTATATTTACGGCATGTTTCTTGAGGGAGCGAGGTGGGACCCGGACGCTTTTGTTATGGCTGAGAGTAAAGTAAGTGTTTGTTTGGTGGGAGACCAGGAAACAAGAGATATGGAGGGCAGACGAGACACAGAGAGCTAATATCCCCATCTGAAATACAAAACAGCCGAAGGAATTGTACACCGAATTTCCAATGCTACACCTTCGCCCATGCGAGGCAAAGGATATCGAACCGCCATTTCCCAAAGGCTCCGCTCGCGTCTACGAGTGTCCCGTGTATAAGGAGAGCTCAAGACATGGTGTCCTCAGCACGACAGGTCATTCTACTAATTTCGTCATGTTCATGCGTATTCCGATTGCAGACAAACACACGCAAAAACACTGGGTTCGAAGAGGTGTCGCATTGTTGACACAGCTCGACTCTTGATGTTGTAAATGAAACGTAGACTAATGTACATGTAATTTTCCAAGCACTACTTGTTCAACCGTAGATTGAATTGCGCATCGTGGTCTCTACGTCGTCTGCTATCTTCCTCAAGCGATTGCGTAGCCTCGTATTCTTGACCGACTTTAACATTTTCTCGCCACGCGCAGTCTTGGGAATCTCACGCCGGAGTGGTGACTTCGTAGTTTTCTTCGCGCTGCGCTTTCGCCTCTGCTTGCTTCCCGGCTTGCCAAGCTTTGGCCCAGAGGCAGAGGCACCATACGCAGCGACGACGCGTTGGGTGGCCCTTGCTACCCTCGCCGCCGATCTCGACATTTTCGGCGACGACTTGCTGCTAAAGCGACATGACTTTCGCGATCTCGTCTCTGAAGACGATGCAATCGAGCTGTTCGACGCTCTGCTCATGCTTCGTTGCTTGCCAGACTGCGACATTTGCACGTGTTCCTCAACCTCACATTCGACCTCCTTTCCGCCGCCCTCAAAATCTTCTTCTGCCTCCTGTTGACCCTTTTCTTGGTGACCCCTTCTGTGAAGTGAAAGCCCAAAGCGTTCCGGGCTCAAATCTCCAAGCTCCACGTTATGCTTCTCGCAATAGGTTGAGAGAGACTCCTCGCTGACACTATGAATATTTGGCTCACGACCATGCGCATAGCGTCGCCGCTCGTCTTCGGCTGCGGCGAGCTTTGTCAACGCCTCAAGCTGAGCCAGCGCTCCGTCGACAACCTCGGTTGCTGCAAGGAGTTTTATTTGGCCCCACGCCTAAATGATATTGATGGCAACCAGTACGTCAGTGCTGCCATCAGTCCAGCTTGTCGTAAAGCAGAAGCTTACAAAGTCTAGAGTACGTACCTGGATATCAAGAGTTTTGGCTACAACGATGATCCTTAGTATTCCGTGTATAATGCATTCGTGTAAATGCGGTCGACGAGGATCGTACTGTGGTCGCCTCTGCCTTGGACTGAGGTCACGTGGCGATGCTGGAGGGGTGCGCACCTCTGCAACAGGCCCGAGATTTCGAATCGCGAGAAGGCCCTTCCAGATTAGCCATTCATACTCGATTTTCTTGTGCTCATTAGTGGATGAGCAGATGTCCTCTTCAACAATCGCGTCGCACGCCTTGAACCATGGCTCCTCCTTCTTCCACCGAGGCCTATCGGCTCCTTCATCGGATGAAACTGGGTTGGACGTTTGCGCTCTGTATCGTTTCAACGCTAGTGCTGCACAATCTCGCAGCAAGAGCGATGTAAATCTTTGCGGGGAGGAGCTTGAGGCATCCGCATCCTCTGCTGAGGCTTCCAGCTCCCAGTCTTCTTCCTCTTCCTTGTCCTTCTCCTTCCCCGCCTCATCCCATACATTTTTGAACCCCTCCTTGAGCAAAGCGGCTGCCGTGTTAGATGCGTCGATCATCCAAAAGAGCCACACTAGCCTTCCATTGCCCCTTGTCCCAGTTCTTAGTGCCTTCTTCATCGACGTGCGCACGACAACATTGGGAGAGCCCGCATTGGTGTGGATCCCTTGCAGAGGATCACCGGTGATTGAGATGAGAAATTCGAGCAGGTCGCAGACGATCCCTGTTATTCTCCTCCTGGCCTCCCTCCTGAACCAGTAAAGAGCACGATGAACCTCGCGTGCGGCCCGAATGATGTCCTTCCGATCAAGCGCATCTCGTGCCCTATCTCTCACGGTCGCCTGTGCGTCCATGAGCAGAGAAGCAAACTCCTTGATCATCTCGCAGAGCCAGGGCGGTTGACTGGCCATGTCGTGGGTAGATGGCCCCTGCAGTAAGTCCTTCGCTTTTTCTCCTGCTTTCTTTGCCTTTTCCTCCACCTCCTCCAGTTCCTTCTCTCTAGGTTCGGGCTCTACCTCCTTATCGCTGGAATTGAGAGGCAGCGGGATGATGCTGGCCAGTTCCTCCGTACTCTGCGACCTGTGCGTTCGCTTGCTTTCTTTACCAGCAGAGGGAACACTCTCGTGCGCAAGCTCCTCTGCGGTCTTCGCATTTTCGATCTTTGCACTGGCGATCGACTTCATACTTTTCTTCGTCTGTTCTGTCACATGTCTCTTGGACTGCGCCTTTGTACTGCTCTTTGCATTATTGTTCGACGAAGTTATTTGTTTGTGTTTTGCGCTCTTGGAAGTACTCAACACTTCATGGCCCTCCACAGCCCCCGTCTTGACAGCGCTCTCGAGTGAAAATTTCGAATTCCTTTTCAGTGCCCTTCTCCTTGTTGAGGGTGACATCTGTGACACTGCGCTTGACTCTTTGTCTTGAACGAAGTGCGATACGATCTCGTTCGACTCTGCCTTCTTGTGCCTCTTACCCTTCTGTGAAGCGTGTGCGTCTACATCAGCTTGCACCAGCAGGGTCTGGAGCTCTTCTCGGACCTTGGTAGCCTCTGCCTGAGCCTCAAGTGTAAGGGCGGCGGCTTTGTTCTCGACCTCGAGACTGTTTCGCCTTACATCCTTGAGTTGCCGTCGAAGACCCTGGACCTCCTCGTGGTGCTGTGCTTTTGTCTTGTAGATGGCAGCGGCCGCCGCAGCGGCCTAAATTTTTGTGGGGTCGTTTCGTTGTTTTGCATGAGTTGAAGGTGATGTTGCGGGGTGCGCAAAGCGGCAAAGTTGATCGTTCCTCTGAAGTGACTTACTGCAGCAGCGGCGGCGTCCATGCTCGACCTCCTCCTCTGCTCCGTCAGCTCCTCTAACGCCTTGTCTCTCTCTTTGGCCATCTGCTCCAGCTCTCTCTCAATGGCCGAGAGTCTTCGCGGAGATGAAGTATTTGATGCCGGTGCAGACTCAATCTTTACGATAGTCGTGCCGAACGGTAAGCTGAATACTTTTTCGTTTCTCCCTTTCCTTTTCCCCTTCCCAATATCTATCTCTCCAACTTACTGCACTCTCCTCCACTCGACTCTGCCCAACAACTTCTTTGATCCTGGCTTCCATCGAATCTTCTAGTTCTCTGTACCGCACAGACCTATCGCACAGAGTCGTCTGTTTAGTTGCAACAACAATGTAAAGTAGACTTTCATGCTGTCACTCACTGCTCTTCGATCGCTGCCTGGAGCTTTTCCACGAGCTCAGTTTCCGCATCTTCGTGCCTAGGTTTCGCTTGAGTTGTCAACTCAGACAAAAGATAACGAAGCGCCATTCTTGACTCACCTCTGTGCAACACTCGAGCGTCGCCGCCGTTGCTCTGGGAGCTCGTCAAAGCGCATTGCGTTCTCCAGCAACTTAGATTGCATAGCTTTAATCTCTTCCTCCTTTTCCTTCATCTGCGTTTGTAGGCGCTCTACGTCGTGCAGTGCTGCTGCAGCTGATCGTGTTTGAAAAGGAGTAAGATGCTGGACAAGCTCTCTCTCTCTCTCTCTCTCTCCTCACTTCCACCCCTCCCCTGTGTCTTACCACGTGCCGCCGCAGCAGCCTCCGCGGCCGAACTTTTCCTCCGAGTCTCATTCAGCTCATGATTGAGCTTGCTTCGGACATTCTCAATGGCCTTCGTCTTCTCTTCAACTAATGCGTCCACATTGAGCTGATGCATAAGCCTATCGTTTTTTTGCTTCTCGATGAGCTCCTTTAGCTCCGTGGACCGCTCACCAAGAGCAATTGACATGGAGCGTACTTGGCGGGCGCTGTAGCCGATTGTGAGAGGAGATAGGTAGCAGCAGAGTGAAGTGGGGGAGAGCAGAAGAGAGACTCACTGCTCCTCCTTGATATCTAAGTGTGTTCCCTCAAGTTTGCGAATCGTCTCTCTCATCTCTCTGTTTTCGCGAAAGATTTTCTCCATCTTGCGTGCGAGGTTGAGGAGCATAGTCTGCGTGCGTGCAAGGTGTTTAAGTCCTGCTGTGACTTTACAACGCAAACTACGGTAGCGCCGAGAGTTCAGAAGCTCGGCGATAAGCCCGATACCGCGAAGATTCTCCTCCCTACGTATTTCTGGTATAGTCTGCAGTAGTAGAGCCACGAACTTACCTTTTCTTTCACCGCAAACTCGTGATGGGAGCCGAGGACTTCGTCGCGAAGTCGCAGGCGACGGTACATTCCCGTCACCAACCTGCTGAGGTCGCCCCTCGTTGACTCGAGTTCGATCGTGCTCTGGCGCTCAGCGTGCAAATCCTGCCGCAGCTTTAGCTTTTCGCGACCTATCGTTGAATATGGCGTTACCATTTGCGTACACGGGAGCGGTGAGCTGCTTGTACGTCTCTCTCTCCCTCTCTCTCTCTATGATACTGCGTGAAGACAAAACAGAACGACTCACGGAGCTTATCACACTCCTTCCGGGCAGCCTGAGTAGCTGAGTTGGCCTCATCGAGGGCCACTTGGAACCTTGCCTCTGCGTCGACCGCACCTTGCTCGGTCCGCTTCTCCGTTTCCCGCACCTTGCGATCCCAGTTGGAGAATATCGCTCGGCTGTCTCTTTGCATCGCGGTGAGCTCCTCGGTCTTCTTCTCTATCACCTTTTGCTGCTCCTGGACAACGATCCGCAGTCGCTTGAGCTCAGCCTCAGCATCCGACATCTTGGATGTGCTGGGAGCCGCAATTGATTTGAAAGTGCCGCAGAACGAGGTGGAGAGCGGGGAGTGCACGGGGATCGTCCATCTCTCTTCTCTCATGTGCTCGTGTTGATTTGATGCAGGCGAAGAGCTTTGAAAACGATGGTGTGGGAAACCCGGCCGGAAGAACCCAACCT
>JACLAD010014867.1_pt1 | contig 12095 bp, 17 predicted proteins | sample 8027901 | NCBI WGS metagenome assembly JACLAD01 (sample SAMN15725071, study PRJNA655200) | protist metagenome | isolation source: fluorescence activated cell sorting (FACS) single amplified genomes of... | place: Spain: Blaines Bay Microbial Observatory, Mediterranean Sea | collected 2016-07-05
TGCACCCCAGTCACCCCTCATTCATCAACCACCGCTCTCTACGCACGCACGACCCCCCACAGAAGTTCCATGGAGCAAGTGATAGCGAACGTGCAATCCACAGCTGACACGCCTGCTAGGAGCAAAGAAATTCAATGGTACTAATTCTCCGCTCGTGATTACTGGCCTAACAATGAAATAACGTTGACTGCAGGCAAAAGTAGGCCACCCGCCTTTCAGACTGCAGGGGTTTCTGCCATGACAGCTGTCGTTCCCGGAGGGGAGGAGCGGCAGTACGAGCAGAGGAGCGATGGCTTGTTCAGCACACTCACAAGCCTGCTAACAGCAAACACACTAACGGACGAAGCGAGAAACGATCCCAATGCCAGAAGTGGGATGCTCCGCATAGGTTCGGGAAGATCGCGTAGGTCTGGGCGCAAGGTCAGTTTCACCGAGCGCCTCTGGACAAACTTCGGTAGCGGCGGGGCGAGCCAGAGGGGCGCTCATACGACACGGCAACGAAGAAACTCGATTCTCGCGAAGGTGTTGGGTAAAGACGCAGAAGAAGCAGAACATGACGCTCTTGTCAACCAGCACATGATCCTGCCTGGTGAGTTTTTTTTTCGCACCACGTGCGTTGCAACGTGGCGAGCCTGTTGTGATAACCCTAACCCTTCCGCATCGTCAGGATCGGATATCTACACGTATTGGAACCTCACGGTCTGGCTCTTCACTGTCCAGCAGGCTCTATGTGTACCTCTGGTCCTTGGCTTTTCGAAGGCTCTTAGTGGATACTCAACATCAATACTTCCAGCTTTGAACATCCTCGGTCTGTTTGCGGACCTGATCTTCGCGATGGATATCTATGTGCAGATGCACGCGGGCTACATTCATGAGGGCCAGCTAATTACGGACGAAGCTAAGGTTATGAAGCGCTACACTGAGAACTGGCTCTTCTACGATGCATTAAGCAGCTTCCCCTGGCAGCTTCTCGTGTTGATCGTGGGAACGGTTGCACCCTCAATTTCAATTACTACTGTGCTCCTGTTCAGGGTGTTCTTGTGGACCCGATACAACAGGTACCTGAACAATCTCCTCGCCGAGGTTGTGACCTCGTCGGCTTCCACTCTAGTCAAGCTAATGTTGATCTTGGTGTTGACATGGCATATCGTTGCCTGTAAGTTTACGAATTGCTCTTGTTGTGTTTATCTATACAATCCTAACTCCAACGCCCTAACTTTCTTCTATTTTCCCCCTACTTTTTTCCCACCAAGGCCTGCTCCACTTCATGACGTACGAGCGCGTTGTCGACGAAGCGATTGACAAGAAGTATCTTTGCAGCCCAAAGTATGAAGCGCACTGCGACGAGTGGCCCCAAGCTTATGTCTATGCCTTTCACTGGTCGATCATAAAGATGAATCACTGGGCTTATCCACACCCGTACACGCTCGTGAGTTGTCACTGGTGCATCAGCTACATGCTGTGCAAGCTGCCGCCATTTTTTCTGCCAGCAAAGGATTTCGTTTCCGATTACTTATCATCTCACCTTTTTCGCAATGGATTCGCTTCTCGTCAGTTCGACACCGGTCTCTCAATCTTTCTTATCGTCATCGGAATCCTGCAGCACTCGTACATGATCGGTACGATGGGTGCGTACCTGACCAATAGCGACGCAAATGCCGTGCAGTTCCTGCAGAAAATGGAAAACGTGAGGAGGTACATGAAATTTCGTAAGCTCTCCGAGGACCTCCAGTTCAGAATTTCCAATTATCTTGAGTACGTCTGGTCTCGCTCCCAAGGCTTTGACGAGCACACAATCTTGGACGAACTCTCGCCTCCCCTTCGTATGTCTGTGCTTCAGTCCTTGCACCTCGAAAATCTCAAGAAGATTGATTGGCTCACTTTTGATGATGAGAGCTTCATGAACGAGCTCATCTACCTTCTCAAGCCCGCCGTCTACGGTCCTGGAGACACTATCACGGCCAAGGGGCAGATGGGATCGCAAATGTATTTCATTGTCAGGGGGCGCGCCAAGATTCTCCTTCCTGGCGCAGACAAGTTTCTGGAGGAAGGTGTGTCTGTCTGTGTATCCATGTGTGGTTTGGCCCATCTCTGTTACTCTTGCCTTTACCCTTCCGTCCCCATACGCGCTGACTTTCAAGAACGGTACATTTTCAGGTTCATTCTTCGGGGAGATGAGCGTGCTCTTTGATCAACGAAGAACGGCAACCGTGCAGGCCGTCACGTTTTGTGATCTCTTTACGCTCACACAGCGAGATCTCTATACGCTGCTGGACAGCTTTCCCGGCTTTGCTGAAAAGATGCGTGAGCTCGCCCTTGCGAGGTGTGCTACCTTCTATCCCGACCTGATGTCTACGCTGGAGCTTGGAGAGGAAGAGGAGGAAATGCTCGCAAGACAGCAGCAGCAGCAGCAGCACCAGCAGCAGCAGGGTTCACCACCATTGGGAACCTCTCCCAAAGACGAGAGAAATCTCCAACACATGCAAGTTCGAAGCGATGCAGTGACTAAGTCGCCTCGTAAGGTAGATCGCAGTTTCAAGCAAGTCTCAATGGGTCCGACGTCAAAGCAGAGCTCTGTTGGGAAGAAACGCGCAATGATGTCAACATCCGGTGAGGTTTTCATGTTTGAGTCCACTTCGGGTGCGACAGTGGGAAGTTCTTCGAAATGACGTCTTGCTCAAAACTTTGCTCATGACCATGTCCCTCGCAATGCTGTGCTCTTTCCTGCAGTTCCAAAACCAACGATGAGACAAGTGAGCATGCGGACAGGCTTGTCATCACAATTAAGTGACAGGCAAACCACTTCTAAATCTGCGTCAAGGTCGAAAGAAAATACCAGATCCCTGATGTTGCAGTCTGTGGCAGAGGCAAAGAACACTGACACCGGTGATGAAGAGGGAACAAAAGTTGCTAATCGAAGCAACACAGAGGAGGTCATGGTTGTAAAGGATGAAAGTGATCTCTTTTTGGATACGGGGGGCGTAGACAAGGTGTCCTCCATCCTGTGTGCTTTTGAAGATGAGGACCCAGTATCTGTGCATGTATCTAAAGCGTCAGACAAGCAAATGCTCCTTGAGCAGGTAAGTCAAGAGGAAGCAGCATGTGCACGTTAGTACGCGAGCCTTGTGTTTCAGAGAGTGAGAGAAGAGGGAAAGAGAGAAGCTCAACACCAATTCCGTCATCTCCTCTCTCTTCCTTTCTCGAATCTCTTCCACCTTCAGATGAAGGCACATTTCAAGGGGCTGGCCCAGGCCATGGCAAACGGCAATGAAGTTGACATTTCTTATGTGGACGCTGACGGAGGTACGTTACACTGCACGTCACACTCGTTGTGTTTCATTACTTTTTCTTCTTCGGCGCAAACTAACACTTGCTGTGTGACAAAAATAGACACAGTGCAGCATATGGCTGCGAGCATGTTTGCAGACATGGTTGATTCAGCACGGCTCATCCGAGTTCGAGTGCGGCTGTAGGTCTGGTTATGCATTAATCACAATGCACAGTACCGTACTGCCTGAATAGTAACACGGCTGATGTTAATCTTTGACATAAGCTACTAGTAGCTGTAATCTTGAAGCTGTGTGTTGGTGCCGCTTGGCGCCGGCACATAAACGCCACGCTTGGAGTCGGGCAATAGCTGGGCCACCCGTTGGATTGGGACGCTTTACGCTTTTTGAAAGAGACTGGGCATGTTGATTGAGATGTTTTACAGCAACTTAAAGCTAACAGCGCAAAGCGACATGGTGGTATCGGTTGGCGGATTGATCGGCATCATGATTTGGATTTTGGGGTGCTATAAAATTGCCAAGTAGCTTAAATTCTCAATTAGAGACAGCGGCTCAGTGCGGCTTTCCACTGGTTCAAAACTGACGTCGTCTTTTGCCACGCTCGCTGTGTCGGTGCCGCTTGGTGTCGCCATATTGGAACACTCTTGGAGCTGCTATGGATGCGGACAAGCTGTCGGATGCAGAGGCTCTGCCCTTTTTGAAAGAAACTGGGCACGTTGACTTAGTAAAATTACAGCTACGGCAGCTAACCTGCGTCCTGAATGACACCAGGCACGCTATGTTGATTTTTGACGTTGGCTAGGAAGTATTGAGAGCTGTTGTTAGCTCGGACGGTAGCTGTCATCTTTCAAGCTCCAAGCATGCTATGTGGAGAACTATTGTTAGCTCGAACGTAGCAGTAATTTTTCCATTATAGCTACTGTTCGAGCTAATCTTTTAGGCCGTAATCGTTTTGAGTACAGTACGTAAGCAGACTCGATTTCTTTTCACACTTTTTCCGTTCGTGAGCGCAACAGAGCACCAAGACGCTCAAACGCAATATCCATCTCTTCCGGAGACGCGATTGAGTAGGATGCCCTGACAAAGCTTGAGTTTGGGCGAACGTCCGCGCCCGCTCGGTCTCCTGCAGTCTCGATGGTTGTGAAAGACTCTCCCGGAACCATCAACACCTTCGCCGGGCCAAGCTCATCGCGAACGAGGGAGGCAGTATCTTCGCAACCCTGGATTGAAATCCAGAGGAACATTCCCGCCGAAGGGGAAGTCCAAGTAGCGAGCCCGCGAAGGTGCTTCTCGCACGACTGTAGAGCTGCGTTCCGCTGCACCTTGTATAGATTCACAACATTTTCCACGTGCTTGTCGAAACCTTCCGAGCCCCACTTTGAAAGTAGCGCTGCACACACCGCCTGCGACAACCCACTAGGATGGAGGGAGGTTGCTTGCTGGTGCAATTCCATCCTACCAACAAGCTCCGGTGGACCGGAGGCAAAGCCCAGACGCAGCCCAGAACTGATTAATTTGGAGAAGCTGTCGAAGCGGAGTACTCGTCCGTCTTCGTCGAGAGAGAAGAGAGAGGGCGGGCCATCGTGTTGGCGGTGGCCATCGAGCTGCAGGTAGTCTGCTTGTTGTTCACTTTCATTTTAGTTTCTCTTGCGCCCGAGTCTACTTTTTGTCGTCCTTTGCACTTTTCAAGGAGCAGTCACTTACAATACGGGTCGTCTTCCAAAATGAGCAGTTCGTGCTGCCTGCAGATATCGTAAATCTCCTTCCGCCTTGCAGTTTCCTGTTGAATGAATTCTGTTGAGCGTCTATTGCGGAGCTACGACAACGGTCCTCCTTGCATCGAGACTAACCAGCGAGGCGCCAGACGGGTTGGCTCCGTTGGGGATCACATATAGCAAACGGGGTTTGGGGACGTCGTCACGGCTGCCCGAGTCCCATTCGCGCAGTATGCGTTCGAGTTCACCTGGGACCATTCCCCCGCCGTCTGTCTGCACAGCACACACTGCAGTCAGTGTGGATACTTTAGTCGTGTATATACTTTACGCGTGCCAGATTCTGTGTAGTCATGAAGAGCTAATCATACTGCTCACACGCCACACGCAATATGTGCAAGACTTACAATTGACGCCCGCGGGCTCGAGAAAAGCTAGGGCGCCTGAGTACGTCGGGTTCTCGACGAGCAAGCTCTCTCCGGGGTCGAGGAGCATGTCAAAAGCTTTCGTCAGGGCGTCTTGAGAGCCTGTCGACACCATCACCTTGAAAGGATTCACTGGAGAATGTTCCCTCTCCTGTAGTGCGACAAGCTCGTTCACGAGCACTGGCAGCCCGCACGTTGGCGAGTATTGCAGCGCTTCAACCGTCTCCCTTTCGCCTAACCTGCAGCGAGTCCCGTCCTTAAGCGTTATCTCCATGCTGGAAATCGGGAACGTGTGGGGGTTGCTGCGGGGGAGCGAAGCGACGAGTGCGTGTGAAGGGTGAATCAGTAACTTTCGAGTCCTCTTGGCATTACAAGAGAGCCGCGTGTGGGGAAGGGCCAGCGAGCAGAGACGTTGGGGCCCCTACTTACGGGGCACCCCCTCCTAACGAGATCATTCCCTGCACCGACATGAGGGGCTGCAAAGCTCGGATGGCGCTGGGTTGTCTCCGCCTGGATATCTTCGATAGGAAGCTAGAATACTTTATCATCTTCCGCATGGCACAGAGATTTTAAATGTATGAGGGGCAGCCTGAAGGAAGCGACGGGCGCAGGTACTTTCTCTCGAATTAAAGAACGGGCTGAACCAGCGAAAACTTGAGCCCACCTTCACCCTCTGCTTCACCCCGTCTCCCTTCACCATGAGCTCAGGCATGAACTTCGAGCGGCAGAACCACACACGATTCAACACCACAAAAATGTTCCGGTTTTTAGGTCGTCTAAGGCTAAGGCACTCAAGGGCAGGACAAATGCTGCAAACGAAAGTGAAAAGCGAGTCTTCTTCCTATTCCTCCAGCGCAGGAGTACCGCGCTTTGCAGCCGGCCAGCGCCCCGAGTTCCCTCGAATGAAAGTGTCGGGCCTACCGGTGAGTCCTCTTATTAGGAGAGATCCACGCGTGGGGAAGGGCCAGCGATCAACGTTCGAAGACACTTACGGGTCCCCACCTCCCAGCGAAAGTGGAAGAAGGGAGAGATCAAAAATTACCTGGTGAGAAAGGGAGTGGAGTTCCGCAATGTGAAGAGGAATCCGCGGAAGCCGGAAGTATTTGTTTCTTTCGATAGTCAGGCAAAGCTCGACACAGGAGTTGGTCTCGTGTCTGGAGACAGCTACAAGAATGGACTCGGGGAAGATCGCCACATCTCCGCATGTCAGGTGGCGACCGCCGCCGAGCAGAACGAGCAAAACCGGGAGAATTTTGCGAGCCGCAGGCGCGGTGGCAAAAGAAAGAGGGGCGGTGGCCAAGACGGTGGAGACGCAAGCGACAGCGCTGCGAAGCGACAGGCGCAGGAACAGGTTCGACTGCAGCCTATCGGCGCAGAAGCTCTCGCTGCCGTCCGTGATAGGACGGAAAAGTACTGGCGTAAGCCGTACGAGCAGCAGCTCGTACGGAAGCAGAATGACATGCGAAAGGTGTTGATCAGGGTGGCAACCAGCTTAGTGAAGGCGTGGAGGGATTCGTGTGCCGACGCCAGGGGCAATCGGCCACCTACGGATCAGCAGAAGGAGTAAGGCCTTTGCGTTGCGTGGATATCCTGAAGTATGTATATTTACATCTCTTCATCGCTCATTCGCACAAAAGGATGCGCCGTCTAGGCACGAAGGAAAGTATGCGTCGTCTGAAGGAGCTACAATCGAAGCACTTTCAGCTGCCTCTATATCTCGAACGGTCCGCCAACTGGGTCAAGTACACCGCCAAGGATAATCAACAGAGAGAGGTCAAAGATGCAGACCAGAGAGCAACTACAGGGGCGTCGGAGACACACCGCAAGTCAAACATCAAAACCGAAGCACTTGGAAAGGTCGCTGTCACGCATGACGCTACTGCTGGTGGTACTGCTGGTGGTAGTGCTGCTGCTGCTAGTGCTGCTGGCGGCGATGGTAATGCAGCTACCGATGCTACAACCATGCCAAGCTTTACCGAAGCTGAGCTCAAGACCATACGACGGAAGAAAAAGGGCGTCTTCTACGAAGGTGAGGAAGAAGACGAACTTGCCTACCTTACCAAACGCGCGCTTCGGCAGTGCTGTCCGTTTGAAGGCATCGTCGCATCTCCCGTGCAGCGCGGATACCGCAACAAGTGCGATTGCACGATTGGGACGTTTGGGATAAAGGAGGAAGACAACACAACTGTTTGCAAAAGCGACACAGCTCCAAAAGCAAGTAGTAGCGATTCTAGCGAGGCCGGCAAAACGAGCAAGGCCGTTCAGGCGCAACAAGACTTTGTGCGTGTGCCTTCAGTGGGCTTCAAACTGGGTAGCTTTGACGGTGGTCCGCCTACAGTTGTATTTCCCTTTCGGTGCCAAAATATCCCGCTTCGAGCTAAGAAGCTGATGCTTGCTTTTCAGCAGTTTGTACGAGAGTCGCGGTTCACGGGGTACGAAGCTTCCACCCATTCTGGGTTTTGGCGCCAACTCATCGTCAAGCATGGGAGCAAGACTGGTGATCTGATGGCTGTGGTTGTCGTCAATCACCCATCCACGAACGTGACGGACGCGGAATGCAAGGAGGAGATTGAGCGCTGGGCTATAATGATGTCAGACGCAGACAAAGTGGCTGAATACGTACGTAGGGGGATGGCACAGGCTGCCGTCGACTACTCGACGGACGTTGCTGCGTTGGAGAAGGGTTTTGACGCCGTTGACGACAAGTATGCCGAGGAAAAGTGTGCGGCAACCTCGCTCTTTGCGCAAAAGTATGATGGCCTTTCAAACCCTGATGAGAACGACCCCATGGAGCATGTACAGGGTGAGCGCACTCTCTCTGAACGGATGTACGGCGGCCTACAGTTCAAGGTGTCGCCAGCTGCGTTTTTCCAGGTCAACACTGTCGGCGCAGAACGCCTTTTTGCTTTGGTCAATGAGTACTGCGACCTCGGGGAGATGATGCCAGTGACGATTTTAGACGTCTGCTGCGGTGCGTTAAATTGGCAACAAGTGGAGTTTGTGTGAAGTCTCGCCGTTTCTAACAGTGACGTTCGCAACTTCCGTAACGTAGGCACCGGGACGATCGGCATCGCGATTGCGGCCCATCGCAAAGGCGAAATTGACATGGGGATCTCGAGAAAGGTTCTGTCCTTAGCCTCGTCTTCTTCCTCTTCGTCTTTTTCATACTCTCTCCCCGCCGCCTCGTCCGCGTCTGCGTCCGTGCCCTTTCCATCTAAATCGGCGGCGAGCGTCGGAAGCATCGGGAGTGTCACAAAGACCTCAATCATCGGAATTGAGCTGTGTAAGGAGGCAGTCGAGGACGCCAAGGTGAACGCCGAGCTCAACGGGATCGAAAACATTTCATTTGTGGCCAAGAAGGCAGAGGATTGCCTTCCGCAAATGCTCGGTACGGAGAAGGCTGACAGTTCACTTCCCACGATCCCGACGGAGGGCAGAGTAGTTGCGATTGTGGATCCACCGCGAAGTGGTCTTCATAAGGATGTTCTAGCCGCCCTGCGATCAAACGAACGCATCGAAAGAATCGTTTACGTTTCATGCAACCCAGAAGGAAGCCTCCGGAACGATCTCCTTCGCCTGTGCGGTCCCATCACAAAGAACAAGCGCAGCGCAGGCACGCCTTTCATGCCGGTTCGAGCAGCTGCCGTGGACATGTTCCCAATGACGCCGCACACAGAGTTAGTGCTACAGCTGGATAGGCTACGGTAAGCTACAATAATTTTATAGAATCCTTCAAACAGTTTCTTTAGACAGAATTTTGAGAACTGCCCCTTTCTCTGCCCGTTTGTGCTTGATCTGCGCGCTGAATGCATGGCGAACGCCCCCAGGCAGCCTATTACCACAAAGCGGGTAACCCGGTCCCACAATCCCCGGCCAAAGGGAGGCAATGACAAAACGTGTTGTACGAATGTTCAGCTGCGAGATCCTTCCACGAGCAGATGCACCCGCGACGTCAGAAAAGTATGAGCAGCACGAATGCAGCAGCTTCTGAAACATTAGGCTTGCAAAGAGGTCGGATAAAATCGCTCTCCTCTCGAGTCTCTCAAGTATGCTGAAAGGTGCCAGATTGCCGTAGCTCTTTAATTGGGAGAGGGCACGGTCTTATGGGAAGGAGGTCAATATGTGTAGCAACGATCTTAGACTAGCAGCGGCACAAACGCATGCACTCAATCAATCTCACCAGCAATCCGAAAGATCCTACGCTCTGCATCTGCTACTGAGAGGGCCGCCTCCCACTGCAACGAAGGGAGTTGATAATACTGGTTTCGCAACGTCTTGCGATTTTTCTTCGTCTCCTGATCTCGGCGCTTTGCCTTTTGATGAACATTAGTTGTGGCGGACCTGCCTCCAAATAGCGTCCCACACAAAGTGTTCAAACGCGCAGATCCAATGTCAAGCCCAAGTGCCCGAATGCGAGCCTGCAGAAACGAATTCATTCCTGAGCATAAATCGCGGGCCGGTCCAGCAACTGCCATGTTGTTCGGTTCGATATCTTTGGGTGGCGTAGAGAGCGGTGTGTCCTTAATACTCGACGTATTCACAGCCATTGCTGTGTTCTGCATACTCTCGCCGAGCGCCGGAAAGTATCTCGGATCCACCGCTCCTGATTGACTTCTCTGCAAGCCAAGGATCGAGGGAAATAAACTTAGGTTTCCATTTTCGCGTAAAAACGCGGCGTATGCGTCTTGGGCTTCAACATTGATCGCAATATTACTCTCAAGTCTTTCTCCGCGAACCAGCGTTGCCATGTTCAATGAGCTCAAAGGTGATGGCACTGAGAGAGAGGAAGAGGATGAAGATAACGATGACGATGACGATGATGTGGCAGAAGGATCGATCGAGTAACGATTGCCCTCCAGCGTGAAGTAACACCACCACCACCAAGGCAAGGATAGGTGAGATGGACCGGGAACATTGCATCTGTCAGCTCGCAATTCCCACTGAATCCAGTTCAAAACACTTTCACCGGAGGAGACGGGAGACATCCTCTCGACCACAGCAAGGGCCACGCAAATTGCCAACCCGACCTCGCTCTCAGACGCAATCGTCAGACCTTCCAAACGATTTCTGTCACTTTTGCGCTGTGCCATCACTGCCTTCTCGCGTGCCACGTGCTTGCATAAGCGTCTGTGCAATTCGAGAGCCTTCCGAATGACAGCATTTGGCAATGAAATCGCGCGCGCCATTCGAGCCAACACAAGAGGCGCGTTCATAGGCGGCAGTAGAGACTCTACTCTTGCTGATGCCTCCTTTGGCCCAACTAGGTATCGAAGCGCTGGTTCCGGCGCAGAGCTGCGCAATTCGGCAGCAGTTATGCTAGCCCACAGTTCCTGTGACCATGCGTTAATGTAATCTGCTGACGGCGTGCTGTTGTACGAGAAGAAGGCCCGCGCCCCCCGTGAAAATCCATTCTTCGCGATGTAGTACAATGAATGATGCAGCTGTGCATCCGTCACTGCTAGCTGCAAGGATCTTGGCATTGCCATGAGAGAACAGAGCAGAGGTATTGTGCCATTCTTAGCCCACCGAACGAGGTCCACCGCGACCAAAGGGAGCCTCAAGGCTCTGGCAGCAACAAGGATAAAGCCTAGCGACGCAGCGAGAGTGACAGGCGGCGGACGAGGGGGGGGGGTGACTTGTGAACTTGATACTGACGATGAAGATGAGGAAAACGATCCAGCCGACGAAGATGAGGGCAGGTACGAGGACTGAACATGGGACATGAGGCTTCTCTTCCGTTTTCGCCCCTTTTTGCCCCAGCCGCCTCCACCTCCAGCGAAGCAGAGGCGCAAGACCGAACGCTCGTCGCGGGATATCCACGCACGAATATACGACCGCCAGAGCGCCCCCACCAGTGGTCTGAACTCAACAGTTGGAACGAGGCCGCTTCTCTCCAACGCATCGACTTGTCGCGATAAAACCCACTGGTACGCCTGAAGAAAGGCGTGCAGAGAGCCAGGTCGGGCGACAACTGGCCCAATTCCGAGCGTCCCTTTACCCTTTCCTCTCGCAGCCACCGACGACGCTCGCGCAACTGCGCTGGGTGCTACAGAGCCTAGAAGGACAAAGGCCTGAGCACATGTAGCGACGGGGTCCTCTGCAGTAGCCTCGTAGGCGTAGTTGGCTTCCTGTGTTTCCTCCTTTTGCTCAACGACGAGGCTTTCACTAGACTCCCCTTGCCTCCTCTCCGATCTTGCCTTGGCGCGAGTAGCAGCGGCCGCGGCTCGGCGAGCGCGGACACCTTCATATCGAATAACGGCCCTGCCTGAAATGCGCGTGATTTTCTTCCGGGCAGGGTGATTGACGGACGCGTCAGTCGAGGTGATAGAAGGGCGGATGGCGAAACAAGTCGACTTACACCTGGGTCATCTTCAACAACTTCGAGTTGCGAGAAGACGTCTTGCGACTGCAGCCCGCATATGTTGCAGATCAGACCACCAGCCTGAGATTGAGAGAAGCGTTCAGAACCACATTGGTCGCAGCGAGGCATTGATCGTGGCTGAGCAGATCAGCTGTCACTCTCCTTGAAGCATCTCCTCGGTTTTCGTTATTACTTTCTGGAGCCTTGAGACTGGGGGTGAGGGATTGATTCTCTCGACTTCAATCGACGTGTTCAGAAAAATTCCGACACCGAGCTTGACAGAGAAGATAACGTTCTGCAACGACAACCA
>JACLAD010008984.1_pt1 | contig 12094 bp, 8 predicted proteins | sample 8027901 | NCBI WGS metagenome assembly JACLAD01 (sample SAMN15725071, study PRJNA655200) | protist metagenome | isolation source: fluorescence activated cell sorting (FACS) single amplified genomes of... | place: Spain: Blaines Bay Microbial Observatory, Mediterranean Sea | collected 2016-07-05
TTCTTTTGCAATTTTCGAAAGAAACAGCATTTTGGTTACTTTCTGCCATGACAGAATGCATTTGCCCAGGCTACTATGTTTTCTCTATGCAAGGTGCCCTGATTGATATAAAAGTTTTAGATTCATTAATGAAAACACACCGTTCAAAGCTGCATGCCCACATGTCATCAATTGGGGTGCTGCTTGAGGGCTTCATCGCATCTTCACTGCTCAACGCATTTATTAATCATTTGCCTTCGGAAACAATACAACGATTGCATGATGTAATGTTTTTTTGTGGCTCGAAAGCGCTTCTTGGAGCAGTAATGGTGATTATGCGTGTTGGAGAAGATCAACTTCTACAGCAAGGGGATATAGAATGCTTCACAAATTGCTACAGAAAAATTTGTCAGAGTTTTTATGACCAAGACAAATTTGCTGTAGCGTTGCAAGAAGAACTAGTTGCCTATGGGCATACTATTTCCGACCTTCGCCACCGAGTCAGCGTGGGTATAGTTCGTGACGTTGAATTTCAGAGAAAGGCTTCATTGCAGAACATAGTTTCAATATCAGAAGGATCTCTTGAAAAGTTTTCAAAAGATTTTCTTGAGCACAGTCAACACGTGAGTCTGGGCATTGTAGATTACAGGCGTTTGAATAGAAAAACTTTTAGAGATATTTTGTGCAGGCGATTCCCAAACATTATATCAAAGATAGATTTTAAAAAATTGTTCAAAGCTTTTGATATGGATAGTGACGGTTTTATCAACTTTAAGGAATATATCGTAGGTATGTGTCTCCTTATTCCTGGAGATCCTGTTGCAAAAATTGGTATGTGCTACAGTATTTTCAATGTAAAAAAGACCACAAATTTGGAAGCTGACGCTGTGATAAAAATGTTCTCACATATTCAAAAATTCATGGATGTACTTTGTGTAGACGAGTTGAGTAATGAAGTTTCAAAACATATATTAATGCGAATCCGAGCTGACAGTGATTCCAACAAAGAATGGTCACTCGAAGATATTCAAAAGCTAGCGAGAGAGACACCACAATATCATGTCACTTTGAACACCTTTTCGCGTTCGTATGGCAAAGATACACGGATGAGACACACCACTGATGATTTATTGAATGTATCCAGCGACTCTGAGCTAGAAGATCAGGAAGATGTCGTGGAAATAAAGCAAGTTGATGCTCTTAATGCTATTTTTGCTGAAACTGCAAAGGCTTGTGAAGGACTGAAATCGCCCTTTAAAGCATGGAAAAAAAAATCCGTGAACTTACCAGATGGTCTGCTTGGTATACATTTTACTTTTTGGGAAGGCGTGTTAAATGTAGTAGGATTTTATTCAAGCGAAAATGGTAAAAAAATGTTTGGTGAATCTTGTAAGCACGTTACAGTTGGTAGTGCGGTTGTATCTGTGAACGGGACAAACGTAATAGGCATGAATGCATCGAGGGTTCAGGAGCTATTGGCGCATCGACCAGTTTTGGTAGAATTTCAACCTCTCGTAGAATATGCATTTGACGACGACGATAATACACAAGTTGATACAATAGGAGTCGACATTCTGGAGTCTGATATCTTACAAGAAGCAAACGTCGATGAGTTAGTAAGTAGTGGTTTGTACGAGCTACCTAAACAATTTTTGATTGTGTCATCTATCAAACCAGGCAAATTACAGAAATCTGGAGTTAGAGTAGGTGATGTGATTCTGAGTGTGGAAGGTAAGGAGGTACAAAATATGAGGCAACTTAACAGTATGTTTGAAAGCAAGAAGAAGTTACATTTTGCACTCCAACGTGTGAATGCCCCTATTCATGATATGTTTGAGAAAAATTTGGATTGCCTTGATGTTGAAGCAAGTATTTCTGCAAATAATGTAGAGAATGATCCAACAATTGTTGAAAAGCTTAAGAGCGATGCAAGTGTAAACTGGCACTCACCTAAGAATTCAGACTTGAAAAAATCATCTCGTGGCGGACATGCTAGTCTCAGAAAGAGAATGAGCTTTATGAATGGCTTGAAAAAACATTGGGAAAAATCTCGCGAGTCACTCAGAAGTAATGATAAGCCAAATTTCCTTCTTCCGAAAGACGAGATGATATTGTACTGTAAATCTACAGAAAATGACGAAAGCGAGGCATGCCCTTATACTCATTTTGTGCACATGTGCTTATTGAAAAAAGGTATAAATTATAAAAATAAATTGGTATCTGCAAGCAATATGCCCGAGTGGCTTGCAAACGCATGCAATGGGCGTCTTCCTTGCCTTTGTCACGAAGGAAACATCATTAGCGAAAGCTTTGCTATAGCTGAGTATATAGAAAGCAGATATCATGAACCAAAGATGTTTGTTACCGATTCCAGTTGCTCAACAAAAGATGTAATAATTAAAGCAAAAGATTTCTATAGTTCTTTTGAGAAATGCATGAAAACAACTGGTGGATTTGATAAGAACAGTGCTCTATGGACAAATTTCATGAACCAAGTAGAACTGCTTGAGTTTTTGCTTGGAAAATCATATCCTGGGCCATTTATATGTGGAGCGGTGCTAAGCATTGCTGATTTGTATCTTGGACCCCAGCTGCTGCACGTCGATACTGTAATTCAGTATTTCAAAGGTTTTGATATTTTCAAAGATCATAAAATTCTGCGATCATACAAGGAAACAGTTTTTGCAGTAGAAGAATTCCAGCATGAAAGAGTTGCGTACAAAATTGAAGATATCATTGGTAAATGGAAATATATTCTATCATAAGCCTATTGGTTTTCTATTTCTGTTTTTTATGTTATGTGGCAGAGGAAATTCCAACTTCCAAACAATGATATTAAACTTAGACTTTTAGAGGTGAAACTCATCTATCCTCGACCAATTAATTTCATTTTCGTAGCCATGACAGTCATCCATTGCGTGTTAGCTTCTAATGGTAGACTGCACATATACACAAAAGCACGCGCAATATCATTGACATCCATTAATGGCTCCTTTCCTTCCATTTGCTGTGTCATGTCAGTTTTTGCATTTCCGATATCTATTTGGCCGCAAGCAATATCAAAATCTCTTCCATCTAACGACACGGATTTAGTTAACCCAGTAATTGCATGTTTTGTCGAAGTGTATGCAGAAGAGTGTATGCGTGGTCTATCAGCAGAAACAGAGCCATTGTTTATAATTCGACCACCAATCGGCACCTGCCCCTTCATAATTCTGAATGCCTGTTGCGTACATAAAAATGCCCCAGTTAAGTTGACGTCCACAACTCGTTTCCAGTCTTGCAATTTCAACTGCTCGAGAGGTACCGCCGGAGCGTTGCACCCGGCGTTGTTAAACAGTATGTCCAATCTTTTAAATTGCTTTTTTGTTTCAAGAAATACCCGCTCAACCTGCTGAGGATCTGTAATATCAGCACTGATGGCTAGAGTTTTGCAATTAGTGTCACGAATCTCTTCAACAGTCTCAATAAGTGACTTTTTCTTCCTTCCAACAAGAACAAGACCTGTGCATCCCTCTTTTGCAGCAGCAATAGCGCAAGCTTTACCAACTCCACCGCCCCCTCCGGTAATCATGATGATTTTGCCCTCGAGCTGACCACTGCTGGACTTGCTCCTGTTGCTGGAGGTATGTCTTGCAAACTTATACGGCAATGGGAACATGCTTCGCTCAGAGCGAGAGGGCTTCCTTAAATGCCTTAAAATAGCAAGAATGCGGTTGTTCATTTTGATTTTTGTCCAAGAAGATTGTATTTTTTCTCAAAACGCTCTTTGCTCTTCAGCAACCAATGAAAAAAGATCTTGCGTCTCAATAAAATGCTCTTCTTTTAAAAAGTTGGACCACCGGTGGGTGCAACGACCGGGTTAAGTCAAGTTAAGCCACACCTCGCCCGTACATAAGTTACATAACAGGTCACCCGTATTCTTCGATTCGGAGATATTCGAGATCATCGACGAGATGTTCGTCAGCAAGATATGACTTTCTGGAAAGATTCGAAATTCGAATATTCTCCTGAAATTTGAGCATCTGAAAAAAATCGAGATCGAGAAATTGAAAGCCATGAGGAGCAGGCTACTACTAGTCCCAATCCCTTGTACAATAATTTTAGCAGTGCTATTCCTTGCTCTACTAGGATCGATCATATTCGAATGCTGGTATCGATATCAATCCGAAATAGCTGGACGAAACCATTGAAAACCGATACGACGGCTGCTTTGTTTCACTCTTCGAGTTTTTTGCTGCCACAACTCCGATTTTCATTCTTAGTCCATCATCGGTATCTTCAGAGTGAGGAATGACACCCCTCACCGTGGACTTGTGTTGCCACGTGTCCCAGAAAAAGTAAAAAAACAAAGTTGAAGACGCGAGGAAAAAAATGACGTGATTCTGTTAAAAAAAGCGATGAAGCGAGTCTCGGACTTCCTTGCAACCGAGTAACAAGTAAAGTTCCGCAGGAACCGCGAAATTCTTTTATTTAAAAGATGGAAGGTCCAGCAACAAGAAGGTACAGTATTTGCCTCTGAATTGTTCTGTACCAACGATTGGTGTTTTCGTCCATATCGTTGGAATTGCCACTGTTGTTGCTTCTATGCATAATTTATAATATTGTCTTACAAATAATGCACAGACGCAACTGCAGAAAAAATGTTTCTTTGGCCATTTTCATACTGGCAATTATGTTTATATTTGGTAAAAGGCGTGACGAAAACGAGAGTTCTGATTCCGAGAAAACTTTTGACGAAGAGGTCACAAAAAGTGAAGAAGAGAAGTTGAAACAACTTTTAAAGCATGTGGGAACATTGGAAGGGTATGATGCTTCAGTTTCCGCTTCTTTGCCAGGATTTAACATCGTTCACTAGAATATTAATCGTGTAAATATTTATTTAGTCGCTACCAGTCACGGGCTGCGGAGGGACACTACTTTGGAAGGTGGAAGAACATCCCATATTGGGACAGAGTAAGCCGTAAAGAAAAGCGGCCATACGCAATTATAGGTTCTGTGAAATCCAAATTCTTACAAAACGCAAAACACGAACTCTACGAACACAGGCTTGAAGAAAAGAAAAGTAATCATGATGCGCTCCATATTTTGTTCCAAACAAAAATGCATGCTGTAAATCTTGTACCCTGATCTATTTTTAGACGAGACTGGAAACGGAAAAAATAATAGCGATGTGATTCCGAAAAAGCTCCCTATAGAAAAAGGGTATTTTGTTATGGATTTGGAAAGTAGCCCAACAAACATCGACGGCATTTTAAAATTGCACGGAATCGTTGCAATGTACAACGATGACAAATCCATGAAGTATCCGAGTCTTCAAAGCCGAGTAATAGGTATATACGTTCAGAGATACGGTGAATTGTACATATATTCAAGCACCACAACTTCTCTATCGCTTGCAAATGCTGATGATAGAAGCCATCTTCAAAATGAGACAAATTCAAATAGCAAGTCCATAAAAATAGATATGCAAGTGACTCCAAATCAAGACAATAGCAGACCATTGTATGCGCTAAATACGGATTCTTCTTCGATCAAAGGATCGATGAATGCCAAGAAAAAAAATGTTGATAGACCACAATCACCTTGCTATTTGACCGCTCAAATGAGATTTCCAACAATAATTAATACCACAGGGTGGCAGAACTCTAGCGCAAAGTCAGAATTCAATATAAATGCAGGGCCCAGGAAAGGAATTGTTAAAGGTGTCCTCCAAAGTCAAAATTGTCACTTTAGAATAAGCGTTTCGTCGACGTTGCGCATGTTTAATCCTAAATCGTTAAAGCGCAAATTTCTTTTTTTTTCGACACTTATTACATTGACAACAGGTGCAAACATAGCCCTCATTGCCAAGCAGATAAAGGCGATTAATGGTCCAGCTTTATTTGGCTTGATTTCGTTCCCAACGATAGTCATGATGGGAATACTTAATGCGTATGCATGCATGGCCTTTTTCTTCGCAACTTATGTGATGGAAAGCATGTCTTGGATACTTTCATTCTTATCTATTTTAAAATTTTTGCTTGTTTGCATACAAATGCAGATGCTACGGAAAATATGGAGGGCTACAAGAGAAAATCCAGTCGGACTTTTGAACCTGCAACGCCATAAAATTCTTTTCTACGCATATTTTTTTGTGCCACTTCTTGTGGGTTTAATAGTTCTCTACGCGGTGCCTCCGTCGCTCTATTTTTGTATTCTAGTTATGCTCATGTCTTTCTGGACACCTCAGATTGCTTTTAACATTTGGAAAAATTCAGTGCAGCCTTTATCAAGTAGGTTCATTGTTGGATCTTCTGTGTTGCACATTTTAGAAATCTCGTACTTCATGGTTTACAAATCAAATTTTTTGGATTACATGTCAAGTGGCGACATTTCAATTGGCGGAATATATTATTTTTTGGTCATATGTGCACTTTGTGCTTCGCAAGCTATGATATTGGTCCAACAAAAAAAACTAGGTCCCAGATTTTGTGTTCCTTCTCTATGCCTACCAAAACCGTACGATTACTTCCGCCACATTGTCAGGGGCGATATTGAAAGTGGCTCGTCTTTAGTATTGGTCAACATTGGGCCAAATTGTGTGTGCTCCATATGCCTATCACCCATCCAAGCTCTGAAATCATCAATGATCACGCCTTGTGGACACATCTTTCACGTGGAATGTTTGACAACATGGATGCAACAAAAGCAAACTTGTCCATCTTGTCGCCAGAATATTCCCGCTTTCAATGGCTGACAATTGATTTTTGCGAAGGCAAGACTGCACATGAAGATATATGAAGTAGATAGATTTTGATGTGACAATCTACATAGAATCTTTAATCTTTATGTAATGGTACTACTATTGGCACTTAATTGCTTGCCAGATTTCTTGAAAAATGCCTTTCTTCTCATAAGCTATCAACTGTTCCATGAAAGAACGATTTGGTTGAGCTATACTCCTATTCTTCTGTACAATTTCCAGAGCTTCATGTACACTGATTTGCTTAGCACATGTCAAGTACGCAACAACTATTGCAGAAGAACGTGATCTCCCTGCCGCGCAATGTACAAGAACTGAAGCAAACTTATTTTCTTTAATATTCTTTCGCCTCGAATTTTCTATGAAAGATATTGCATCCTTTAATTTATCTTGATCTAGTCTTTGCGAGACAGAATCGACGAGCTCAAGATTTAAGAAAGAAACACCAAGCTCCAAAATTTCATCCCTTCTCTTTGCAAAATATGGTGAAATATCTAGTCCTCTCGCGCAGTTGACAATACCTAATATGGAAGCTTTCTTAATAAAGCTTTTGTTCATTGCAGATGAAAATCCACCGAGATACAAAGCTCCCCTGATGCTTGCTTCTGACTGCAAGATTGTTGATGGTAGCTTTGGAAGAGCGTATTCGTTTGCTGCTTTTATATGTTCTTCGTCCCGCACGGCGCATCTGTAATATTTTGAAATATGATGTCGATTGATGTCTGAATCTGGGTATTTTTTGTGTGGTATGAAGATAGGCAGAGGTATTAGCCCTTTGAACTTGTTTCTCCATGGAAAAAAAGGTGACTGAGGATTTTGGTCGCTCTCCAAAAATGTTCGACTATGATCTGCAAGAATCCTTCTAAGTTCTTGTATATTCGGAACGCCATCAAAACTATCTGAAAATAAGTGCAAAGACGTTGCCTGTTTTAGTGCTATATTGGACATATCAACGTCGAAGTCGCGCATTTTCTTCTCCTTCGAAATAGTGGCGTTAACGGTTCTCTTTTTCTTTTGAGACTTAGCATTTCGTTTCTGAGAGTTTCGTGGTCGAACATTGTGGAGAAGATATTTGGGAATGGGTGGTGGTGCTTGCATTTGCATAGTTTTCCAGTGCCAGTCCCCGAGGGGCTCACCAAACTATGCTCTTGTCGGAAACATATTCATTTGAATTGCACACCCACAGTGTCACCCAGATGGGATTCCTCACTGATATCATGATAGATTCATATCTAAACCAGACGCTGGACAACCACTAGTAGTCAATACTAGTAGGGACATGGAACCAATCTTCACTTGTATAGTACTTCTGCATGTATTGATAGCAGAATAAGTCTTTTTCTGTTGTTGCTGAAGTCTCTCCATGGATCCAATATTCATAGACTATTTTCAGTGGCATAATTTTTTAATTAATCCTGTTTTATTTTTTGTCTCGATGTATTCATTCATTCATTCATTCACCCTGGCTGGTTCACTCTCGCCCATTCTCGCTCATTTCGTGACCTTTTTTTTCCCGCATGTACAGTATTCGAATACTCTAAAAGGGTGTACGTACTACCTAGCTATAATACCATAGAATGAATACCAACTAGAGAGCATAGACTAGTATTAAAATTTTTATTTTAGTGGAGACGTATTGGTTGGTAGTCTGTTGGCCCTTTTTTGAAAGACGTAGGTTGTTAACCGGTTAGCATCTCCCACCCGGAGTATTCTACTAATTAGTCTGGCTAGTAGCTAGCCTAGTATCCTACTATTCGAATAGTGGGTTTGCGTGCTTTGCGTGCGTGCCGTCGCTGGATTCTGAGCTGAGATAGGTTGGAACCATGCCTCAGAGTCTCAGACTCTCAGGTACTAGGTTGAGCCGAGTGAGAGTCTCACTGAGAGAGCAGTGGAAGAATTTCAAATTTTCAACACTTCTTGAAATTTTAAAGTTCACCTCTCAAGCTGATAAATTTCCCACGCGTAACCATTATATTTAGCTCTACCTGTCTTCATAATCACGCTTCAGCATAATTTATGGAAAAAAAAAAGTCCATCAAGGATAGGTTTAGAATATATCACTTTTGAACCGTGTGTACGTACAACGTACACATATACCTGTACGCGAATGCGACGGAAGTCCCGCAACATAGTCATTTTTGCCTCGGAGCTTGCCAGTGTAATTGGGAAAAACCCATATCGCAGCTTAGGTCAGGCAATACCCGCCATATTCGATAGATCTTTTCCTGAGAAAGCTGAATGGATGAGACATGCGCACGGTCTCAAAAGTGAGGAAGAAGAGTTTACAGACCTAGTTGAGAATGTTGGAGCTAGTGATCTTGTTGACAAATGCTTGAAGGATGCAAAAAATGCTAGTGATACAGGGAATCTGGGCAGCTACAAGACAAAATTTTCAAAAAAAATGAGCCAATTGAATATTCCAGAGGAACAGAAGCGCGTCATAGTAGATCAGACAGTATCAAAAATGAGCCAGAATTATGGTATCGCGCAAGAAAGTGAAGCTGTTGCACAAATAGAAAAAACCGATGTGTCTTCGAAGTCAAAAGAAATCATAGGAAATATAGCTGCAGAAGAGGATATATCCCGTGAGAGTCAGATTGCTTTGACTCAAACTGGATCGATTGTCATCCAAGAGCAAATAGATAAACTCCCGAATATAGAAGGTTCAATTCAAAACCTCAATGATAAACGATTGATTTCAAAAATTGCGAGTGAAACCATTACGCGAGCGAGTATCGTAGCTTCACCATCAGAGAGGGATAAGCTAAGATCAACCTTGGAAAGTAAACTTTCGTCAGAATTCCCAGCCTTGACAAAGAATTCTAAGATATTAAGAGACAACAAGTGGAACGACATTATTGTTTGCCACACAAGGCCAAGTTCATTGCCTGTTATTTTAGGCGGAAGAGTTGATGGTTTTAAAGATGGGAAGCTGATCGAAGTGAAAAATCGAGTGAGGAAATTGTTTCATAAAGTGCCTATATACGAAAAGGTCCAAACATTTGCTTACATGCGAATACTTGGACTTCAAGACTGCGAGATTGTTGAGAGATTAAAGTCTGACCACAATAAAACTGCAACACACCCTTTGGCATATAATGCTGAGTACTGGAAAGAAAGCATTGAGCTTCCATTACAATATTTTACAAATTGCTTAGATTTGTTTGCAAATGGCCCGGAGCAGCAATTGCAGTTTTACGCACAATTACCCAACGAGAAGGCGAGGACAAAATATATCGAGGAGGTTTTTCGGCAATTGTTAGCAAAAACAGCTGAACAGAGTAATGATTCTCAAAATATATTTGTTTCTTAAATCAAGCTTAGATGTAGATGTAAATAACCTTTCTTCTCGGGCGCCCAATCTAGATCATAAATAACGCAAATAGCGCACGCACTGCGGTTACTTTACCTTTTTACATCTATAAGCATCCATGCCTCCCTCATTAACCCAAAAGTCCATTGTCCCATGAATCCAGTCCAACAACTCGTGCCCTATTTCGGGAATACATGTCGCATTTATTGTGAAGTGATATAAATATGTAACTCAAAAAAAAATTTGTCTCACCAAAATTGCCTTGATTCTTTGTGTGGTGGTAATCATGGTGTGCAGCGCTATGGCTGAAAGTCATCCCTGCATTTGCAAATTGTAAAATGTATCATTTGAAAAAGTCATATTATTACAAGCAAGGCAACGTATGGAGGCATCATGAACGTTTCTTTACCGAATTTTTCAAACATTGAACCTTTAAAACAATATCCGCTATGCGCTTCATAAGTTTCTGTCAATCGACAAAAAAACCACACGAATACAACATGAAAATGCGCTTTGGACAATACAATTCCTATCACAAGACAAAATAATGTGCACACTTTTACAACGATTTTCAAAAGGGAGCGCAATTTTTTTTATCTTGAGCAACTCACCAAGCAAGTAAGGTATGTAGGCAGTCAGAACATCCTCTACAACATGAGCGTACCTTAAATTCAAAAAAGAATGTTCACGTAATAATTAATTCGCCAATAAGAAAACAATTAAGAGAAATTATATATGATTTCTAAAAAGAAAACATACTCGGCAGCAAAAGATCGGGTTCCAGTATACTGATGGTGCTGCTTATGGATCGCCTTGTAAAGAAGTTTGCTATGCAAGGCGCGGTGCCCATAGTAGAAGAGTATATCATTCAGAATAAAGCAGAACAGAAACTGACAGTACATGGACAGAATCCCCGGAATTGCATGAACAGACGACGCTAATGGATTGCAGTAGCGTATGAAAGGGCCAACAACCAATAGCATAAGAAGTGGACCTATTCATGCATGCGATATTTCAGAAACCATGGAGCGCATCAGAAATATCAACATGTGTGTCAAAGATTATTACCAGTAATCATGTGTGCTGTGAACTCTTTTAAGAGCGTCTTCTTTATCAATTTCAAGGAGGGCTCTTGTGAATCTTGGTTTGAAGATGTATATGTTTAACATTAAAAAATAAAGTATCATTATCTGTATCATCTTGTGCTGCAAATTTTGAACCTTTTCGTGGAAGTTTGTAGCGAGCTAAGTATCCATATGTGTCGCAAATATAAAAAAAGCCATTCTCTAAAATATACACTGTAGTTTCATGACGTCACAATGTGTTAAAATAAATAGCAAGTCACTGTGATAATGCAATATACCTGCACTAATGCTCAAAGATAAGCCAATCATGAAAACCACGTCATCAACCGTTACCCAGCTTGGAGTTGCGTGACCCACACTGTTACAAAAAAAATTGGATAAAGCAAAGACGGCCCGGCCCATCAAGTATGACAACAAAACATGGGTTAATTCATAAACGGAACAAAAATACAATGCAAACAATATCAAGGAAGTCTAACTACCTGTCCTTGAAACGTAACAGAGTTGTCAATTTATTTTTCAAAATGGTGTATGCTGGTGCTAAGTTATTGGATTATGCGCAGTTTAGCAAATTCAATGCAACTTTGGTTCAAAAGAAGCGACTTCAAAAATGATCTTCTCATTCTGAAACTTTTTTTTCAAAAAGAAAAACCTGTCAAAGCAGCAAATATCGCGCATAACAAAGGAAAACGGACACAACTCTTCAGTGCGCCTATCAAGCGTAGAGAAAGGTTAAGACCAACAAACTAAGACCAAATGCTTTGGGTACAATTAAGATATACACACGTGTGAAAACTGGTCCTAGCGGTGGATATTTTGGCCGAGGATATATTCGTGGGGTCAAGCCCGGCATTCTTTAAATTTCAGCAAAATATAAACTTGAGATAGCGCTTGCACTTTTTGCTTCTAGGAGGTTCCACAGAAGCAGCATGAGGGATGAGTGGAATTGTACGAAATATGCTAGAATGATAC
>JACLAD010014031.1_pt1 | contig 12094 bp, 8 predicted proteins | sample 8027901 | NCBI WGS metagenome assembly JACLAD01 (sample SAMN15725071, study PRJNA655200) | protist metagenome | isolation source: fluorescence activated cell sorting (FACS) single amplified genomes of... | place: Spain: Blaines Bay Microbial Observatory, Mediterranean Sea | collected 2016-07-05
TACATCCATTGGAATGATACCATATATTTGTTTATATTTTATTAATTATGATTTAGGATTTAATTCCGTAAATCATATTCATTGTAAATTACTAAATTGTGACCATATATCATTAATATATATTATAAATCATTATATGATTCCAACCATATCACCAACGTTTTCTATAATTATATGGTATTTAATGTCATTTTGTGTATGCCCAAAACAATTAGAAATGTCATATAATAATTCAGAAGAAACAATAACAGTCCCACCGCAACAAATAAATCATGTCGTTGATTTTGCAAAAATATTTAAAGATACCATAACTGGATCAGCTTTCAGTTTTAAAAGAGATTCAAATGGAACATATAGAAAATCAATTACTAAATCCCGATTCAATTCATATTCACGACCTTCTGCCAACAGAGCTCGTAATTCAACATTTCAAAAATCAACACAATTATCAATGCTACCTCAATCAAGAAGTAATGATTATCATATGTTACCTGAAGATGATGGTGATATTGAACTAAAAATGGATTATCTAAATAGCGGTGACCGCCATAATAATGATATTAATGATAGGAACAAATCGCGTATTACTCCAATATCTTCACTTAAAGTATCTATGGTTGAATTGACAGATTCACCAAATATACGGAACTTAAATAATGCAGAATCACCATCATTGGATGCATTGGGACCTCCATCAAATATAGCTAAAGGGGATGGATCAACGGCAATGATTTATGCATTGTTATTTACTTTATTTTATGGAGTGTTTGTAATCGTTATTGATGTTTATATGGATCTGAAATATTCATTGTTTGAGAAATATGTGGTATTCATTTTTATTGTCATGAGATTGATAATATGTATATTTCAATTTATATTGACAAGAATTGGAAGAAAATGTGATGAATTGATTCATGAAAAGGATAAATATAATTGCTTTATTTCTATTGAATATTTGATGGAATGGTATTGTACAATTACTTATTATGTGATATTTAGATTTTTAACTGCTTATTATACACCAAATATTTGGATATATTTAATATTATTATTTATTCATATTTTGTTTGAAATTCCATTGAGTATAAAATTAATTTCTCGTTATTATTACGATTTTACCTCAGTTTGGATTGATATTAAAATCAAAAGAAGAGCAAAGTTTTTATATCGTTTATTGGAAGATAATTCAAATATGGAGGAATGGAGAAATAGATGTTCAATGGATGTTGTGTTAAGATTTTATGCATCGATATTAAGTACAATTATACAAACATTAATATTGGTATCTGTAAATGAGAAAGATTTTCATTTAGTTTATTTATATGATAATGAATATCGGGCTGTATTTACATTTATGTTATTCTCAAATATTTATGAATTGTTACATATGCTGGTTGTTTATGTATTTTCAAAGCAAAATTTATTGAGTCCATTTGTAAATTATATATCTTCAATGACAGCACCACATCAATTTATTCATTTAACTCTGTTTTCTACAGTTTTGGTGATATTATTGTCATAACACAAAATAGTAATTAATCATTGTACAAAGTAATAATGACTTTTGACTCTCATTAAAGTTTTTAATTAAATTAATGCCAAATGATGTATTTCTGCAGGTCATGTAAACAAACACAAGAAACATGAATCTATACGGGTTTTGAAAAACTAACTAAAAACCTGAGTTTAAAAACATGGGCAATGGTTTAGCAATAGCAAATTCTAAAGGAGCACAAATATTAATATTCGATGCATCAGATGAGCAGTCAGAATAATAATAACTTATCGATAACACACAAGTCATCTCAAGACATCTCAAGCTAGTAATAGAGGATATTTTCAGTAAAATAAGTCAAATTAACTTTCCAATTTGTATTAGAAACCGAAGTTACCGAAGGAATTGATTTCAATAGATGTTTAATTTTTGCGATTGAATTCAACAAAACAAATCAGTCAAGGTCACACAAACAACACTCAGTGAATAAAAATACCGTCACATGATAGAACGAGGTCAACAAGCTATTCATATTGTATCGTATAATCACTACAAATACAAATAGTTAGATTATTTGTTTTAATATTGACCATTTCGCCCTTCCCATGAGAAAAATGTAAATTTAGATATTAAATCCTTTGACAAAAAATACTAAGTTCAGAAAAAATAAGTTCAGAACAACACCATGTCCTGGGAGAAACTAAAGTAACGCGTAAGAAAATAAAATAATGCGTAAGAAACAATATTTGTACAAATATAATACACAATTTGCCAGGTCGTTACTTTTTTTTAACAAAAAGGGACGAGAAAAGAAAAAGAAAAATAAGATAAATTAAACTAAACAAAACATAATGACAATTATAAGTATTCATCCTCTTCATCATAGTCTTTCTTCTCTTTATTTTTGGAACAGCAATTTACAAAAACAATACATTGACTAATTACAGCAAAACCAATTCCAATATAAGTTAATATTGCGCTGATCCAAACAAATGGAAAATAAATTTCAAGCCAGTCTGAATAATCACCGAGAATTGGATAAGATTCAGTATTTTCACATGAAATCCATACCATTTTACCAACTCCATGATTATAAATATCTTTTGTTGCAATACTCCAAACAAAGCCATATCCCCATGCACATAATTGATAATTATGATACACCAATTTTCTGTAATATTTTTTACATTTAGCACCACAACGAATAATACAACAAAAATATATCATATCACAGCATATAATCCATTTAGTAAATGCTTGTTTAGTTTTACCACCAACAACATCGATAGAAGTTGATAATAAATTAAATAATATTCCAATCAATGCCAATGCTCCAATTATCTTTAAATTACTGTTTGAATCATCAGCACCAGCACCAAAACTTGGACATCTATCATAATCGCAATCAGATAAAGTTTTATCTCCGTTGGTATTACAGATCACATTGTTTACGTAACATACAGCATGACCATCAACATTGTAAGATACAAATCCATATTTTTGTATATTAGCGGTGGTACATTCCGATTTAAATCCTGAAGTAGAAAATACATTTAATGCATCAATAGCTACCCATCCACAACAGGCTTCATCAACGTTTGTAGTCATTAATGATACCCAAATCCATATGAATAACGATAATTTCGCAATAACAATAAATAATTTGCATACCACAAATTTCTTTTTAAAACCAACACATTTTTCAACTTCTTCTCTGGATGTTTTATCCTCCTGTTGGGTCTCTTGCGTATCCATTTGCTTTTTGCGAAGAAAACACTATTGTAGTTTGAGCTGACCTTGCTGTAATATATGCTACAACTGATGTAAAGAAACAAGAAGAGGAAGATACATTGTATCCTCAGTAATCAAATACAGGATCTTTTCACTAAACTCAGCCAATTCAAGTTGTGCAGTTCCTTGACTATAATTACTTTGTATATCCAGCAATATTTCAGATACCTCGTTAATTGTATTTGCAACTTCCTTATCATATTCATATGGCAATGGACAAAATAATGTATTTTCTCTATTTATCAATATAATTCTTAGAAACTCACGATTGATGATACCCTCTTGACCACATTTTAACATATTATCCAAATCAATAAACCAAGAGAGCCAATTTAAATTATCATTGTTCATTGAATTACTATTTCCAATCATCATATGATATTTCTGTATATCATACAAAACAGGATACATTTTACTGAAATATTGAAACAATGAATTCTCCCCAAATATCCTGAAATGAATCTGTTGTAACAAATATAATGTTTGTTGCCAATTATCCATTATATTTGCAAACAATATTTGGCCCAAATTCTTTGAAAATTGATAATTTTGTATTTTATGTATTTGATAATCACGAATCCAAACATTTAGAGCATATGTATTATATTTATCATTTATAACACGATGAAACCAATATGATGGAATATACAATATCTCATTTGTATAAACATTAATTCTCGGATAATCCAAATATTTTTCTTCATACTTTGCAAAATTTAAGAAATAAAAATTTAAAAATGGAAAGATTACAAAATTATCATTAAATAATACATTATGAGTCATTTGAAATGTTTTATTGCCTTTAATCATGAAATACATATTATTTGCTTGATCGTAATGAAAATTTGTAATATATCCATTAGTTCCTGTCCATGCTGAAATCATATGAATATCATTATATTCCTCTTTCATTCCAAATATTTGAAAAAATGGTTTCATATTTTCATATTTAATCAAATTGGCATAATTATGCTTCTCATAATCATCTAATTTCCAGACTGTAGCAAATTTAACAGCTGAATATGTATAATTTGTGTAATTGTCCAAAGATTTTTTATCTCGTGATAACGACAAGGATTTTGCCTTTTTAATTGCTTTCGAAATACGTATAGTTTTCCGTGCAATTCCTCTTTGATTGATACATTGTTCATTTTCAAATTGTTTATGTGGAAATAGTCCCAATACATTACCATCATTTAGTTCATATTTATACCAAAAATAATCAATTCTGTTGCCGGTTAATTTCTCTTTGCCATAACTTGGTGTACTAAATGTATTGACAAATTCATGACATTTGCTTATATTTGATACATCAAAACCACATTTTGCACAATTTGATCGTCGATATTCTACTCCAATCTTAGTATTTGACTCTTTCAATGTTTTGATTATATGTTTCATGGTTGATTTACCCCATTTCTTTAATGGAGAATTAATGATAATGAATGGTATAATTGTTGGCAATTTGCATACTCCATATTCAATGTCATTCCATTCATAAATATTAACTCCATCTCGCATGGAAATAGGATTACAATTCAAGGAAAGAGAATTAATACGATAAAATAGGATTATCACAAAGCTCACAGAAAACGTTGACATCATTTATAAGCTGAAGCTTAAAAAAAACAAACAGATTAAATTGTTCATCTTTATCATTCAACAAACAGTTAACAAAACTGTAATCTTCAATCAAGCAACTCGAGAAATAATAAAACAATCATACTCATCATCATGTTTATCTTTTTGTTGTTCCATTGTGATGTTTAATTTTGTCTCATTATATGCTGATAATATTGATTTCCATTTGGATAAATCAGAAAATAATTTAAATATCCAATTACGTCTTCTTGTCAATATTCTTATTTCTGTCCATGTTGATGATTTATTGATTATCAATAAAAAGGAATATAAATTAAATGAATATACATAATCAGTCCACGTTGTATATATTATTATTTGTTTGAGATTTGGACATATTGAAAATAATGATGAACGAATTAGGTTATCTGAATCTGATGGTAATGCTTCATTTCTTTGGGTTATTCCAGATCTTATTATTAATGACGATATATTTCACTCCAACGATAATTCATATAAATAATCTAAATTAATGATAATGGTCTGTTTTTCAATGATAAATTTGTTCCATGAATTGATGATATATTCATCCATTTTAGAATGTGAAACAGAAGACATTAATGTACGTAATATTTTTTTATCCAATTTAGTTATATTTACATATCCTGCGATATCAACTCCATTTAACATCGAATCAAAAATAAATAAGGAGTGAAAAACAGTTTGGTAATTTTTACAACTTTCAATTAAACGAATACCTTCAATTCGAATTAAATCATCTCCACCAAATATTAATCTTTCTGATTCTTCAGGATATGTTGAAAGCCATGAGCAATTAAATATTGGTAAATCATGAGAATATCTATGACCATTGTTGTTAAATTGTATGATTATTCCTTCTTCATCACTAAAACGAGTGGCAACCTCAAGATGTTTTGATGTTGATGTTGGGGAAGAACATCTCATTGAAAATGATGATATTATAAATTCAATATTTAATCCACTATAAAATGGTCCATTCACAAATTATCACTTCGTAAAAAACTTTAACTTATTTGGTGATGATAATAATAAAGAATGGTCCAATATTCGTTTGTATTTTGATGGTTGGTGTCGATGTGGTGGGAAATGTAAAAATAAGGATTGACCTTTGATAATAAACCATTGTAATTGTTCTAAACTGATTTGCGTTGACGATAATCATAATAACCACCTGTTTTACCAAATATCTCCACAGTTTCTCTTAATAATTTACTTTGCCACCAAAACTCTCTATTTCTGTACATTGCACCAAATATTTCTACCGTTTCTCTTAATAACTTACTTTGCCACCAAAACTCTTCATTTCTTATTTTGACTGATAATATATGTTCTGATGCAGATAAAGGACGAAATGTTGAACTAAAATTGGTGCAATAATCTGTAAAATCTGTGTACATTATCATTGAAATAATGTGACTCAAGGTTATTTTCGACCCTTTATCAATTCCATAATGAAGATCTTGATCACCACCATCACCTTTATCATTTGCTTTCAATTTCTTTACCTTTTCACTTTGTTCAAAATATTTTTGTGCTTTAAGAAAAAGAATGTCTTTATATTGTTTAATTGTAATATGTCTCAATAATTCAGTCTTGAAGTTTCTATATTTTCTTTCAACATACAAATCTTGAATCGAATATCCTCCATAATCGTTAATATTATATTCTTCCTGTTTTTGTTGTAATTGATTTATTGTTTTATGTTTATACCAATCCCAATAAAGGAAAGGTATACCACAACTGAATGATGGTTGTGATAGTACTAAATATCGATAAGGGCACAAAACGTGAATGTATAACTATAGTGACAAACAGACAAAGGAAGCAACTAAACATTGTTCTTGTTTTATATATCTGATCATCAACTTACCACAGATTTGATCATTTATTAAATTAATAATATTTGACTCATTTTCAATTTCTAAATCCATTTTTAATGAATCAGTGTCATATTCATGTTCAGATATTATTGAATATAATTTTGATTCAATATCAGCATTTTGCTGTTTATTCTTTGTGATATATTTAAATAATGAATCAACAAATGTTTCTCCATTTCCTTCATTATCGTTGATTGCATCATCGCCATTTTTATTTATTAAATTAATTTTATATTTATTATTTTGCTTATTTTTAAATCTATTAATTTTTGAATCAAATTCGAATTTTTTTTCTTTTATTGACAGCGATAATTTGTAAAATAATGCATCATGATTATAATTATTATTATAGTATTCTTTCATTTCGTCATCTGTGGTTTTAATACGAACACCAATTTCAAAGAGATGAAACAAAAAATGGTGTATATTGTCCAATAAATCGCAATAAAATAAAATGTTTCCATCTGTATTTTCTTGAAATTTCTCTAAATCATGATCAATATCATCAATCTCTGGATGTTGTTTGCTTCTCTCTATTTTGGCACTTCTTTTATTACTATAACGGCTACCAATTTGTTGTGGTTTTCTTCCCATTCTTCTTTTAGTATTATAATGACGATCAATTATGGAACAATCTGAAACTTTACAAATATCTGAATAATGATTATCATTTAATAATTGATTATGAATATTTTCTAAATCATCCGAATGTTGATCCAAAACATGAATATAATCATTGATGATTTGTTTTTTATAAATATTATTTATAAAATGGGTGAATGTTTTAATATTGTCTTGGTTTCTTTGTATATTTAACAATTGATAATATTTTAATGCCATTAAAATCCTTTCCACATAATGGCATTTGTTTATTATATCATGTTTGCTACAAAATGCTTCATTGTGTTTAAATACATTCAAATCAATATCATTATCATCTTCTATATTTAAACTTGCTGTGTTTGCTACCTTTTAATTTTATGGGTTGTTTTTTGTTGGAAAATGATTTTATGTATTTACGTAACCTTATTGCCCATTGTGGCACAGTCTGTGGTAAAAGGTAAAGAGTTTCTTTTCCGGAAAAATAATATATATATATAAAACTGCAAACTTTTAACCATTCAAACGCAACACAAACATGATGAATATCAATCATGGACATTCTCCTTATTTGAAAATAAAAAAGAATGGTCATCAATATTATCAGCAACAAAGAAACGCAATACATTATGACTAACAATAACATATAATTATTATTACACCAAAACACGGAATATACTGTATAATTTATGCAAATGACTTGGAGTTATTTGACCCACAAGCACGATCACTAAATTTACGGTAAATTTAGTGATCGTGCACAAGCCAAGTTTAGCAAAAGTACGTTACGTTGTGTGTATTAGATGCAATGGTGAATGAAAACTTTCTTCCTCTGAATACACTTCAACTCTCACATTTCTCCTTCTCAACACAACCTTCAACCACCACAACATAATATAACATAATACAACATAATACAACATTGTTTATGATGGGTAATCAAGGAAGTACAGACACACCAGGTGATGGTTCCACATCAAAGGCAATAGATAATGAAGATAATGAAGATTATGAAGAAAAGAAAATGAACAATGATGTCAATGTCGAAATAAAAAAAGCAAATCTGCCAAAAGGAAAATGCAAGAATAAAGAAGCTGAATCATTGTATAATTATCAATGTAATTATCAAATTAATAAAGATGGATCAATTACCTTTTATCCATCACCCCATTTATCCAAAAATGATGTTTGTACCAAAATATTACCACAGGAAACATTTTTAACTTCACAGAAATTTAAAAATATTAAAGAAAAAGTTAAAGGATTAAATGAATTGGAAGCAATCCATGATTTTGATGTAACAGTTTGTAAAGATTATACAACGAATATTTCTCCATTTATAAAAGCTGCGATTAAAGCATTTAATCAACATTATCCATTTAAAATATCAACAAATAATATATTATTATTAGTATTACAAGCTATTGCTGTTCATGTTGACAAAAATGCAGAGAAATTAAGAGAAAAATATGTTAAACACGAAGGAAAAACGACATTGACAGTGGTTCGTGATTCAAGATATTTTGTATTAAGAGAGCAACGTAGAAATAATGATTGGAATGGTGTTATTAAAGAATTTGTTGATCAAATTGATAAAAATACAGTAAAAGATACAGTGGAATTAATGGAATCTGATTTTAGTGATAGTACGATTATCGATAAAGTATCGAGTAAAATTTGTGTAATGGATATTTGTAAAAATTACTTTGAATATGAATTTATATGTGTTCCATTGTGTGGATTTCCACAAATTACATTATCTGGAAATAAGAGTGATTGGGTAAAATTAAAAGAGAAAGTAGAGAAATTATTGGAGATCAAAGTAACTAAAAAATTTGGTAAACAGTGGGGTGAATCATTATTACCTTTATTGGATAGATTTATTGCTGCATTTGATGGTGATATTGATTGTTTATTTTGGAACAGTATGGCTAAATCAGGAGTGACTGTAACAGAATTATCAAGTAGTGGTGGTCCAATGTATCAACGCGATCATTGGTTTTCTGGATGGTTTAATATATTATTTCCATTTATTTGTAGCAATCAAGGTGAATTTAAAGACAATACATTTTGTAGACCATACTCAATGAATGATGATTATGTAAAAGGTGGAGTAAAAAATGCAGGAGATCATGGTAATGATATTAAAGTATATCCAATTGGATTATCATCAGCTCCTGTTAAAACAAAATATATTGAAGCTGCAACAGAGAAAGAATATAATTATAAGATGAAGTTTGTGAGTGGTATGATTGGATATACTCAATGTGATAAAACATATCAAATTGAGCCAGTTACCGGATGGATGATTGCTTACGATGAATAATTCTGTTTGCTGTTTGTTTGCTGTTTGTTTGCTGTTTGTTTGGTGTTTGTTTGCCAGGGTTATTAAAAATGACATATATACCATGCTAACCTTGTGTATTCCGTCTATCTTTAAATTTAAAAATACTTCTTAATAAATAATATTTATAAAAAACAACTCATTGAGGATTATACACACATTTTAGATCAACGAAGAATTAAATTTGGTTCAAAAATATCATTAACAGTGGATGAAGTGTTGCTATTGTTAGATTTGGATGCATTGATATCCTCAGAGGAATACAATGAGGATATATCATATATTTTGAATCAATGTGACATAATGTTGCCAAAAACGAACCACTGAACAAACAAGGTAATTTTGATCACATTTTCTTTGACAATAATCAATCAATTTTTTCACTCGGGTACTTGAGAGTGAATGACTGACAGTGGAAGAAACTTAAACTCACAATTAAATTTATATGATATAGACACAGAGTCCTCTCATACTAACCCAGAACACAAGCCATTCAAGTTCTATACCGCTACAGAGTATTTCTCAACATTGAATAGTCAGGTGAATACCAATAACGATAATATCAACAAATCTCCATCACCATATACTATATTCATTGCATCAATCCCAGATAATACAATGGCACAGAATTCTGACATCGATGAAGATGAAGAGGACCAAACTATGCGTGATACGACCACGGGCAATAATGACCAGAATCATAATATCCATCCATCCCGTATAAATTTAATGAGTAATCAACAATCAACCAATAACGATAATATCAATGTCCAAGTCCAGCATAATAACAGTAACAGTAATAATCGCAATAAACCAGTTCATGTAAATATGAATTTAAATGTTTCTCATAATTCCGATAAACCAACAACTTCGAAACCCCGATTTTTAGCACCACGTAGAATTATTAATGAATCCCGAAATAAAAATACAATGAAATATGACCGAAGATATCAACGACTTGTTACAGAAAGAAAACAAAATGGTTATGATTATTTAGATTTCCAATTAACTCCAAATGGTGGTCATTTCTATAATGATCCTGTTAAAGAATTTCCATTACAAAAATATATTGATCCAATTATCCAATTTTATCATCAAGAAACCAATGTCCAACATGATCTATCTTTTGTTGGTAATCAATCAACACCATATATTGAAGTATATAGTAAATCATTAGCAATTGAAGCTCCGGATAATGATAAATTTCAAGATATATTACAAGATTGGTATAATGATGATCCATCACAACAATTAGTATATGCTATACCTGGTGAATATACCATTATTCGAATCTCTACTGTAAAATTAATAATGCGTTTTAAAGAGCATTCATTATTTGAAAGTCGTGTTGATATTGATAGATTAAATGCAGCAATTCAAGGTAAATTAAAGATTGGTTCCGATATAGCAACAGTTAAAGCATATCCGAGAGGTACCACATATAATGAATTCAAAGCCGCGATATTAAGTTTTGATCCAACCATAAAAACACCACAACAATTACGTGAAATATTACCAGTTAGAATGAGAGAATATTGGAAAAATGAATTGATTGTATGGTTTGCTAAATTAGTAACATCTAGGGATTATGATATTGATAATATAAATTTTGCTGATTTTGTATTAAATATGGTTCCTGATTTTGATGTAAATCGCGATGATTATAAATTAATATTACCACATGATGTTTCATCCAATGTTACCAAAGAAACTATAGCTGAATATTGTAAAGGAGTAATACATATTAATTCCTTTAATAAATCATATAAATTGAAATATCCAATGTGGGTAAAACATGATAAAATGGTTAAATTAATCCATGCAATGATTCCTGAAGATTGTGTAAAATCTACAGATCGTAATTATTCATCAATCTTATTATCTAAAATTACAGGAAATAAGGATAATGCTTCAGTTAAATCTAAAACAGTTATTACATTTCAAATGTATCCAGGATTTGTATTAGGTGGAGGTCCAAATAATTTAAGTACACCCAAATTTACCATTGCTGGTAATATTTATCAATTCTATGAATTTCAACCTGATCTCACTGCATTATTTATCCAACGACATATTCCTGAATGTTCAAATTGTAAACGATCAGGTTATACCAAAGGAGGATGTCCTCATTGTTCCGCCGCTTTATCCGATCTTAGAAATGATATCAGAAAGAAATCAGTGAGAGATAAAATTGATCCAAAGATAGGAAGACAAAAGATAGGAACTGCTAAACTTAAACCAATTTGTCATCGATGTGGTAAACGAGGTCATATCTTTGCATTCTGTCAAGAAAAACCATATTGTTTTTATTGTGCTTGTTCACATAATCTTGCTGATAGAAGATATTGTGAATATTCTAAA
>JACLAD010009957.1_pt1 | contig 12082 bp, 2 predicted proteins | sample 8027901 | NCBI WGS metagenome assembly JACLAD01 (sample SAMN15725071, study PRJNA655200) | protist metagenome | isolation source: fluorescence activated cell sorting (FACS) single amplified genomes of... | place: Spain: Blaines Bay Microbial Observatory, Mediterranean Sea | collected 2016-07-05
GCACGGCGGCAACAAACATGTCCCTGGCAACGGAGGCTGCCTTTGTGATCTTGCCGCCCATCTCAAGACTAGATAGTTTCTGCGTCCCATCCTCATTTAGAAGAACGACGGCGTCTTCCGTCACTTGCAGAATGCCACGCTCAGAGAGGCTGAGGGCAACTGTGGTGGCATTTCGCGCAAGGTATGGTGCCTCCCTTTCCTGCAGCGACTCCAGCTCAGATTGTCCCTGTGTGCTGAGTCGCATGAACTGTGTCCTGCCCTCCGCGTGGTAGGAGAATGCAATGAGATCGCCTCCGATGGCCTCGCTCCTCGCCGATAGTAATCGTGGAAAGCCAAAGTCGATGCCAGCACCTTCTGTTCCTGCGAGTTCAGTGAGACCCATACCGAACATGGTTGCTCGTAGGGTGGATCTGCACCCCGCACCGCCAATTTGAACAATGTTTCGTGTTGCAGCGAGGTGTTGTGTACGCGCTCTATGTGGGACTACAAGAGATGCATGGACTGGCGCCATATTTTCGACGACGCATGCATCCAAGACTTGAACATTGCAGGAAATTTCGTCCCCACTGTCCCTTGTTGTCCCTTGTACCTCCAGGGCAACCTCTAGAAGCTGAGAATTCCCAAAGAAACCTCCCGCAAAGTAGCATGCAAATATTTTCGTTGCCCCTGGCGTCACCAACTGAGAGCAGTGCAGCATAGAAAGAAAGCCTGGCGCAGCATGCGCATGCGCAAATGGCTTGGAGCAATGCAGTGCAGCAGGTCCTGCGACAGCGGCCTCTTCCAAAGTTGCAGAATCTGCGACTGCAAAGAAGCGGCCATCAATCATGGAGATGACGGCGTAGCCGGCTGTATTTTCCCCTTCGATCGTAGAGGCCGCAGTGCAGTATGCATCTCCATGCGAAACTGCGACAGATGGCGGCAGTTCACACCGACCCAGCAGGCCTTTCTTTGAATTCCAGAGGGAGATGCTGCTCGAAGTGATGCTGGCAAATCTGCTGCACATGCACGACCTCGTCGTCCATGGAAGCAGCACTACCTTCTCAGTGCTACCGGAAGAGTGCGGGGCCACCCAATCCAATCGAATGGCGGTACTTTCCAGCGACACCGTCGCGTGCATCAGCACTGGATGATGCAAGCTTCCGTATCGTGACATGCTTGATTGTTGCACGAGGGCAACTCCAAGCTCCGTTCCGCACTGCCCTTCCACTTCCCAGCCTGTAAACTTAAGGTCTGTGAATGGTCCAAGTGAGGAACGCGATGAGCGCAGCCACGCGCATTCCGATACGGGCAGAAAAGATGGCATGCATCGCAGGCTCCAGTAGTCGACTTCCATACCTCCATCGATTTGTGCCTTTGGTTTTTCAAGATAAAACCCAGCAAAGGGTGTCATCGCTGCGCCATTATCTTTTGCTGGGCGCACGGAGAGAAGGCCGAAGAGCGCCTTCCGATCATCACACATAGGTTGGCAACGGACGACATCCATCGCAGCTATTTCACAAATTTCACCGGCTATGGAAGCTGGCAAAGCGAGCTTTCCACTGATCTGTGGCACGAATGACCACTTGTCAGCATCAAAATGGACAATGACCCAGTGCATTGCCTTGGTCATGATGAGCAGCGATGCACGGCGATCTTCGAGCGCCACAAGCAGCTCTACATCTATGCTGTCGAAACTTCCGCCGATGAGGTTTGCCAACGGAGTTTCCGCGACGGCACCCCAGCTCTCCCCATCTCCTTCTTCTTCGTCTTCTTCTCCTACATCTTCGAGGGCACATAATAGGACGGAGAACTCCGTTGCCGCTGCTATGCATGCGCCACTGTTTTTCAGGAAGGATCCATGCGCGGCTGCGCGGATGCCGCGCGGTCGCGCTTGCATCACTAATAAAGTTTCTTTGTTTTTGTTTTCCTTCTTTTTGTCTTTCAAAAAACGTTTTTACTTTTAACTAGAGAGAATAATGGTCCTGCAGACGATGCACTGAGAGGCTGTCGCAGCGTTGTGGCGAAAGCCACACGCAGGGCATGGTCTCGTGGCGTTTGGCTTGATGGCGCCTGATCTGCGCTTTTTCACTTTGACTTTGTCTTTGACGCTTGGCGCGGGAAGGTCGTTGGCAGCTTGAGATGACCCCTCTTTGAATTCTGAGGTAGCATCTTTGAATTCTGAGGTAGCAGCTTGAGAACGGAGAAATTTTTCGACGCTGGAAAGTTTTGAGTAGATTTCGTCAACCACTGAAGTCGGCAACGTCACCATAGGCTCGGACGGTGTTGCAGAGACCGACGTTGGCTTCTTCAGGGAGCTCTCTTGCTCTGCTGGGGAGAGGTCGTTCTGATCTATGAGGCCCAAGGCTGATGAAAGGGAATCTCTCCTTGCTGAATGTCGCTTCTTTTTGGAAGATTTCAGCCGAGACGTATTGTATTTCAAATCGGCCTGTTGCTCGAAATAGTCAATGATTTCAGGGAAATCAGTGGCAATGGCTCCGTATTTTTCGGCGCTGAGAATGCGGACCTCGCAGTCCGTCTTTGCAACGATAGAGCACGCTCTTCTTTTGCCCTTTCCATCAATCGAGTTGATGAGTGCCAGCTCTCCAAAGTATGCTCCGGAATGGAGAGTTACAATGTGCAAGTTCTCGATGGTCCGTGTCTCCTTGTCCTGCCTCATTTTCTCCACGTTGACGCTGCCCCGAACGAGAAAGAACATCTCGCATCCAGTCTCTCCTTGCTGGATGATGACGTCCCCTTGGAGGTAAATTTCTATCGTGAGCGCGCTCACCATGGCTACGAGCAGATGGTCCGCAATATCTGCATTCATAATGTCTGTAACCCCTTTGTCCTTGTTCAGTAGATTGCAAAAGAAGTCGCAGCAGTGCACGACTTCCATGTTTAAGTCGAGTGAAATCTCCTTTCGGAGCGCCGGTGACACCTCCTCGAGGAAGCTCATCGTCGTTGATAGGCATCGTTGCCGCTGCCAGAGCAGCTCAAAGTATCGAACTGTCTTTCGCCGGGTAGAAGCGGATACTTTCATCGCCACCATGGTCTTTGTGACATTCTCAATCTTCGAAGAGAACATGGCGTCCAGCGCCCCGCTATTCTGCAGCAGCACGGAAATGTTACCAATGATGACGGCCATTAAGATCGCCCCAAGCGACATGCTCACGTAAACATACACCCGTTCCGCATTCGTCGAGGCCCCAATGCTCTCACCAAGGAGAAGATACATGCCGTTCAAAAGAACAAAGCTGTACCTCGTGCCGCCCTCGCTCCGCCTCTGTACCATTTCCGATAAGAATTCTGGCCAAACATCAGAATCCCCAGCCTCATACTCGACGGAACAGATAAAGGCAAACGCGCATCCGACCCAATGCGTCACGAAAAAAAGCGTCAAAATCAGCTTGAGAACTTTAATAGCAGTCACAAAATGAAATTGGTTGAGTTGCTTCAGGACCCGGCCCATCCGCAAAAGCCGGGGCACTTTGAGCACTCGCAGGACAAGCTTTGCTCTCGAGCTATCACTGTCACCACCATCTGACCATGGGCGGAGCACGAGCTCCAGAGGGAAGCACGCCACGAAGTCGACAGGGAACCACGTCTTTAGATAGTTCCTTGCGATGAGCTTCAATTCGAACTCCTCCTCTCCGTTCTCGTCGGTATATGAAGTGAAGAAAGAGAGCCCAACATCGACGATAAAAGCAATGTCAATGAAAGTATCAAGGATGGGTGATTCTTCGCTTTCTGGGAAAGCAAAGTCTATCGGAATTTTCACACAAGTGTACACGACAAGGATAAGAATGCCAATGGTCCACGCTCGTTTCCACCTGTCCTTGTCTGAAACAGGCCACCGCGCATTCTCCGGCCGCCCATTCGCATTCTGCCGTTTCCGTATTCTTCGTTTCAGCTCTGAGCTTTGACTTTTGTTGGCATCCCGGATGCGCGTAAGCGTGCTGTGAATGCCAGTGCCTTTACGGTTCATTTCAACCGTCAGGCCCTTCTTCTTGGCAAGATTCTTTGCAAATCCCATGGCGCCAAGTCTGGAGAGCTTCTCTGATGAAAACTTCTTGTCCGGCTTTAACAGTATTTGTGCTGTGCGCCTCAAAATATCTTCTGAATTTTGTGATTCTGCTTCTGCGACCTTTATTGCTTTCTCTTCATCAGGATGATTATTCTTACTATTATTGCTATTCTTGATTGTATCATTGTTGTCGTTGCCGGTATACATCGTTTGCGTAGGCTGATCCTCGTTTTTGGCTCTCAGCCTGTCCCTGATTCTTTCCATCGTCTCTCTCCTACGCATTTCCTTGAACTCGATCAGGGAACGCCGCACCTCGACCTCTACACCATCATCGTTTTTTTCTTCTTCTTCCTTCTTTTCCATATCTCTTTTCTTTTTTTTTCTTCATCATCGCATCCCCCTAAAGATGCCGACCTGGAAGCGCAGCCGTAGGTTTATTCATCTCGGGCGTAGCATCCGACTTGGATGGGGGGCCTGGAAGCGCGGCCGCAGGTTTACTCATCTCGGGCGTAGCATCCGACTTGGATGGAGGCCCTGGAAGCGCATCCGTAGCTTTATTCATATCGGGCGTGGCATCCAACTTGGATGGTCCTTTTTCCGGCTCTTTGATCGATCTGGTAGGTTGAGGAATGGGTGTCGGCGGCTCTTTGATCGATCCGGTAGGTTGAGGAATGGGTGTCGGCGGCTCACTCATGACGGGCACGACAGCAGAACCTGGAAATTCCTGCTTCTTTCCAGATGCTGCATCGGTCTCTGCTTTGATGCTCTTTGAAGGGCCGCCCATAGATAGCTTTGTGCTTTTCCGAAGCGCGGAGATGATGGCAAGCATGCTTCCGACGCCAAAGAACATGGTCAGCACATCCACGGACACGAGAAGGTATCCGGCCTGACTTCTGTCGGCGCTGCTGAGATCACCCATCAGGACGACCACGCCAAGATACTTTAGCGCACACGCAATGAAGGCCATTTGCGCTCCGAAGAAAACGACTCGGTTCTTATGCGGCTGAAAGTAGTTTATGGTTGAGCACGCAGTAAGGCAAACTAGGACCGCGACTGCCGCCTGCACAAACTTATCTTCAATCAAAATGAGGACCCCGGTGAGCATGGCCTTTCGCACCATTTCATGAACTTCCCAAAATTCGGCGCCGCGGACGAAGCGGTCATAGAGGAATCCAACCTTGTCCCTCACTGAATGATGATGCAACTGCTCCTTGCGAACAAAAAAGTACAGAGCGAGAATGAGGGGCAGAGAGATGACAAAGCAGACGAGCACCGCGAGCACACCGGGCAAGAGGGCACGGTACTGAGAACTGTAACACTGTATGGAAAAATCAGCCTTGAGATAGTACAGTTCGCCAACTTTGGCGCAGTTGAAAAATTGAAAGGTTTTACGCGTCACGGCGGTGTGAATCAGAATGATGAGCTGTGCAGATGCAGAGAATGATGAGGAGATAAGACGCTTCTTCAGCGTCCAGTTTACCATAAAGTCCAGCGACATGTTGGATTTCTTCCGCCATGTCTTTCTTCGCGCGAGCTTTCTTGGTACTACTTGTGCGGCATCCTCCTCTGAATCATCATCCTTCAAAATTTTTAGCAGTTGCCCATTCTCCATCACTTTGATGAACGTCTCGAGCGAAATCTCTCCATCCAAACCCGTCATCAATACGGCAGCATTGGCAGCAGTCTTGGATACCTTGAACCCCATACTCGCGAGCGCAGCCCGCAGCTCATCAGCACTAATACCACCTGATTCATCATCATCCACTTCTGAGAAAACTTCAGCAAGCACCTGCCTCCGTTTCTCATTACTCAATTTGGATACCTTGCGAATGCTGCAATACTTTACGCAATACTGCATGACGCCCCACAAGAACGCAAGAATCACGAGGCAAAAGGTGGCCCAAAATTTCTCGATGAAGCCAATGCTCGATGCGCACGTGACGCCGAGGAAGGATAATAGATCAAAGTCAACAAAGCTCAGCCGCGATAGCCATTCTAGAACTTCTCGAGGCCAATCAATCTTGTCTAATATGCTTGGCATGGATGAATTGACTTGCATGAAATCGACTTGAATTTTTCCCAGACGAACAATGTCTCTCCACGCTGATCTATACTTTGAGAGCTTTCGACGAAAGATGCGAACGAGAAGCCCAACAGCAAGTAGAAACACCGCTACTACTGAAATCATGGCTGTAATCTGGATCGCCGTGCATCGCCGGCAGCGAGAGTAGCTCCGTGAATAGTTTTCATCACAAACAGCGCAGAGGACACCGGATGAACCAGGCGCACATTTCCCATATTTAGAATGGTTTGAATTTTGCAAATCATCTTCAAAACCCAGGCAAGAAGCGGGGTCAATGCACGGCACCGCCCAATCTTCTTTATGGGATAAGTAATGCGAAGAGCGAAATGTACCCTCCACAGTCGACGATTGCATGCGAGAAGTGTCCAATGGTAAAAACCAATATCCAGGTTTCGTGCCAGCAATGAATCCCTGGCGACAGACAGCGCCACTGCGGCAATCTGAACACTCCCAACTCGCAAGATTTTTCACCTCAATCGACGATTTCTCGATTTTGTAATAATCGAGATACTTTTCTTCACCGCATGACTTGGTAGTCAACCATTTCTCTTTTTTCCATTTGCCGCTGGCATCAAGATCAAAGTCTACAGTATGGCAGACTATGGAGACATCAAGAATATTTGCACGAAATGAAAACCGATTTGTACCAGCAACAGAATATTGCGCCAAATTGTTTACAGTACCTTCGCATGTGCTATCACGGCATTTATACTTGAGCTGTGATGCCATTGCCAAGTCTTTGTACTCAACTTCAAGGGTAATATTCATGCAAAGCCCATGAGTACTGCATGTATTCCACGTGCAGTTTTGCTGCTCACTGGAATCCCAACCAACGGTATACACCTCTTCTATGCTTGCGCGTTTTCGATCAATATCTTGAACAGAAATTGCAAAGCTTTCTTTCCTTCCCACCATGACGTGATCATTGGCATCTGAAATATTGTGAACGATATCGAAGACAACATTTTCTTCAGTATCCTTATCATGGATAGATTCAACAAAGACGTTTTGTGGCGTTGACCAATTTTGGGATGAAAATTTGAGCGTGCGAGGATGTACTTGAATGTTGTCCACGGTTCCAATGTTTCCATTTTTTTTTACTTGGATGGTGACAGAAGCAGTACAATCGCCAGCTCTGCTCTCACAGTGTGGCTTAGAGCGCAGGGCAACTTTGTATGTGTCAGACTCGCCTTCTGTAACAGAAGGCGATGGCTTTTGGACGATGTCGATGCCTGCCTCATCATTGTCACTGACACGAACAATAACAGTCAAGGATTCAATATCTGTATCTGTCATGATGGCGCCAGATTCAGATTTGGAAGAGTGCATCATCGTATGATTGATGGTCCAAGTCTCCGCGGGGCTCGCATTTTCTACATCGTCATCATGTAATGCGATTCTAGCTGTTTGAATTTGGCTCCAGTTGCTGTGCGAGAATATCATTCGTGGTGGTGAGATGCTCACATTTGCAGGAGAATACTTTCGCGGAGGATTGAGCTTCAACGTCACGATGAAGTATTCTCCTTCCTGTGGCTGACTGTCCACAGCGACTCCATACGATTCTTTCACCTCCGAGCCGTCCACTTCGCTCATACAAAGGCTCATCTTTTTGAAACAGCTGGCACCGACACCACCGCTGCCAGATCTGGAGGAGCAAGCCTTGCCCTGCTCGACATCTTCCCTTAAAATGAGTTTCATATCCCGCACATCGTCTTCCACGATTTGAAGCTTGATGGTAGTGCCCAATACCAGAGTGGCAGTGGCCGCGGTTGACAGCGTATATTCGCAGGTGACTTCATTGTCGTCGTTACTTGCGAAATAGTCATCCTTGACACCGACTGAGAAGTCAATCCATCCTGATGCCGCCACTCTGGTATTGGGTAGAGTCGACTCACATCGTTCATCATTGTTTCCATCGGCTTCAAGCAAAACAGTTGAAAGGCTCGAGGCATTAAATTTGTACTGCAACATTTCTGTTTGCCCTTCTGCAACGGACCCAACTTGAAACAAACCACTTTGGCCTTTGCCGTTCGTTCCTTTACGGCGAATAAGTATCTCTTGAGACGGGGCCTCAGCTAAGACGGAAATTGCAAATTTGTTCCATCTACCAAGCAGTACAGGGTCATCAGCATTTGAAATATTGTGAAGGATGTCGAGCCGAGTCGTTCCCACCCAGTCCCCAGAAAGGGTTTTTATGGATATGTTGCATGGCTCACTCCAATTTTGCGATGAAAATTGGAGAGTGCCTGGATCTATTTCCAAGGCATTTCCAAGGCTGGCATAAGCTTGGACTGTGATAGAGCAATCTCCGATTGTGCCCTCACAGTAGGGCTTTGATGTCAATGCGACTTTGTACGTTTGTGTATCGCCCTCTTCCATGAGAGAGGGATGGTCAATGATCTCTATGCCAGCTTCGTCCTCATCCCGAATACGAGCCCGGACGACTAGAAATTCAACATCTGTCAGGAGGGCACCCGAGGAGGAGTACATCGTGTGATTGATGGTCCATGTTTCTGTGAGCTTTTGGTTTTCGATCTCATCATCATGCAGTATGATTCTGACAGTTTGAATCTCGGTCCAGTTGCTGTGCGAAAATATCATTCGCGGTGGCGAGATGCTCACATTTGCAGGAGAATACTGTCGCGGAGGGTTGAGGTCCAAGTGCACGATAAAGAATTCTCCATTTGGCGGTTGACTGTCCACAGCAACACCGTACGATTCTTCCACCACAGATCCGGGCGTCTCGCTCATGCAAAGGCTCATTTGCTTGAAGCAGCTTGCCCCTGAGCCGCTGCTGGTAGATTGGGAAGAGCACACCTTGTCCTGCTCAACATCTTCGATTAAGATAAGTTTCATATCTCGCACATCGTCTTCTAAAATTTGCAGCGTGATGGTAGTGCTTGCGGTGCTCATTGACAACGTAAATGTACATGTCGCAATATCTTCATCACTACTGGCAAAATAATCATCATCGGCACTCACTGCGAAACTAATCCACTCGCCCGTTGTATTCGAAGGTGTAAATGTGAAATTGCATCTTTCATCATTCTGTTCCATATGCTCCAGGTTAACAACATTGAGCACGGTTGAATTGTCAGAGGCAACGTCAAGCTTGTATACTAACTCGGCAGATTGACCTTCACGAATGGCACCAACTTGAAAGTTGACACTTTGGCCAGACTCTTCAGAAGAACCCTTTTGACGCACGAGTATCTGCGTCTCACCATTCTCGGCGCACGATTCCATGGAAAGAGATATTTCATTTTTCATTTGATCGTAATTATCATCATCAGATTGTGAGATGACTTGAAATGTTGCACTATTACCCCCGCACGATGTTGCGCTAACCGTGAATGGGCAAGATAGATCAGATGCCGTCGTTTCAAGGACGCACGAAGAGCTTGAACTAACTTTAAAATTTGCATTGGATGTCACTTGGATCGTGACACTCTCTAGTGGTGTGGACGTCAAGTTGACGCGAATGAGTGTATCTTGACCCACCATGAGCACTGCTTCATCTGTATTCAAAGACAGACCTGCAGCATCATCGTCTTCAAAGTATACGTAAACCTCAGCATTTCTCTCAAAGTCAACGCCGGCAACGTTTTTGGAGCTGGGACTGTAAACTTTATCTCCCGATTCAACATTCTCATGTCGCACTATCCACGCGCCTGAAAAAGTTGAATCATAGTTATCATTTTGAAAGGCGAGGTTCACAAGTTGGGGTTCATACCAGTTTGAGGTGGTAAAGACAAGAACAATCTCGTCTTGTAGTAACCCTTGTAGGTCACTTGCACCAAACCCAATATTTGTCTCGGCAGGAAGATCTGCTCCATTCTGGAGGGAGATGGTCAATTCCACGATGTCTGTAGGCTGACTGGAAAGGAAGACACCCCATGAGAAGCTCCCACCTTCGCGTATACGAGCGGGTCCAAGAAAGGTAAGAAACTTGACCTCATTGTACGTGTCTGTATCTTTGATGTACGGAATCCTACCAGCTGGATCTTGAGCAGCGAGATACACTCCTGGCTTATCATCTTCCTCCAGCACCATCTCCGTTTCAAAGACATTAAAGTTTTCCACAGATTCACTTTGTTCTCCTTTCCCCGAGTCACGAATCCCCGCTGACAAAAACAAATCAACATCTTCCGTGTCAGTCACCGTCACAATCGAATATAATTTACAATTCAAATCTGAGTTTCTTTGCGTAACATCATCCGGCAGAAGAAACTGATGGTCGATGTATTGAGATATCACGGGCAAATGCCACTCTTTATATCCCGTATGTGGTGGTGTCGGTGTCGGTGTTTCCTTATGCTGGCCTTTTATTTCTTGGTTACTCTGTGTGTGACCATCGGTCCATAAACCATGATAGGTGAGAGATACTGTTGTTTCAGAACTCGTAAAATCAATAGCAGGAACCTCAATGAAGGCGACGACCGCCGGCATTGATTGCGAATTACCTTCTTCTTTCTGTGCATTGTAGTAGAATTGTCCACCCTGTCTGCAGGTTAAGAGTGCTTCGCCGTTCAACAAACTACAATTGGCGACCTTTAAAACAGATACACTGGAATTTTGACACGAGTGTCGCAATTCCAGTGTCATTGCTGGCACAGAACGATGCACTTGCAGAGTTATGCTTGATTCATCTTCCTCAAGAAGTCGAATTGTATTCTGAACTTTTAGAATCGTACCTTTGGGGACACAAAGGTCTGTGCTATCCTGCTGATTACGCTCAGATTCTATCGAAGACCTTACTTCACAGCAATCCACGCCATAATCATAGAGTTGTTGTGCGGAGTTGCACTTCTCTGTGGAAATTGCCCCGCACGCCATACTGCTGCAAATGTCAGGGTCGATGGATCTGGTTCTACACCGGCCTGTCAAATAGGCAGTTCTGATTGGATCATTATTATCGTCGAAGGTTGTTTCTACATGGCAAGTGGCTCTATCAGGATGATCAACTTTCGAAATATCAACGTCAGGATTTGGCGCCCAAAAGCATGGACCAGGATCACATTCTCCTTTTGCGTAAAGCTCAGTGCACGGAGTCTCTCCAGTGATGGCAGCAATACATGTTTGAGTTCCATCGTATGACCAAGGTAATGTGGCACCAATATGTGCTGTGCAAAGAAACGCACGATGTCTTAGTAATTCGCATGCCGCTCTACCATCGGCGTATGTGTAAAATGTCCTCAGTTCCACCATATTGGCAGGAACATTGGTTTGCACACAAGCACCTTTCCGACACGCAACTCCAAGAAAGCCTGTGCCATCATCGCAACTGGAAATAGTATGATCTACAAAACCGCCCTGTTCCTTTAGAACCCATCGGCAATTTGTGTCAGTTTCACAATTCGTTTGGTCAGTTTTTAATGGGCATTCTGAGTCGCCATAATAGAAGCAAGCATGGTCATCACCATTGAAAGGAGGGACATAACAGCCCCCACCTGGAGTAGCGGGGCAAGAATCTAAAGCCGAACAGCACGCCTGATCGTTGCAACTAGTATAACAAGCAGTGTCATCTTGTGACCAATAGCACAGAGACGCGTCCTCGCAATCACTTTGATGATAGAATGATGACCAAGTGGAACATGCCTCTGTACAATTTGATCCATCCCACTGGCATGATGAATCAGCGTCACAATTCACTGGCACTGTGTACAAGCTGCTGCATTTCTCAAAGCAGTTGGAAAAAGAATAGTCGTACCGACACGATGAGTCACCCTCACAACTTGACGGGTTTGAATCGTAATTGCTGCACTGCGCCAGGACAACATCAGTGTGTGCACAGAGGGCAATAAGTATCCATACTACTGCTAATTTGTAAGGAGCCATTGATGGCTTATTCTTTCTTTCTTTGTTTCTTTCTTTGTTTGTTTGTTTGTTTCTTTGCTTTACTTTACTTCCTTCTTACCATGCTCGCAGTCTCAGGCAGGAGATGAACAGGAGATGAAATAATAGAAAAACGAAACGAAAAGAGAAAGAGAAAGAGA
>JACLAD010001458.1_pt1 | contig 12081 bp, 12 predicted proteins | sample 8027901 | NCBI WGS metagenome assembly JACLAD01 (sample SAMN15725071, study PRJNA655200) | protist metagenome | isolation source: fluorescence activated cell sorting (FACS) single amplified genomes of... | place: Spain: Blaines Bay Microbial Observatory, Mediterranean Sea | collected 2016-07-05
TGGTCTATCTACGGGCCTTCAGAAGAGGAACTTCGCAAGGCTCTGGACATGTACTCGTCCTTAGGCCTGGAAGTACAGATTACCGAGCTGGATGTTTCCCTTTATCCGTGGGAAAAGGAACAACGGGAGCTCAGACCTGATGACGTAGATGAATTCACGCCCGACCTGGAACAGCGACAAATCGAGGCCTATGATATGTTCTTCAGGGTGTTCAGGGATTACCAGGATGTCCTAACGAGTGTGACTTTCTGGAACCTATCAGATCAATATTCCTGGCTTGACTACTATCCGGTTGAAGGCAGGAAAAATTATCCGCTTTTGTTTGACGAAGATATGGAGCGGAAAAAAGTATACTACGAAGTTATAGATTTCAAAGATCAAGAAGAATAAAAAGAAGATTATGATGATGACCTGTAATACTACCAAAGCTAAATTTCTAATTTTCCTATTCCTGGGATTAAGTTGCACCTCGGTATTTGCACAGGAGACCTACATTGCTACTTCTGAAGAAGCCGGATATTTCCCGTTAGTTTCAGAAGCAGTAAGTGCAGCAATTTACATAGATGAAAATGATTTTAAAGGTGTGCATCGTGTAGCTGAAGATCTTCAAAAGGATATCGAAAGGGTAACGGGAAAACTTCCGGAACTTATTGAAAATACTGATGTAACTTCCGGCACTCCTGTTATTGTTGGTACTCTGGGAAAGAGTAGCCTTATCGATGAACTTGTTCAAAACAACAAAATTGATGTTTCTAAAATTGAAGGAAAATGGGAAACTTTTGTCATTCAGGTGGTGGAAAATCCTTTTCCTGATGTAGAACAGGCACTGGTGATTGTTGGAAGTGACAAACGCGGGACGATTTTCGGGATGTACGATGTTTCCAAAGAAATAGGGGTTTCCCCCTGGTACTATTGGGCAGATGTTCCGGCGAAAAAGTCAGATGTACTTTATGTGCAGCCGGGAACCCACTCTAAAGGAACTCCAAAAGTAAAATACCGCGGAATTTTCATCAATGATGAAGCCCCTGCACTTGCGGGTTGGGCAACAGAAAATTTCGGTGGATTCACCAGCGGATTCTATGAACATGTTTTTGAACTCATCCTGCGTATGCAGGGAAATTACCTGTGGCCGGCAATGTGGGGAAGGGCTTTTTATGATGATGATCCCCGCAACCCTGAATTGGCAGATGAATATGGCGTGGTCATAGGAACATCCCATCACGAACCTTTGATGCGGGCGCACGATGAGTGGCGACGTTTTGGGGAAGGAGAATGGAATTATAACACCAATCCCGAAAACCTTCAGGAATTCTGGAGGGGCGGAATAGAACGAATGGGAGATTATGAAAGTGTAGTCACCGTAGGAATGCGTGGGGACGGCGATGAACCCATGGCCGAGGGGACTGCAATTGAACTTTTGGAAGGAATTGTAGCAGACCAGCGGGAGATTATTTCTGAAGTTACCGGAAAACCGGCAGCCGAAACTCCGCAGGTTTGGGCACTGTATAAAGAGGTGCAGGATTATTACGATGAGGGAATGCGGGTGCCCGAAGATGTTACGCTGCTGTTGGCAGATGACAACTGGGGAAATATCCGTAAGCTCCCAAATCCCGACGAAGCACCAAGAGAAGGCGGCTACGGAATTTATTATCATTTTGATTATGTTGGTGGCCCGAGAAACTATAAATGGATCAATACTACCCAGATCTCCCGTGTTTGGGAACAAATGAACATGGCCTATGAATTCGGGGCAGACGAACTTTGGATCGTGAATGTTGGGGATATCAAGCCTATGGAATTTCCAACGAGTTTCTTCCTGGATTATGCCTGGGATCCTGAAAAAATCGGCGCTGGAGATCTACGAGAGTATACAGAAAAATGGGCTGCAAGGCAGTTGCCGGAAAAATATTCCGAAGAAATAGCAGACATCCTTCTAACCTACACAAAATACAACAGCAGAAGAAAGCCAGAATTGATTAGTCCGGAGACCTATAGCCTTAGAAACTTTAACGAAGCTGACAGGATCGTTGAGGAATACAGAGACCTGGAGCAAAAAGCTGAAGAAATTTATGCGCAAATTTCCGAAGAATATAAAGATGCTTATTATCAGTTGGTATTGTTTCCGGTGAAAGCATCGGCAAACCTTAATGAACTCTATGTTTCTGCTGCAAAAAATAATTTGTATGCAGAGCAGGGTAGGGCTGCAGCCAACAAGTATGCTGAAAAAACTGAAGAACTTTTTCAAAAAGACGCTGAACTCACAGAACAATATCATACCGAACTAGCAGACGGAAAGTGGGATCATATGATGTCTCAAACGCACATTGGCTACACCTACTGGCAACAACCCGATCAAAATAATATGCCTGAGGTTGGGAAGATCAGGATTCCTGAAAAAGCTGAAATGGGCGTAGTGGCTCAGGGTGCAGGAAATGTATATACGAGAAGTGGCGCTACCACCACCTTACCAACCATTGATCTGTTCAATGATCAGGAATTTTATGTGGAGGTTTTCAATAAAGGCCAAAAATCTTTTCAGTATAAGATTCAGAAAAAACCTTCCTGGATAGAGGTTTCTGAAGAAAAAGGGATTGTCGAGAATCAAAAAAGGATTTTGGTTAGCGTGAACTGGGAGAAAGCTCCTAAAGGCCAGACTCGTGGTTCCTTCAGGATTAATGGAACAGGCAAAAGAATAACCGTTGAAGTACCCATAAATAATCCGGAAAATGAGAACATTAAAGGTTTTGTTGAAAGCAATGGATATATTTCTATGGAAGCTGCAAATTTTTCTGAAAACAATAAAGAGGACGAAAGTGGCTGGGAGTTGGTGCCAAACCTTGGAAGGACAGGATCTGCCATGGCTTCATTTCCGAACGAGCCTACCCAAAAAGAACTGAATGAAAATAATCCTTACCTGGCGTATGATTTCCATAGCTTTAGTTCAGGTGAGGCTGAGGTGGAATTCTATTTATCCCCAACACTCGATTTCAGGAACCAGGGAGGCTTGGAGTTTGCTGTTTCTATAAATGATGGAGAGCCTCAGGTAATCAATATGCATGAGCAGACTGAAGATGATTGGGGTACTTCTGTAGCAAATAACATATCGAAAGTAAGTACGACAGTGGATCTTAAGCCGGGGAACCACACATTGAAAGTATATGCAATAGAATCTGGAGTGGTATTGCAAAAAATAGTTATTAAAACCGGAGAGGATAAAGAATCTTATTTAGGCCCACCGGAAAGCGCGAAAGTGGAATAATTTTTTATTAGGCGCTTATGGTCAAAATGAACAATTAAGAAGTTGATGAAATATTAATTTTAGCAGGATAGATCTTTGTTAGAGAGGTCTTTTTTGCAAGTGTAGCGCTTCCCCGGGGTTAAAAATTTTCGAAGCCTTGGAGAAAATTTAGCCGGGGATGTACGGTTCTAATTTTGCTGTAGCATGAATTAAGACGAAATAATTATCGACGGAAGGGAGTGCTTCATATAGTTAAGAGGGATTATCTAACCCCCTTCACCTTCATCTCCAAACTAAAAACAGCATCCATTGCAGTAATGAATAATGTCTGATTATTTTTTCCGCCGAAAGTGACATTAGCAGTCCAGTTTTTTTCCACCGGAATATGCAGGATCTTCTCTCCTTTCTTATTAAAAACAGTGACTCCGCTGCCGGTAAGATAGAGGTTACCCCGATTATCTATGGTCATACCGTCAGATCCCATTTCGGTAAAGAGCGTTTTATTGGAAAGGCTTCCATCTTCTACAACTTCAAAAGACCAGGTTTTATCGGCTTCGATATCTGCAACGTAAAGCATTTTGCCATTCGGATTGCCAATGATGCCGTTTGGCTTTACAAGATCTTCTGTGGCAACAGTTAATTCCTTACTGTCCGGAGACAAATAATAAACCCGCTGCTCTTCCATTGGCTGTCCGTCATAATTCCGGTACGACCGTTCGTAGTAAGGATCTGTGATATAAATCCCTCCTTTTGCATCTATCCAAAGATCATTGGGTCCGTTTAATTTCTTTCCCTGGAATTCGTCTACCAACACAGTGACCTTTTTGTCTTTATCGATCTTCCATAATTCAGATTTCTCATCGGCACAGGCATAAAGATTTCCTTTATTATCAAGATAAAGTCCGTTGGCCCTGCGTGCATCTTCCATAAATACAGAGACTTTTTGATCGTCCACCGACCATTTAAGGATTCGGTTGTTCGGCTGATCTGTAAAATATACATTTCCTTTTTTATCGGCCGCAGGGCCTTCCGTAAATTCAAATCCGTCGGAAACCAGGTTTAATTCAGCTCCGTCCGCAACAATGGAAGCTTCCTTAGATTTACAGCAGATGCTGAACAAAAATGAGGAAATAAAGAGGAGCCGGAATATAGAACGAATTTTCATATTTAAATTTTTCAGAAATAAAAGATACGTAAAAACTCCCGGGAAGAGATCTCACAGTCCCGATGGTTTGGGATAAAACCTGTTAGGTTTCAGCAACAAAGATCCACCTCAAGAATAGTTATTAAGCCGAAGGATTTTATCTTTGCGGCTGCAAAACCAGAGATTTGGATTCTTCCGTAAGCTTTAGAAATATCAATCGCATTGCCGTTCCTGCAATTATTGCCGGAATAGCAGAACCACTCATTTCCCTTACAGATATTGCGGTGATTGGGAATGTGGAAGAGAATTCTGTGGAAGCGCTTGCGGCAGCTGGGATTGTGGGTTCGTTTTTATCTGCAATTATCTGGATTATGGCGCAGACAAAAACGGCGATTTCCGCATTCGTTTCCCAGCACCTCGGCGCCAACAGGCTCCACGCTGTAAAAACATTGGTGCCACAGGTGATCTACTTCAATCTCTTATTAAGCCTGGTGATCTATTTTGTCACCGCTTTTTTTGCAGAAGCCATTTTCACAGCCTACAATGCTGAGGGGCTAATCCTGAATTATTCCGAAAATTATTATCGGATCAGGGCACTCGGTTATCCATTGACCCTGGTCACTTTCGCTATTTTCGGTGTTTTCCGGGGACTCCAGAATACCCTGTGGGCTATGAAATGTAGTTTAACCGGCGCGGTTGTGAATGTAGCTCTTGATTATTTGCTGGTTTTCGGGATTGAGGGTTATATTCCTGCGATGCACCTCGAAGGAGCCGCTTATGCAAGTCTGGTGGCGCAGGGGACAATGCTTGTGATGGCGCTTTGGTTCTTCTTCAAAAAAACCCCCTTCCACTTAAAATTAAGCTTCAATATTAATCCGCAGATGAAAGGCTTGTTACTTATGGCAGCTAATCTAATTGTGCGGACAACCGCCCTAAATTTCGCCATTTACCTGGCAAATGCATACGCTACAGATTATGGCAACAACTATATCGCCGCACAGAGTATCCTGATGAACATATGGCTGTTTTTTTCCTTCTTTATTGATGGATATGCCAACGCCGGAAACGCAATTGGGGGAAGGCTTCTGGGAGCACGGGACTACAAAAACCTTTGGGAGCTCAGTAAAAAGATCTCAAAGTACGCGGTAATGATTGCCCTGATGCTGGCGGGAATTTGTGCCTTATTTTATGATGAAATCGGATTGCTGTTTAATAAAGAAGCCTCTGTGCTGGTGCTGTTTTCCTCCGTTTTTTGGATCGTATTACTAATGCAGCCTGTCAATGCCATCGCTTTTATGTTCGACGGAATATTTAAAGGTCTGGGAGAAGCAAAATACCTTCGGAATTTACTGTTGGGTGCTACCTTTTTGGGCTTTGTTCCGGTGCTGCTGATTGGTGATTACTTCGGATGGAAGCTGCATGCCATTTGGGCTGCCTTTTTCGTGTGGATGCTGATTAGAAGTAGTGCGCTGGTGATCAAATTCCGAAGAAAATACCTTCAGAAGGAGGTTTAGAGCTTTAGAAATAGCCGAAAAATATTCCATTTTTTACTTCTTCTGAATATCATTTCAGACTATATTTTTTTACTTTGGTAGAAAACTAATCAGCTTATGACTACCACCCGCGAAAACGGAAGCTTATATACCAGTATTGTAAATAAAATCGCCACAGTAGAATTCGGCCATTCTGCCAGTAATTCTTTTCCTTCGGAACTGCTTCAAAGGCTGGAAAAAGAGTTTCAGAAGTTATCAGAAATTGATGAGGTTAATCTTATCATCCTTAAATCTGAAGGGGATCGTGCCTTTTGTGCAGGGGCTTTTTTTGATGAGTTACTGGAAATTACCAATATGCAGCAGGGAAAACTCTTTTTCTCGGGCTTTGCAAATGTGATCAATGCCATGCGAACGTGTAAAAAACTGATCGTTGGGAGGATCCATGGGAAAACTGTGGGAGGCGGTGTTGGTTTGGCTGCAGCCTGTGATTATTGCCTCGCCACAGAACAGGCGGCCATTAAATTATCAGAATTAAGTATAGGAATTGGTCCTTTTGTGATCGCACCTGCAGTAGAACGAAAAATGGGAGTGGGCGCACTGGCAGAACTTACACTGGCTGCTCACGAGTGGAAAAATGCCTACTGGGCGAAAGAAAAAGGTTTATACGCACGTGTTTTTGAAGATATCAAAGACCTGGATAAAGAGGTAGAGATATTTTCTGAAAAGTTAGCCTCTTATAATCCTGAAGCTCTTTATGAAATGAAGAAAGCCCTATGGAAAGGAACTGAAGACTGGGGTAAACTTTTACCAGAACAGGCTGCTATCTCCGGGGAACTTGTTCTTTCAGAATTCACTAAAAATGCCTTGACTAAATTTAAAAAATAGTACGATGATTTTATTTTTACTACAAGAATCTAAAGATGTGTCTGAAAGTTTTGCATATAAATTAGGCTACGGCGTGGGATATGTAGGAGCGAATTATTTCTGGGAATTATTAATAGCCCTCTTACTGGTGATTGCAGCTTCAGTTTATTTTTTCGTCCGGCAAAGAAGAAAAAGATCAGAAGATATTTAATGTTCCGGAAAAGTGCTACGAACTTAAATGTTTATCAGGTTGAGCCGTGTCGAAACCTTTTTTAAAAGTTCTGGTTGTAGATATTAATCATTTAAAATCACTGTTGTCCGTTAAAAATTGAAGCTTTTTAGAGAAGTTCTTGTAGTATTGGCCCACCAGCCACAAAAGAAGTTTAGGAGGTTGGTGTGTTATTCAAATACTTTTAGTTTTAATGTTAATGTGATTTTTTATTAAACTACTGATGTTAAATGGTATGGAAATTTAATCTTGATTCTTGCAGCGCAGCGGTCTTGGCTCTTTAGCGGTTTCAGTTTATTTCTTTAGGAATAGGAAAAACAGGTCACGGGACATTTAGTATCTTAAAATCTTTTCGGTATCTTTCATAAAAATAAACTATGGCTATACAGGAACATTTACCAAAGGACAAACAGGCAACACCAGAGGAGGAGTGGGGTTTCACCTTCTGGGAATTTATAGAAGGAAACTGGGGCTACCTGCTCGGTATTCTAATTATCCTCGGCATTTTTTTATATGCCAGATATAGCTGGAGAAAAAGGAATGAGAAACGATATAAAAACTAATGGAGCAGGATGTCCCCGTTAATGACGATACTTTTGAAATCCTCACTTTTTTAAGTGGCTACGGATTCTGGCTTTTACTGGCCATCGCGCTGGTTGCAGTAGTTTTGTACAAGAAGTTCAGGAAGTAATTTATCGGGTTTTAAGCCATCCGGTAATGCTGAGACGCTCGGTTTTTACCGGCTTTACTTCGTGCTCTAAAATCTGACTTTCGAAGATCACCACTCTCCCCGGAAACGGGTAAATTGTCTTTGGCACTTCCACTCCGTTTTCTTCCTTATAGATGACTAATTCGCCACCATATTCTGGTTTCCAATCCTGATCGTTTAAGTAGCAGACCATCGAAAGTTTTCGTCGGTCATCATTATGGAATGTGTCGAGGTGACGTTTGTAAAATGTTCCCTCCGGATATAGGGCGTAGTGAAATTCCTTATAAAGGATTCCGAGGAAACAGGTCTTGTTGAGGTAATCCACAAAATTGTTGATCTTCCTGAAAAAAGTTTTTTCCGCTTCTCCTGCGGTGGCTTCATTTAGCCATAAAATAAAATCCCCGCGAATGGTCTTTTCGATAACTTCATTGATGCGGTTCCCAATAGCCGCTTTTTTGAAATTGTCTTCTTCGTATTTTTCCAAAAGAGAATTCCGCAGCATTTCAACTTCCGTAAGATCAAAAAAATCTTCCACAACAGAATATTGTTGCTCCAGCAAATCTGAAATCACGTTCTCATACAGCGGATTTTCAACGAAATCCACCTGTTCATACAGCTCATTTTCCAACATTCTCAAAGATTTAAAATCGGGCGAATTTACATCATTTCCCAGTTCGCTACTGAAGTTTTTTTATGCCTCCCTCTAAATTACAAAATCTTTTCACGGGAAAATACTCCTGAAGTATGGAAATAGCTTTTAAACTCCTTATTCCTGAAGCACAATATACAAGCACATTATCTTCTGAAGCTAATTCACTATACCTTTTTTGTAGCTCCGGAAGGGGAATGTGCAAACCTCCAATATTACTGATGGCCCGCTCTTCTACAGTACGAACGTCTAATAGTGAATAGTTTTCCGGGGCAGATTTATATTGCTCATAAGAAAGGAATTCCGGAACGGCAGTCCCGCAGGAAAAACTGATTTCCTTTAGTTTCGTTACCACCACATCAGAATTTTTTGAAAACAGTAGTATTTGGGTCTGCATTTCTAGAGCATCAAAGAGCAGCAATTTCCCTGATAATACGTTTCCTATCCCTAAGATCATCTTAAGCACTTCATTCGCCTGCAGGTTTCCGATAATGCCCGGAAGGATTCCCAGTACGCCTACTTCGCTGCAGGAAGGCATTTCTTCAGCAGTATCAGGTTCGGGAAAAAGGCATCTGTAAGTAGGGCCATTCTGGTAATTGAATACCGAAACCTGACCAGCAAACTTATAAATAGAGCCGAATACCAAGGGCTTTCCTGCAAGCACTGCGGCATCGTTGGCTAAATATTTAGTGGTAAAATTGTCACTTCCTTCTACAATGATGTCGTAATCCAAAAATAGATTGATAGCATTTTTTGCCGATAATCTCTCATTATATGCCACTATGTCGATAGAAGAATTCATCTCCTGAAGCCTGTGTTTTGCCGCTATTACTTTTGGCTCCCCTATATTCTTTTCTGAAAAAAGGATCTGCCGCTGTAAATTGGAACGGTCTACCAGGTCATCATCTATAATTCCTATTTTTCCTACTCCGGCGGCAGCCAGATATTGTAAAGCCGGACAGCCAAGACCACCGGCACCGATCACCAGGACTTTGGCCTGCTTCAATTTTAGTTGCCCTGCTTCCCCGATTTCCTTCAAAAGTATGTGCCGGAGATAGCGCTGCTTTTCTTTTTCTGTCAACATAAATTACCAGCTTTTCTCCCAGTCTTTCCAGACAGGTTCTATTCCGGATTCAGAAAGCATCTTAGCAATAATCTCTGTACTTCTTTCGTCTGAAATCTCGAACTGCTCCAAAGATTGCGGCTCCACCACATAACCTCCGGGATTTGTTTTCGATTCGGCGCTCATCGAGGTGATTCCCAGGTGAACTATGTTATTCCGGAAAATCTCATTTTCCCGGGTGGAAATAGATAATTCCACCTCTTCATCCAGTAATCTGTACGCACAAATAACCTGAAGCAAATCGGGATCTGTCATTTCAACTTTAGGTTCGAGTCCGCCGCTAAAAGGACGCAGTCGCGGAAATGAAATTGAATATCTCGTTTTCCAGTAGGTCTTTTGCAGGTACTTAAGATGCAAAGCAGTAAAAAAGCTGTCTGCCCTCCAATCCTCGAGTCCGAAAAGTGCACCGATCCCGATCTTGTGGATTCCCGCTCTTCCCAATCGATCAGCGGTTTCCAGACGATAATCGAAATTTGACTTTTTCCCTTTGGGATGGTGGATCTTATAGGTTTCCCGGTGATAAGTCTCCTGATATACCAGTGTGGCATAAAGTCCCTTTTCTATAAGCTTTTCATATTCATCCTGATCCAAAGGCTGAATCTCAATGGAAATATTAGAGAAATAAGATCTCAATACCTTGACCGCTTTGCACATATAATCCACCCCCACAGTTTTGTTTGCCTCACCTGTCACTAGCAGAATATGGTCGTAACCTTTGGATTTCAAGAATTCGGCTTCTTTAATTATTTCAGCATCGCTCAAAGTTTTCCTGGGAATTTTGTTCGTCATACTGAACCCGCAATAGGTGCAAATGTTCTGGCATTCATTGCTCAGGTACATAGGAGCGTACATCTGCATCGTATTGCCAAAGCGTTTTTTGGTGATCGTCTTGCTCTGCTGCGCCATTTCTTCGAGAAAAGGTCTTGCGGCAGGAGAAATAAGGGCTTTGAAATCTTCAAGATCCCTTTTGCGGCTCTGCAGTGCAGCACGCACATCGGCTTCTGTTTTGGAGAAGATGCTTTGCAGCACCTCTTCCCAGGAATATTTACCTAAAGTATGTTTGAAACTACTCATATAGAAATTGTGTTAACGGGCTACTTGCTTCAGCTTGTTGTTTTTGTGGAGCTAATTTCGCGGTGTAGGCGATCCTTCCTGCTTGGACAGCCAGTTTAAAGGCTTTCGCTATTTCTACCGGATTTGGGGAGACTGCAATTGCGGTATTCACCAAAACGGCATCGGCTCCAATTTCCATCGCGTGAGCGGCGTGGGATGGACTGCCAATTCCCGCATCTACAATGACCGGTACGTTGCTTTGTTCGATAATAATCTCCAGGAAATCCTGTGTTTTTAAACCTTTGTTGCTACCAATAGGAGCCCCCAACGGCATCACACACTGTGCTCCCACTTCTTCCAGCCGCTTGCATAAAACGGGATCCGCGTGGATGTACGGCATTACCACAAAGCCTAACTTTACCAGTTCTTCACAGGCTTTTAAAGTTTCTATAGGATCTGGGAGTAAATATTTAGGATCGGGGTGGATTTCTACTTTTACCCAATTTGTTTCCAGGGCTTCCCTTGCCATTTGAGCGGTAAACACTGCAAATACGATTCAGAATGATAAAAAATTCGAGTCCTGTCACTGGACTGCTGAAGCCATTATTCTTCAGCAACTCGAACTTTTACTGGAAAGTTTTCCTATAGAAGTCGTGAAAATCGGGATTGTGGAAAACCTTCAGGTTTTGAATAAAGTCATTGACAAACTTTTGGTTAGTAATAAAAGCATCAGAATCATTTGGGATCCGGTGCTAAGATCCAGTAGCGGATACTCATTTCAGGATCCTCAGGAATTTCAGAAGGACCTCGAGTCCATTCTGGAAAGGATATTCCTGATCACTCCGAATTTTGATGAATTGAAACTGTTTTATCCTGAATTGGATCTGAAAGACACAATTCGGAAAATCAGCAGCCAAACCAATCTGTACCTTAAAGGAGGGCACAGAATTGCGAATATTGGCCTGGACGAACTGTTTACCAAAGAAGGTGAGTGTCTGAACTTTAATCCCGGACGAACCGACTGTTCGGAAAAACACGGCAGCGGATGTGTTTTATCATCGGCTCTTGCAGCACATTTGGCTTTGGGTCATTCCCTTCCGGAAGCTTCACGAAAAGCAAAAGATTACATCGAAAAAGTATTAGCATCAAACGAAACATTATTAGGATACCACAACATATGATTTCACACCTACACTACATATCACAGGGAGAAACACCCGGGGAACATCTGGAAAGCATTCGAAGAATGTGTGCTGCGGGGGCAGACTGGATTCAGTTGCGTTTAAAAAATGAACCTTTTGAAACAGTTTTGGAAACAGCAAAAGCAGCAAAAGAAATTTGTGATGAATTTCAGGTGAAATTAATCATCAATGACTTTCCGGAAATAGCAAAAAAAGTAAATGCCAGTGGCGTGCATTTAGGAAAAGAAGACAGCTGCCCTTTGGAAGCCAGAATACTTTTGGGGCCAGACAAGGTTATTGGAGGAACGGCAAATACGCTGGCAGATTGTGAAGGCTTATGCGAAAAGCAGGTAGATTATATTGGCCTCGGACCTTTCCGGTTTACAACGACCAAAAAA
>JACLAD010015462.1_pt1 | contig 12081 bp, 10 predicted proteins | sample 8027901 | NCBI WGS metagenome assembly JACLAD01 (sample SAMN15725071, study PRJNA655200) | protist metagenome | isolation source: fluorescence activated cell sorting (FACS) single amplified genomes of... | place: Spain: Blaines Bay Microbial Observatory, Mediterranean Sea | collected 2016-07-05
CCAAGCTGAACGAGCAGCGCGGCGCCGCCATCATCGACATCAACATGGGTTGCCCCGTGAAGAAAGTCGTCAACGGCTATGCCGGCTCGTCGCTGATGCGCGACCTGCCGCTCGCCGCCCGCCTGATCGAGGCCACGGTAAAGGCGGTCGACGTACCGGTGACATTGAAGATGCGCATGGGTTGGGACCATTCCAGCCTCAATGCGCCCGAACTCGCGCGCATCGCCGAGGATTTGGGCGTCCATCTCATCACCGTCCACGGTCGCACCCGCTGCCAGATGTACAAGGGATCCGCCGACTGGTCCTACATTGCCAACGTCAAAGCCGCGACAACGCTACCCGTAATCGTCAACGGCGACATCAACTCGATCGCCGATGCGCATGACGCCCTCGACCAGTCGAATGCCGACGGCGTGATGATCGGCCGCGGCGCCTATGGAAAGCCGTGGCTGCTGGGGCAGGTGATGGCCAACCTCACCGAGGGCCGCGTCGAACCCGATCCCGACATGCAAATCCAGCTCGATACGATCCTCGAGCAATATGAAGCGATGCTGGAACTGTACGGATCCCGCGTCGGCGTTGCGTGCGCCCGAAAGCATCTGGGCTGGTATACCAAGGGTTTGCATGGATCGGCGGAATTTCGCCACGGCGTAAACCAGCAAGAGGATCCGACCGTAGTGAAGGCCATGCTGCGCGAATTTTACGCGCCGTTCATCGATGGAAGCGCTATAGAGCAGGCGCCCGAAACAGCAGTTCGCGACGCCGCCTAAAACTGTGTTTTTCATGCAACGCTTCCGTGCTAGGCGAGTGGGGCATGGACGCAACGACCCGTGATTCTCGGATAGACGATCCCGCCGCCGCGCCGCGCGTGGTGCCGAGCCCGCGCATGCGCGTCGCGACGCTGGTGGCGGCGATCGTGCTGATTGCGACGATGGCCTATTCGGCCGATCTGCTGCTGCACGATCACGAAACGCCGCAATTGCTCAGCCCGCCGATGATCGCGCTCCTGATGGTCGGCAATCTCATTCCGGCGATCATCCTGCTGGTACTGCTCTCGCGCGTCATCGCGAGACGCCGCGGTGCGCGGCAGGGGGCGGGAGAAGGCCAGCTTCACATGCGACTGGTCGCGCTCTTCTCGATGATCGCGGCGGTGCCGACGGTCGCCGTTGCGATTTTTGCGTCTTTGCTGGTCCAGTCGAGTTTGGAATTCTGGTTCTCCGACAGTGCGCGAGACATGCTCGAGAATTCTGTCGAAATCGTCCAGGCTACGCTCGACAACGAAAAGCTGGATGTCGCCGACGAAGCGGCAGCGATGGCAATCAGTATGGACAGCCTGTTGCCCGAGCTGGACCCTCGCGGCGAGGACTTCCAACAGATACTGGAGGAGAACACCTATCTTCGAGGCCTGTACGAATCCGCCATTCTCCGGATAGACGGCGAAGAGATCGAGATGCTCTCATCGGTCAATGCTTACGATGGCATGCTGCAACGCGAGGAACTCTTGGCAGCTCAGCAGGCCGTCACGATCGACCAGTCTGTTGACCTCACGGCAGTGAACCGAATTGCACTTCTGACCGCCCTGCCTCGGGTCGATAACGGCTATCTTTACGTGGCGAGGCGCGTCGAGGACGGTCTCAACGACAACATCACGCGTGCCGACAATGTCCGCGCCGGATATGACGCCATTCTTGATCGCGCACGAGATCAACAAATTCAATTCTTCCTGATCCTTTTCCTCGGCGCCATTCTTATCGTTGCGCTGGCGATCTTTGCTGGTTTAAAACTTGCCGATCGTATTGGCCGGCCCGTGGGTCAGCTGGTCGCAGCCGCCGGGCGAGTGGGGCAGGGCGATTTTACCGCGCGAGTACCGGCGCAGCCGAGCCAGGACGAAATCTCCACTCTCGCCACCGCCTTCAACCAGATGACCTCGCGGATCGAGGAGCAAACGGGCGCGCTATTGGACGCCAACGAACTGTCCGACCTGCGCCGCGCCTTCATCGAGGCGGTGCTCGGCTCGGTCACCGCCGGTGTCATCGCGGTCAACGACGATCACCGCATCCAGCTCATCAATCGTTCCGCCGCCATGTTGCTGGGGGACGCGGAGGAAGATCTCGTCGACAAGCATCTCGCCGACGTCTCGTCCGAACTGGACGAGGTCATGGGCGGAACCGCCGCCGAGGCGAATGTCGAACTGGCGACCGAAGGCGGCACGCGCATCCTGGCGGTAAAACGCGTGCGTTATGAAGACGGCACGGTCATCACCTTCGACGATGTGACCGACCAATTGTCCGACCAGCGTCGTGCTGCATGGTCCGACATCGCGCGGCGCATCGCACACGAGATCAAGAATCCGCTTACGCCGATCCAACTCGCCGCCGAGCGGTTGCAGCGCCGCTACGGTGATACCGTTCCCGCCGACGATGAAACCTTCTCGCGCCTTACCGATACGATCGTGCGACAGGTTGGCGACCTTCGCCGGATGGTCGACGAATTTTCCAATTTCGCGCGAATGCCCAAGCCCGTATTCCGCGACGAGAATATCCATGACATCGCCAGGGCTGCGCTGTTCCTTCACGAGGTCGCGCATCCCGGCATCCATTTCGCCATCCATCCGCCACACGGCCAAATTCGCATGGTCGCCGACCGTCGCCAACTCGCCCAGGCGCTCACCAATATCGTCAAGAATGCGGTCGAGGCAATCGAGGCGCGGCGCAAGGCCGGCGGCGACCATCCCGACGGCGACCGCATCGTCCTGACCGTCGAGCGCGTCGACGGTGAGGTGACCATCGATCTGGAGGATACCGGGATCGGGCTCCCGGCGGAACGCGAGCGGCTCACCGAACCTTATATGACGACGCGGGTGCGCGGCACGGGGCTGGGGCTGGCCATCGTGAAGAAGATCGTCGAGGAACATGAGGGACAGATAGTCTTCCTCGACCGCGCGGGCGGGGGCACCCACGTCCGCATCCAGTTCGACGCCGCCAAGCTGGAAGAGCGCGCGTCGGAAGGACCGGCCGGATCGCTGGTAAGGGCGGGTGACGACGATGAATATGACGAGGACAGTGGCTGATGGCGCTTGAGATACTGGTAGTCGACGACGAGGCCGACATCCGCGAGCTTGTCGCTGGGGTTCTCGAGGATGAGGGCTACGACGTGCGCACCGCTGCCACCAGCGAGGGTGCACTCGAGGAGATCGAGCAGCGACGCCCGCATCTGGCCTTGCTCGATGTCTGGCTGCAGGGGTCCAAGCTCGACGGGCTCCAGCTCCTCGAAGAGGTCAAGAAGCGCGACGCTTCGATCCCCGTCATCATGATCTCGGGCCACGGCAATCTCGATACCGCCGTTGCGGCGGTCGCAGCGGGCGCGGTCGACTTCATCGAAAAGCCGTTCGAGGCGTCCAAGTTGCTCCACCTCGTCGAGCGCGCGACCGAAACCGATCGCCTGCGCCGCGAGAATGAGCATCTGAAGCGCCAGTCGCTTCGTGAGGAGCAGCTCGAGGGCACGTCCAGTTCGATCAATACCGTGCGCGCGACGCTAAAGCGCGTCGCCCCCACGGGCAGCCGCGTCCTTATTACCGGTCCCGCCGGTGTCGGAAAGGAGATCGCCGCGCGCATGATCCACGGCTGGAGCACTCGTGCCCGGGGTCCCTTCGTCACCGTCTCGAGCGCCATGATGGCACCCGAAAGGGTCGAGGAAGAATTGTTCGGCACGGAAGAAGGAGGGGTGCCGCGTCCCGGTTTGCTTGAACAGGCTCATGGCGGCACCCTGTTCCTCGACGAAATCGCCGACATGCCCTCCAACACGCAGGCAAAGATCCTGCGCGTCCTCACCGATCAAAGCTTCACGCGTGTCGGCGGCGATCGCCCCGTAAAAGTCGACGTGCGCGTCCTCTCCGCCACCTCTCGCGATCTGAAGGAAGCGATTGAAGAGGGCCGGTTTCGCGAAGACCTCTTCTACCGGCTCAACGTCGTTCCCGTCAGCATTCCTCCACTCAACGAGCGGCGCGAGGACATCCTTGTCCTTGCGCAGCATTTCCTCGCCCGGTTCGCATCGGAGCGGCGTATCCGCCCGCCACGCGTGTCCGACGAGGCAATGGCGACGCTGCAGGCCCATGACTGGCCGGGCAATGTGCGGCAATTGCGCAATATCATGGAGCGCACGATGATCCTCACCCCCGGCGACCGTGCCGACTGCATCGAAGTCGACCTGCTTCCCCCCGAAGTCACCGAAGCGCAGAGCTCGACCGGCGGGGCCACATCGACCGTGGCGATGATGGGGTCGCCGCTGCGCGAAGCCCGGGAAAACTTCGAACGCGAATATCTTCGCGTCCAGATCCGCCGGTTCTCTGGAAATATCAGTCGCACCGCTTCGTTTATCGGTATGGAGCGCTCGGCACTCCACCGGAAGTTGAAAGCGTTGGGGATTACCGAGAAGCGCGACAAAAGCTGATGGCTTCGGTTCCCGACCTTCAAGACCAGTTTTTGAACGGAGCGCGGCGCGACGGCACCCCCGTCAGCGTCTTTCTCGTCAAAGGCGTGCGGCTCCAGGGCCGGATCAGCGGGTTCGACGCCTACAGCTTCACGCTGCGCCGCGACGACAGCGAGCAGCTTGTCTATAAACAGGCGGTCTCCACAATCCTCATCGCGCAAGCCTACCAGCCCGATATCGTGCCCGCCGCGCGGCGCGGCGATCGCCAGGACGAATTCCTCGGCCGCCGCCACGGCCAAAGCGTGTCGCTCTATCTTATCAATGGGGTTTCCCTGGAAGGCGAACTGATCGCGCACGATATCTATTGCCTGCTTCTGTCCAGCGAGGATGGTCGCCAACTGGTCTTCAAGCATGCGCTGTCGACGGTATCGGACGCCCGATGAGCGTATTCGACCGCGAGGATGAAGGGGCAGGGGGGCAGCGCGCGGTGCTCGCCGTACCCGTGGTGTCCGGCCATCCGCACAGCCGCGACGCAAGCGCCCGGGGCGAGGAGGCCAAGGGGCTCGCGCTCGCCATCGGGATCGACGTGGTCGACACCTTGTCCTTCAACGTGCGCCAGGTCCGCCCTGCGACCCTGTTCGGCGGTGGGCAGGTCGACGAGATCGCTGCTGCCGCCGTTGCTGCCGACGCCAAACTCCTGATCGTCGATCATTCGCTGAGCGCCGTGCAGCAGAAAAAGCTCGAGGAGCGGACAAAAACCAAGGTCATCGACCGTACCGGGCTGATCCTCGAGATTTTCGGCGAACGTGCGGCGACTGCAGAGGGGCGATTGCAGGTCGAACTCGCGCATCTCGACTATCAGGCAGGGCGATTGGTCCGCAGCTGGACCCACCTCGAGCGGCAGCGAGGCGGGTTCGGATTTCTAGGCGGTCCGGGCGAAACCCAGATCGAAGCCGATCGGCGCCAGATCCGCGACCGGATGGCGCGCATCCGAAAGGAGCTGGAGCAGGTCAAGAAAACCCGCGGCCTGCACCGCGACCGGCGCCAGCGCGCGCCATGGCCGGTGGTCGCGCTGGTCGGTTACACCAACGCAGGAAAGTCGACGTTATTCAACCGGTTGACCGAGGCTTCTGTGATGGCGGAGGATCTCTTATTCGCGACCCTCGATCCCACCATGCGCTCGGTCAAACTGCCGGGTCACGAGAAAGTGATCCTGTCGGACACGGTTGGGTTCGTCTCCGACCTCCCGACGCAACTCGTCGCCGCCTTCCGTGCCACGCTCGAAGAAGTCGCATCGGCCGATCTCATCCTTCATGTCCGCGACATTTCGCATCCCGATAGCGATGCACAAGCTCGCGACGTCGACGATGTGCTGAGCGACTTGGGACTTGCCGAAGACGATGCGCCGCCACGCATCGAGGTCTGGAACAAGGTCGATCGCCTCGACGGCGACCGCCAAACCGCGATTTCGGCGCAGGCCGAGCGGGAAGGGGCACTACCGATCAGCGCGACGAATGGCGAAGGCGTGGATCACCTTCGCGAAATCGTCGCGTCGGCGCTCGATCCCGACCGCGCACGCCATGAAATCGAACTACCGGTGACCGACGGCGCGCGAATCAGCTGGCTTCATGCCAATGGCAAGGTGTTATCCAGCGAGAACAAAGGCGAGACCATGCACATGGCGGTCGAACTGTCGGGCCTCGACTGGGACCGTTTCAACGCTCTCTAGAAGCAGCCGGGACGCCGTAGAATTTATTCCGCAGCCTTGGCAGCGCGCCACAAGGCTTCCTTGCCGTCCAGATCCGAATCCGAAAATCCCGGCTCGACCTCGATGCTGCGAAACCGCCGTTCGAACTTGTCGTTCGCTTTTCGTAAAGCGTCTTCCGCATCGATCTTGAGAAACCGTGCGAGGTTGACGACCGCAAACAATAAGTCGCCCATTTCCTCCGCTCGATGCTCGGCATCGCGCGCCTCGGCCAACTCTTCCAATTCTTCGTCGACCTTGGCTCTCGGCCCCGTTTCGTCGGGCCAATCGAAGCCCGTGCGTGCCGCACGCTTCTGAAGCTTCTGCGCGCGTTCAAGCGCGGGAAGGGCGCGTGCCACGCCCGCCAGCGCGCTCTGATCGGCCTTTTCGGCGCGCTCGGCCGCCTTCACTTCTTCCCACGAATGGTGCCCGCCGTCGGGCGCATCACCGAAAATATGGGGGTGCCGACGCTCCATCTTGTCGCTGATCCTATCGATGACGTCATCGAAATCGAAGTCGCCGCGCTCCTCGGCCATTCGCGCGTGAAAAATGACCTGGAGCTGTAGGTCGCCCAGTTCGTCGGCCAGCTCGTCCATATGCTCACGCTCGATCGCATCGACGACTTCGTAGGCTTCCTCGATCGCATAGCGCGCAATGCTTTTGTGGGTTTGGACGCTGTCCCATTCGCAGCCCGTATCGGGATCGCGAAGCCGGGTCATGATGGTGCGCAGTCGGTCGATGCTCATAAGCATGCTATGCTGGAGGGGGCGATCACGATCAACCGCGACCCTCAGCGCACCGCTTTCAAACCATAAGTCCGATAATATATATTATGTAAAGTCCGATGAAGCTGACGCTATCGGTGCCGCCTACTGCTCGAGCACCAGCCAGCGGCCCTCGACGCCCCAACGATCGAGCGATGACAGAAAATTCATGCCCAGCACGTTCATGTCTTCTTGGTCGGTAACGTGAACCGCCATGTCGTCGCGAACGATCGGACCGAGCGCGAGCCGTTCGGCACGGCCACGCGACACGCGCACCACGCCATTCCCCGTCCGAACCATCTGGTCGCGCCGCGGATTGATCGCGACGCCCGCCGCCACGGCCGCCGGGCGGCCCAGCGTGGTCATGGTCGCACCGCTGTCGACTAGAAAGTTGACCGGTGTACCGTTGACGTCGGCTTCGACCCAGAAATGACCGTCGATCGCCATCGGAATGCGCACTTCGCTGGTGGCGGCGATGGGCGCACCGGTCACTTCGGACTTCAACCGGTCTCCGACCATCCCGAGATCGTCGCGGAAGGTGAAGATGATGAAGCCCGCGCCGAAGATCACCACCCACGCGGTCGCCATCTTGAGAAGGCGCAGCACGGGCTCCTTGCGCGTCAACAGTGCCGAGACGACGATTGCCGCCGCCATCAGGATATAGACACCGCCGAGCATCCAGTCGTTGGTCAAAGTGAGAATTCCATTCCGTCGTGAGCAGGCTGCGCCCAATCTGGCAGCTCCTCACTTAACTGGGCATGATCCATGCTATTATCCAGATGTGTGAGGATCAGCCGCCCGACATCCAGTTCGCGCGCCGCGTCCAGCACCATCGAAAGATGCGCGTGCGTAGGGTGCGGTTCGCGCCGCACGCAGTCGCACAACCAGATGTCCACACCCCGATACAGATCGCGCATTTCGTCAGTTATGGTCTCGAAATCGATGGCATAGGCAAAACCCTTGCCACCTTTGTCGAACCTGATGCCGAGGCTGGTGATCCCGCCATGGGGCTGGTCGACGAACCGCAACTCTCCCCCGCCCCAAGCCATCGGTCCATCGACTTCATGTTTGGTGAACAAGGCCTTGTAGAGCCCACGATCCTCGAACGCATAGGCGAAGCGTGCCTTCAATCGCTGCAACGTGTCGGCGCGCGCATGGATCGGGAGCAGTTTTCCGCCGTTCCAGCGACAGGCCCGCAGATCGTCGATCCCATGGCAATGATCGGCGTGATCGTGCGTGACGATGATGTCATCGACCGTCGCGACCTGTGCGTCGAGAAGCTGTTCACGCAGATCCGGACCGCAATCCACCAGGAGCCGCTGGCCAGCGCTTTCCATCAGGATCGCCGCGCGCCGCCGACGATTGCGCGGATCGGCGGGATCGCAGGCGCCCCAGTCGTTGCCGATGCGCGGGACCCCCGATGACGTGCCGCTACCAAGAACGCGAACATTCACGATGCCGCGGGTTGCGCCTTGTCGAACAGGCGGAAAAAATTCGCGGTCGTCTGCGCTTTGACGTCATCCACGCTGGAACCCCGCAATTCCGCCACAAATTCGGTCGTGTCGACGACGAAGGCCGGTTCGCATGTCTTGCCGCGATTGGGTACGGGGGCGAGAAAGGGACTGTCGGTTTCGACCAGATATCGATCCTTAGGCAAGGTCTTCGCCGTCGCCTGCAAGTCCTTGGCATTCTTGAAGGTCACAATGCCCGACAGGGAGATGTAGAAACCGAAATCGAGCGCCTCGTCGGCAAGCCATTGCGAGCTGGTGAAGCAATGGAGCACTCCCCTCACCCCGCCCTTGTTGACCGCGCGGCGCAATATCTCAGCGGTATCCTCTTCCGCCTCGCGCGTATGGACGACCAGGGGCAGCCCGGTCTCGCGCGCCGCCTCGATATGGGCTTCGAACCGCGCCTTTTGCGCCTCGCGGTCGGATTTGTCGTAGTAGTAATCCAGCCCGCATTCCCCGATCGCAACTACCTTGGGGTGGGCGGCGGCCTCGATCAGTGCCTCGACGCCAAGGTCGGGATGATTATCGGCCTCGTGCGGATGCACGCCGATGGTCGCCCAGACATCCGCATTCCGCTCAGCGGTCGCGACGATATCGCCCCACTCGCGCTGGCGCGTGGAAATGTTGAGCATTCCCGTGACACCTCGCGCGCGTGCCGCGTCGAGTACTTCGTCCTGCCGCTCGACGAGACCCTCGTAATTGAGATGGCAATGGCTATCGATCAGGCTCACGCAGTGTCCTCCTGCATCTCCAGACGCGGAAATGCCGGAACGGGTTTCGCGATTTTTCCGTCGGCGCCCGGCACCAGCTGCTCGAGCACCGCCTTCGCGCCGGTCGGAACCACCGGCGAGATCGCGTCGGCCAGCGGCTCGATCGCCGCCGCCAGCGTCCCAAGGACGGCGGCCATCCGGTCGGGATCGGTCTTTTTCAGCGCCCAGGGTGCTTGTTCATCGACATAGGCGTTGCAGGCATGGACCGCGCGTAGCCACGCCTCGACCCCCTTTTCGTACGCCCATTGTTCGAACTGCGCGGGCAATTCCTCTTCGCAAGCCTTGCGGACCGTTTCGAGCAATGCGCGATCTTCGGCCGCATCCCCCGCCGTGGGCATGGTCCCGTCCAGATTCTTGTGGATCATCGACAGCGTGCGCTGCGCCAGGTTCCCGAAACTGTTCGCCAACTCGGCATTGACCCGGGTGACGAGACTCGCCTCGCTAACGCTGCCGTCCTGTCCGAAGCTTACCTCCCGCAACAGATAATAGCGGAGCGCGTCGACGCCGTGCGTGCGCGCCATTCCCATCGGATCGACGACGTTTCCGAGGCTCTTGGACATCTTCACGCCCCCTTCGCCCAACAGGAAACCGTGCGCATAAACCTGCCGCGGCAGCTCGATCCCGGCGCTCATGAGAAAAGCCGGCCAATAAACGGCGTGAAATCGGATGATGTCCTTGCCGATTAGGTGGCAATCGGCGGGCCAGTAGCGGTCCCATCGCTCGCCGCCATCGGGATAGCCGACGCCGGTGATATAGTTCGTCAACGCATCGACCCAGACATACATCACATGCGCCTCGTCCCCCGGCACCTTCACGCCCCAGTCGAGGCTCGATCGGCTGACCGAAAGGTCGCGAAGCCCGCCCTCGATAAAGGCCACGACCTCGTTACGGCGGCTTGCGGGTCGGATGAAGTCGGGATGCGCGGCAATATGCTCGAGCAGCGGCTCTTGATATTTCGACAGGCGGAAAAACCAGCTTTCCTCGACCTGCCATTCGACGGGCGTACCTTGTGGGGAAAGCTTCGTATCCCCCTCGCCTTCGACCAGCTCCTTCTCGTCGTAGAAGGCTTCGTCGCGAACCGAATACCAGCCTTCGTAGCGATCCTTGTAGAGATCCCCGCTTTCCTCCATCGCGCGCCAGATCGCTTGGCTGGCGACGTGATGATCCTTATCGGTAGTGCGGATGAAGCGATCATAGCCGATGTTCAATTCATCGCACATCGTCTTGAACATGCTGGACATCTTTGCACCGAGTTCGGCGGGTTCGATGCCCTGTTCGCGCGCGGTCTGCGCCATCTTCAGGCCATGTTCGTCGGTGCCCGTCTGAAAATAGACATCGCGCCCCTGCCCTCGCCGAAAGCGCGCCATGACGTCGGCGGCAATCGCCTCGTAGGCATGGCCGATATGCGGCGCACCGTTGGGATAGGAGATGGCGGTGGAGATATAATATGGCTGGCTCATGAGCGTAGAGCGACTAGACCCCCGCGAGGGCCGGAGCAAGCGTCACGCCTCGACCTCTGCCACACGCGCGAGGACGCCCGCCATGGTGTAAATCGTGCTCGCCGGGTTGGAAGACAGACGCGGGGCGAGCCGCGCCGTGGTACGAACGTCGCCATAGGCGTTGATCAGTGCCATGCGTCGCGGCCCCGTTGCCGCGCGCGCTTCGGCCGCCACCAACCCGGGCAGCATGTCGAGAAAGGAGGCATATCGCTCCGCCGCCGCCTTGGTCGAAAGCGATTTGGCGAGCTTGGTGCGGATTGCAGTCGTCGCGTCGCCCTCGCGCATCAACGCCACCGCCTGTGTAGCCAGAGTGCTCAGATCCTGTTCGGCGATGGCGATCGCTCGGCCCGCCGACCCCTGTCCCAACGCAATGAGCCGTATGCGCTCTTGGGGAGTGTCGTCGGGACGTTGCATCGCAAGCACCGACGCCATGGCGTCATCGTCAAGCGGCGCGAAGTCAAGGCGGCGACACCGCGAGCGGATTGTCGGCAGCAACCGTCCGGGAGCGTGAGATACGAGGAAAAACAACGTGCTGGCAGGTGGTTCTTCGAGCATTTTGAGAAGTGCGTTGGCGGCGCTGGCTTCCATGTCGTCGATACTGTCGATCACGACCGTTCGCCAATCTCCCATCGACGGCGTGATCGAGAATAGCCCCGCCAGTTCGCGCACCTGCTCGACGGAGATATTACGGGCGAGTGCGGTACCACTCTTGTTCATCCCTCGCTCGAGCCGCCGAAAATCGGGATGCGAACCCGCGGCAAGCAGCCGCGTGGTGGGATGATCTGCGTCTAGCTCCAGCCCCTCCCCTGTGGGCGGCTTTGCGGATGCTTCCGCCAATACGCGCGCCGCTGCCGCCTGTGCGAAAGTCGCCTTGCCCACCCCTGCAGGGCCGGCCAGCAGCCAGGCATGATGCGGCGTCTGCCCGCGCCATGCGGCGAGAAAGCGCCCGACGGCTTTGTCCTGTCCGATCACCGGGCCGATCATGGAAGGATGTCCGAAAGCGCGTCGATCAATCGCGCGGTGACTTGGCCGGTAGATCCGCTAGCATCCACGAGGCGCACCCTATCGGGTTCCGCTGTCGCGATCGAGCGAAAACCCCGATCGACACGGGCATGATAGTCCGCATTGCGTCCGCCAATCCGGTCGGCAGCTTCGTCGCGCGCGTGGGCGCGCTTCCCGCCTTCTCCGCCGTCCAATGTCAGGACCATCGTTCGATCCGGCAGAAAATCCTCGGAGCCAAAGGCGTGCAGCGCGCGGATCGCGGCGGGACCCAGCCCGCCCGCTTCGCCCTGATAGGCGATCGAGGAGTCCACGAAGCGGTCGCACAGTACCCACCGTCCCTCGGCGAGCGCGGGACAAATAATCTTC
>JACLAD010006389.1_pt1 | contig 12074 bp, 7 predicted proteins | sample 8027901 | NCBI WGS metagenome assembly JACLAD01 (sample SAMN15725071, study PRJNA655200) | protist metagenome | isolation source: fluorescence activated cell sorting (FACS) single amplified genomes of... | place: Spain: Blaines Bay Microbial Observatory, Mediterranean Sea | collected 2016-07-05
ATTGTTCCATCGTTTCGTTCACGGCAAGGTGGTGCAAGCTTTTTCTATCTGTTCAATAACTTAAATAAAATAGCGAGGAACCATGGGGAACGGACTTGTTTTCGCCGCTTCCATGCCTTGTTTTATGGGCAATTTGGTTTTCTCTCCGGGTTTTCACTCAGCCTGCAATAGGGGAAGAAAAATTCCGACCTACCCACATAAAACGGAAGGCCTTTCATTGCCGAGCATGTATATGCACGAAAGGAACAACATGGTTTCCCGCGGCGATCTATTGTAGCGCTTGGACATCGCTTTGTGCTGAGCACTCACTTTCTCTCACAGGTCTCTTTTTGTCCTCTCTATGTAATAGAGTGTGGGAAGTGGACAAAGAGTAAAGTTCTTTTCAAAGAAAGAACAATAGAAAGAACCATCATTCATGATCAAAAAAGTGTTATGAAAAGAAAATATAATAACACACATTGATATCTTATCCAGCCAGCCTATTCAATACAAAGTACAAAATAAAAGCTTGCTCTTGTCATTTGGAATGGAAGTCGTCCCTGGGCTGACCGCCTTGTTCTTTCTTTTTGGGGTGGACAAAAAAAAAAGAAAAAAAAAAAAAAAAAAGAAACAAAAAAAAAAGATCGAAAACGTTTTGAAGCAAACCTCGAAGGAAAGAATTGAAACGAAAGAAAACAACTAAAAAAAAAAAAAATGGCAGAAGAAGATTGGGATACTTCGGAAATAGGTGAAGGTGAGGCTGATCCTTACAATAAAAGTTCTTTTGCCGGAGGGGAAGCTGAAGCTAGTACTACGGTTGAGGAGGGAATGGAAAACCTTAAAGTGGAAGAAGCTGCTCCTGCAGAACCTCCAGCTGCACCAGCACCACCAGCTGCTGAAGAGGCACCAGAACCTCCTTCTCTTCCAGAAGTAGAAACATTGCCTCCTGAAAATCTGAAACCCCCTGCGGATGCGCCGGTCAAATCGGGTAGTGTAACTCCTCCAAAACAAAGCCCACGTAAAGGATCTGTGCCTTTGGATGCTCCAGCGTTTCTAAAACAAGAACACGGAGGGAAAGCCTTCACGGAGAAACTCGAACCTGATGCTTTGGCTTTTTTTAACGAGTTGTGCTCGAAACCGTTTAGTGAACAAGCGACTGCGTTCCTGAATGCGTACTGGCAAGAGGTTGGTGACCAAGCTGAATTCATTTTTTCAGTGGCTTGGCCTACGATGAAGTACGCCGACATGCACGCCAAAGGGGTGCAGTACATACATCTGTACGAAGAAGGTAATGAACTGGAATTGAACATTGGGTTGTATTTTTACGAAAAACTGAACAAGCTTGTTGAAAGTGATGAAGGTAAAACGTGGAGGGAAGACGCCAAGTACAAACCATCTATGCCTGAAATGATGACTGCGATCAAACGAAAGATAGAGCTTCGTGAAAAGGTGGACTGTAACTTTGATGGCCGTGTATCTTTCTTGGAGTACTTGCTGTACCAGTATCAAGATTTTGCCAACCCTGCAGATTTTACGTTTCGCGCGATGAAAACTATGGATATGGAGGAGCACCCCGAGATCGTAAAGGCACGCAAAGCACTGGAAGAGGTGAACAAAGCAATTCAGGCCTTTGAAGCAGAAAAGCATCGTTTGCAAACCCTTGCAGAGAAACCTGGTGTCAAAGGTCTCGGTGCTAAGCATCAACTGGCAGCAATCAATGCTGGTCCACTTGCGGAAGATCTAAATGTAAAGCTCATCACAGCAGAAGCTGCGGTACGCATTGCTATCCGCAAATTCGGAGATGGAAAGGTACCTGTTAGTGCGTCCGTAGCTGGTGGTGATTCTGAAGAACAGCCTCAACGTGTTAAACCTACTGAGGGTTCTGTATGGTGGTTGGGCCGCGATTTGGAGGAGAAGAAGAAACTTTACGGCAAGCGTGCAAAGTAAAAGTCCTTGGCCTCTTCTTTTTAATGCAATTGCCTATAATATATTTCTTTTAGTTTTAAATTAGCTCGAAGCTTCGTTTCCCAGAATTGCTCCTTTTACAACTGAATAAATACGTTCCTTTGCAGCCAACATTAATGCTGCATTGTTGACGCCTTTAAACAACTGCGGCTCAAGTCCTACATATAGTCCTCGTGGACCTTCGTGTTCTACAATGTATTCGAGTGTTTTTATCAGTCCAGGGACTGGTGGCAACTCATCGAGGTTGACAGATTTGCCCGCTGCAAGAGCTTCATGCTCGTGTTTTTTCTTCCACACATTCATAAGCACCTTTGCTCGGATAAACGGAAAGGTTACAATCGTCGCGATGCTCTTGGATACCACACCAAGTGCCAATGCTTCAAGGGTCGTAAGCGTGGCGCTTGCGACCTTTTTAGACTCGAGAAGCCTCGTTTTGAAACTTTCAAACAAAACATATGTAATTGCTGGGTTGATACATAAAACTGCTGACGCACCAATCGTTTTATAAAACGAACCTATTCCTTCCGTTTGCAGTTGTTCAAAGAATATCTCCATAAAACCTTTCGTTTCCGTATGCTTCGACTTCATCGTGATCAGTCTCGTATTGGTCACTTCCAACGGAAGAGTTGTCCCTAAACCCTGGAAAGCAGATATATAACCTAAAACTAGATCTAAAAGAACACTTGGTTTTTTCCCCATTCTTCTCGTGTACAATTCTTTCAGCAGGTTATAAACATAGAAATATTGAAACTTTTGTTGTGTTCCCGACAAAATCTTAGACCCTACACCATGATATACGCCTCCCAGTCCCTGGCTAAACACTCGATCTAAAACTTGTTTGAGAGAAACTTTGCCATCAGCTTGCATATGTAATTTGATCGCATCAAGAGGAAACAAGCAAAGAGTAGAAAACGCATCAGCAGCAGCACCACTCACCGCATTACTAAGTGCTACTTTTGATGTAAGAATATCCATCCTTTTTTTCGGCTGCTTGCTTTTTACAATTCTTTCTTCCTTCTTCCTTCTTCCTACCAATCCGCTTATCCGCTAGACAACACTTACGGCACGAGCTTGTCACCTTTCAAAGGGGGGAATGACCCGATGTGGAGCGAGCGCGTCACGGAATAACATGTCGATCGTCAAGTGAAGTGCCCCCGTTTACAAATTGATTTCTTGTTTGAAATAGTTCAAGAACTTTGCTTGTCTGGACAGATCGACTTGTAAATTCCCAGGGCTCCCGGGGGACGACTGCGTCGAGCTCTTTTGGCCGTGCCAGGTGGGCTGTTTAGCTCGTTTATTATGATGATTTCTCCCTGGTGTGTTACATAGTCCTGAGAAGGAAACAGCCGCCCAGGCCTGGTTCCAGGAACGTTACAATTGATGAAAACGAATCCGAATAAGAGAAAGAAAGAGAGAGAGAGAGAGATGAAATCTACGGCAGATACTAAAGACGAACCAAAACTAGTGACTGAATTCTTCGGAGAATACGATGATTCCGGTGTTTTTGTTTACCAAGCTTATAATAAGGAAATCGCGACATGGGCATTGGAGAATCAACGTCTTGGAGGACCCTCGTTCAAACCAGGAAGAATGACCTGGATCAAACCTTCATTCGCATGGATGCTATATAGATCAGGATATGGAATGAAGGATGAGGGACAGACACATATTCTGAAAATCAAAATCTCGCATGCAACCTTGCAGCGCGTGCTAGAAAACTGTGAATGTAGGCATGGCGGCGGTGGAACGTTAGGAAGAGTGCAATGGGACCCTGCAAGGGATTTATATACAGCTCAACTGAATTCTAAAAATGGAACAATTGAGCCAAGAAGGAAACCACGAGCGAGGGCAATCCAGATCGGTATGAAGGGTGAACTTTCTAACTTTTACCGCGAAAACATTTTGGAAATCCACGACGTGACATCGCTTGCACATAAAGTAAAAGCTATGCATGAATTGTTGCTTAGCGGTGAAGCAAATGAATATGATGCTGTCCTTTTTCAAGCTATGCCAAAAGAGAGAGTATTCACTCCACTCTGTTCTCTTGGAACAGCTGAGCGCCTTGGATTCAAGCGTGGACAAACTGCAAACGCTTATCTCCAAAAACATGAAGTATATCTCCAAACGCAACTTGAACGTTCATCCCATCCACCCATCCAATTCATCCCTTCCCCTCCTATCCAATAACTGACAGTGCACGAAATGATTTTTCAAGTCATTTTTTGGTGAATGAAGAATGGGAAAAAGCTTTCAGCCTAAACCTAACCTATATATCCGTTATCCTGCCAAAATCCGAGTCCGAGTCCGAGTCCGAGTCACTACAATCCACTTCGAATGGTCGATGGAAGATCTTGATGAATGATGATGAACTCGGTAAGGAAAAAAGTTTATCCATCGTCAAGTAGTTATGCTAAAGGGAACGGGGAGGGTAAAAGAAGATGCAATTGGAAATATGTATTATGTGGTTTAATTGTGATAGCAATTGTATGTGTGATTGGCTTCGTGTATTCGTCTGAAAATATTAGGTGCCCGCTCGGGTATTGGTGTTTATTAAATGTATTCAAGTTTCCATGTCCTGCAGGAAGATATGGTAGCGAAATGGATTTATTTACAAGTAATTGTAGCGGTGTCTGTGAAGGAGGATATTATTGTCCTGAAGCATCAACAAGTAAAAGAGAAATTATTTGTCCTGCCGGGCATTATTGTCCTCAAGCGAGCGGTGAACCCATAGGTTGTCCAGGTGGTTCTTTTAATGATGTAGCTGGCGCGATTGAATGCGTTGGTATCTGCTCTGCCGGATATTATTGCCAAGGAAGGTCGAATTCTAGCACAGAAACAATTTGCCCCAAAGGGTATTATTGTCCTGCGGGCAGTTCTGAACCTACGATATGCCCGCAAGGATACTATGGTCAAGGAGAAGGCTTATCGACCTCGAGCTGCTCCGGACTTTGTGAAGGTCAAGTTGGTAAATATTGTCCCATAGGTAGTGTCAAGGATGAGCCGGTAGTTTGTCCAGAGGGCTCGTATTGTAACGGTTCATTGGGTGCAAGTAGTCGTATTGATTGTCCAGGTGGCGTATTTTCCTCGGGTGGATCAGCTACAGCTTCCTGTGAAGGGTTGTGTGAAGCAGGATATTATTGCCCTAGAAACAGTTCCTCGAGTCGCGAAATAGAATGCCCCAAAGGCCACTATTGTAGTGCAGGTTCATCGGAACCGACACCCTGTCCTATGGGTTATTATTCTGACGAAAAAGGTTTAATGACGAACTCTACGTGCAAGGCGTGTGATGACGGCTTTTTGTGTTTAGAGGGTTCCACATCAGCGCAACCAGCACTTTGCCCAAAGGGATATTACTGCAACGCTATTGAAACCGGCGGTTTGCCGCGACTTTGTCCACCAGGATATGCCTGTATCGCAGGAACATTTCGCCCATCGCTGCTGTGTTCCCGAGGGTATTATTGTCCAGAAGGAACATCGCACCCAGAGCAGTACCCGTGTCCAGCGGGTGTTTACGGGGGAACTGAAGGTCTTACGACGGCTGATTGCTCTGCACCTTGCCCTGCTCAACACTATTGCCCTGAAGGAACGGCGAATCCGTTCGTAAATTTGTGCCCGCAAGGCTACTATTGTCCACAGGGAACAACATCTATGACGGAGTATCCGTGTCCTGGAGGTATCTTCTCTGCACGGTGGTCGCTTGAAAACGAATCACAGTGCTTTTGCAATCGCACGGACGACCCGATGTGCACGTTGAACAATGGATGCGCTCCAAAGTATTATTGTCCACCTGGGTCGACATCAGACCACGGTGTGCGATGCCCGTTCAACCATTATTGCCCCGCAAATGTAAGTGAGCCGATCTTGTGTACGACACCAGGGTATCATTGCATGAAGCGTGAATCCGACCCATTTGCAAGACCCAACGAGGCAACGCTAGTTCTGATGAACAATGTTGAGGAGAAGTACGCGCTTTGGTCAGGGGATTATCCCGCAATAGCAGAACAATACTATTTTGAAGGGTACCCGCTTGCAGAAGCGTTTGTTTTGGGTACTACCAAATCAACATACACTGGTCCTTTGTACGATTGGCTTATGTTTGCCGCCAATCGTGGGGTGACGACACTGCACGTACGTTTGATTACAAAGGGTTTTTTTACGTCCATATTGTATGTGTGCAATGCGAGAAAAGAGCACATCGCCACAGTTGCCAACGTGAGTCGAGTCCTGCCACGAAATGATTCGGCCAACGCGGAGGCGACTTTTGATATCTATTGGGACGTACCGAGGTACACGGGGCACGATGACGGTGCAATGACTCTGTGTCTCAACACAACAAGCGGGACCGTTATGCAAACGTTTGAAAGCGAGATGTTTGAAATCCTTTCTCCTAATGAGGTCGTACCCGTGAAGCAGCGTGCTGTCATAACTCTGGGAGTCTTGTATCTGATGGTTTGGGCCCCGCTGACTGCGTTATATTTGCTCCGTGCTGATAAATCCAGAGCACAAGAAATTCGCGAGTTGGCCAAAGAGAAGGCGCATATTTCTGTTCGAGTTGTGTTTTTTACAACAATGGTTGTGGAGGTCCCCCAGCTCTTGTGTGTTACTCTATGGCATCCAGGAAATCGTTTAGTACGGTTCGAGTGGTCATCGTCTTTTCTTTGGCCAGAGGCGCTGACGCAAGCTTTCGCTCTACATTTCTTGCCACTGGCCGGATTCATGATTGCGATGTGCTTTTTGTGTGGTTTGGGCATTGTCCATAGAATTACCAAGAACAACGTTGTCAACGACGCAGTAGGGGACTTGTGCTGGAACACCCTGTATATACCGGTACTGCTTACCCTCTTGGCACCATTTGACTGCACGTACTTTGACAAGGAATTTCGAGATCAAGTGTTGGTCCGAGACTCTGATGCGATCCAATGCTGGAACGATTCAACCCATTTTGCTCTAGCGATCGCTGCATTCATCGCAAGCGTCGCGTGGTTCGCATTTGCCATTCGAAGGGCGTTTTTCGCACGAGAGGAAAACACCGTTATTGCATACATTCCGTACCACCGAGTTTTACTCGTCTCGGTGAAAACTGCACTATGCATTACGGCGGTTTTGACATCATCGCCACCGCTCTTACCAACCTTGTTTTTTGGGTTTTCCACTTTATTGTTTTCACACCTAGCGCGCAAGTGGGCGAACGAGAACCCGGCACTAGGACGGGGCTGGCAAATCAACGAAATTCATATCATCACGTACGCCTTTATGGCGTCCGTTTCACTGTGGTCTGCCATCTCCACATTGGTGGCTTCCAACTCGTATCCTTTGGTTCTACCATTGGTAGCATGCCTCACCTCGGCGTTATTTTGCGTATTCGTTCAACGCAAGATCCACCCCAAGACTTGGGCCATTGCCCTCAACGCGGATTTCGAACACATTGTCAAGCACGGAGACACGGTACAAAAGCAATTTTGCGTCGCGGCAAGCCTCAACTTTCTAGTTGGCCTGCATCACGACACGTTTGGTGGAGAAAAGCGACTTGAACGAAAAGTTATCACCTTGTTGAAACAACTCGGGTCATTGACGCAGCAAGTCGACCAACCGAAAATATGCAAACCGGCTACGTCAGCTATCGTCAATTTGTTACACTCCAACACCCGAAACGATGCACCGGAAAATTTTTGCATACACTCTTCACACCTTGCGCCTACGTCCTCGTCGTCACCATTGGCGCCGCCCTCAACCCCACAACCCTATGTTAAACTGTATGGAGAGAAACCCAAAATGCTACTCGAGTGTTTTAAAAACATCGTCAACCTCAACCTTGACAAAACCAAACTTGACACGTCTTGTGCGCACTGCTTAGCCGAATTGGTACAAGATTTATCCACACTCCGAACGTTTTCTTGCAACGACAACCCCGACATTGCCCACGACGGCGTCAAAGCACTCATTAACGGGGTCACAAATTCGGTCGGCATTCTTGAATTCCACTGTATACAACAATACAATGCACTTCACTTTTGCCAACAACTCGCACGCATGGTGCAACAGAGGACTATCAACGCACACAATGACAACTTTTGCTTGCCAATACTCCGAGCAAACTTTGGTATGACCCTCGACATCACAGTGGACGGAACTCCCAATGCTAGGCCACAAATAGATTCTATTACTATCGCCATCAAAGAACCACATATACAAGATTTACCCATTGATGGCGGCTTGCAAGCTCTCATACAAGCAACGTTCTGGGAGTGTTACCCACAGGCCAAACTCAACATATACTCGAGATGCCCAGAAACCATGCACGAAATCGCTCAAGCTATGGTAAACGCAGAAAAACGACTCAACCTCCACAACCTCAAAATACAATACCTCGACATACCACACCACGCAACACAAATACTACCCAACACAGGCAGCACACCACTCACTGTCACACTTGTGCAAGGATTATTACAAGCACATCCAGCTTTTACACATCTCGACGTTGATTGTGTCCAAACTCCACAGGACGCCATACAAATAGCGCCCGCAGTACTCAACAGACACGAGTTGGAAACAATACAAGTACAAGACGCATTGTTACCCATCAAAACACTACGCAATTCACCAACTATCACACTCACGTCGAGAAACATTCAACATCCACACCCAATACACGTTTACCTCATCACACCCATCGCTGCACAAAACGAAGTGTTGGAAAAAATCGAAATACACAACGATGATCACAAAACTATCACGCATCACGCGCTTGAGCATTTACTCGACCATCTCGTCGTACATCGTTTGCGGAAAATTGTACTGGGTTCATGGGTCGGAGGAGCACAGGTACCCATACCAAAACTTGCCACTTTCATCACCAACTCTACAATCACTTCACTTGATCTCAGGAACGGAAATATTCAGCCACCACAGGCTATGCTTCTTGCAAATGCCATCCCAGACACCTTGCGGTCGCTCAAACTTGACGACAACAATATTGCAGACGATGGGATCGTACAACTCTCACAGAATATCAAAAATATCAACAAACTTTGCCTAGCACGAAACAAGATTACCTTGAATGGATTCAAACACCTCTGCGAGCACATTCACAGGACAAGCATACAAAAGCTAGTCCTTGACGGGAATACAATCTCAGATCTGCAACCACTCATACAAAATTTCCCAGCGCAACTGCACACACTATCCATTGCTGCGTGCTCAATCAACAACACACAGCACATTGCACAACTCGTTTCCAAAAACACTCTCAAATCTCTCTGTATCGCACAAAATCACCTCGCCGAGAACACACTCGCAATTTTGGATGCCATCGCCAACAACAACAACAAAATTCAAGAAATTCTACTACAACAGTGCTCACTAGACAACAAATTCATTTTGCACCTTTGCGAGCTCATCAACGACAACAAATTATCTCCCCAGTTACAAACCATCGACATCTCGGCGAACAATTTTACACCGGAGATAATACCCCATATATGTTTATCCATACCCAAATCGAACATCAGTTCGCTCACAATGGTTTTGATCAAGCAATTTACAAGCGACCACATTGCACAACTACAGCACGAGTTAGGGAATCTCTTATTGCTCATGGTTTAGACACATCAAGTGAATCATAAAATTAGTCATCTCCGTGATCTCTACTTTAGAACCAAGGCGCAGTGCCTTCTGGTCATCAAAGCGAAGCCAATGCAAAAAAGAAAGCTACGTAAATTATTGCAAAACCAAGAGGATGGGCAGGGAATTCTAGGGTCTTTAGACAAAGGATAATTCGGGTTCCAATCAACTCGAACGGGATCATTGTTGATTACTCGAACTAGCAAAGGGGTGATGTAATGGGGATACATGGGGAGGCAAATTTATATCTGCTGCTGCAGGAAGTATTTCCATCCCCGAAGAAAAATCCGCCACCGAGATTTTCGTATTCATAGGCCCAGGCTGAGGACCTCACAAGCTGGACCCTACAAGAGCTTGTTCTGGATAGACCGCAAGAACTCCTGAAGTCATAAAAAAATCTTTATGATCCATCATGTTATCTTCAAACTCGACCCTGCTAGTTTCATCTTTCCGCACAAATCATCCCACCTGCATATAGAGCTAGCTCTAGCTATAGGGAGAGGAGGGGGGGATGCGGTTCCCTAAAAAAAGATCCGTTTTTTTTGTTTTTTTTTTTGAACCGTGACTTGAATCTTTGAACTTAAAAAACTTTTGCTCAATTTCGCGGAACGAGGCAACCAAACAAACCCTTTAAAATTAGAGGAACGAGACAACCCAACGAACCCTTCAAGGAAAAAGAATAAAAGAATAAAAAGATGAAATACTTCATTGTTGTTGCTGCTTCTATCTTGTGCAATTTGCAAATGACACAAGCATCGACTGCTGTCCGTGGTGCTCGCTCTCTAGGGGTTCCTGCTGGAGCGGTTCCTTCGAAATGTGCAAATAATGAGGAAAGTTGGTGCTGTGATCCAGTTAATCCATCAGCAACAAGTTACACATTTCACGAGTCAAAAGGATGTGCCAGTGATTGGGACTACACTAATTGTAATAAGATTATTTTAGCGGTTCCGGGTTATATGGGAGGTGATCCACAAGGCTGCTGGTGCGCAGACGGCTACTTCCTGGACTGTGATACTGGACGATGCGTGCAGACCGAACCTGAGACATCAGGATTGACTCCTGGGCTATGCAACTTGGTAGATGACATAGAAGATGCAGCAGCAGCCTTCTTAGGCTTTGGTATCGGGGTGTTAATTGCGTTTATCATAGTAGTAGTACTGATTGTAAGTTTGATAGTTTGGTGTTGCTGTTGCCGCACTCCAAAAACTGTTGTTGTGCACGCGCCAGCACCTACGGATAAATAAAGCTAATGGCAACAATCGATAAATAAAGCAGATTTAGAAAAGGAAAATAATTACTTAGATAAATGGAGAAATCTTTCTCACCACGTCGCGCCCGTTGTTAAAGTGCTGAATAGCGATACCAACATGAAATGGAATAAACACAAATTTGAAAAACTTTCCAACCAATTTGTGAAAGTCAACTGCCTGTTTAGCAGACCTCATATCAGACTCGTTGGGAGAGGCCTTTCCTGGGATAGCTCCTTCACCAACAACTGGTAGTGGTGCACCAGTTCCAGAGAAATAACCGTACGCAAGACCCGATGCAGGTAGAAGTCCTAACAATGCATATGCAGCATAGTGACTTGCAGTTTCGACTTGCTCAAGTGCTTCTGAGCTCTTGAAACGAGGGGGTATTGTCGACGTCATTCTGGCCCAAATGCGAACCGCCAACCCAGCTGCCATGACAACACCAAGGCTTTTATGTGTATCCATCCAGGTCTTGCGAGATTCACCTTCACTATTAACTGCCATTGTTACTGAACCTATGCTTCCCACAGCCCCTACAGACATCAAAAGATGTGCGTGACGAAGCAGTGCGTTGTAAGTAACCGCAGGAATTGGCGACGCTGTCCAAGCTTTTTGGGCGTAGAGTGCGACAAGCACGGCTAAAATGGCTTCGCTTGTCATGCTCGATGAACCGCCATTATTTCCAGAAAGCGATGCACCCGGAACGCTTGACTTTTTCGCAAGTTCGTCATACGTAATCTGATCTTGAGCAACTAGTTCTCCAACTAGATAGTTTTCACGTAGCGCTTGAGCAGGTTCGGAGTGTTGAATTGCTTCATAATCTTTCGTGCAATCCATTCCAGCATTTTGAAGCAGAACTTCTTCTCCACCGGGATGATCTTGAAGCCATGAAGCCACGTTGTACACTTTATTACGAATAATCAACAACGGCTGATTCCGATCTTTGCCAATTTCAGCAACTTGTTCTCGAGTAAATTGTTTCATTTTAAACTTGACCTTTCCTCCTTTCTTCTTACCTTTCTTCCTTTCTTTCTTCCTCCTTTTCTTCTTCTTCTTCTTCTTCTTCTTCGACTACTTTATTTGTTACCTTCCTTTGCGATCTCCGATCAACACTCGAAATCGTTGTCCTATCTTTTCTTCTCTTCCTTTTCTCCTATCAAAAAGCACCTGAACTAGCCTGACTTTACGTAGTCCCAACGGGTGCTACTGTCCGCAACAAGTCTACTATGGAGCCCTGCTAGCCTTATGGTAGCCTGT
>JACLAD010008985.1_pt1 | contig 12070 bp, 9 predicted proteins | sample 8027901 | NCBI WGS metagenome assembly JACLAD01 (sample SAMN15725071, study PRJNA655200) | protist metagenome | isolation source: fluorescence activated cell sorting (FACS) single amplified genomes of... | place: Spain: Blaines Bay Microbial Observatory, Mediterranean Sea | collected 2016-07-05
TACTGACACGTTTGCTACACACACTATACGGAAACCATCTTGTATCAGCGAGTCGACTGCCAAGTGTATTAAATTGCATAACATTAAAATTAAGAGGAACTTTAATGCCCAAATCTTTAATTGAAAAATTTCTCTGATAATATTTTGCTTGCTTGCCATTGCAAAATACTCCATACATTGATGGAAGAGTGCCAGAACTTTCCACTGCCTTTTTAGATTTGAAAAGTTCTTCAAAAATTTCAAGATGCAATCGATAGCTACAAGAAGATGGGAAACATAAGAAATGATTGAAAATGAATTCTGAAAGTGATCGTACCTCACAGGCGACTCAGAAAGCATCCGCGGTGATAAGAGCTTCGGCAAAGGTTCTTCATTGGGAGGACCATCTTGCCACAATTTAAGTTCCCCGTCAGCTCCATTATCAAAATAATAAAAGCAATCGACATGTATTTGGCTATCGATAAAAGAGAGCGCAAAGTTATTTTCACATATGTTGTATTGCATATTTTTTCATTTTCACATATTTTTTATTGGAAAGGTAGGAAAAAAACTACCGCTTGATTGATTTGCGTTTCAAACTAAGATAATTTCTGAAGCTATTTGTGTAAGTTTTGCGCGTATATTCAGCACTTGTGTAGAGTCCCTTTGCCTCAAATCTAAGATAAATGAAAGGAAATTAATTTGAAGGATAAATGAAATATATCAATATCCATACACGTGTGCATGTAAATAACCTCCCAAGGCATCTCTGGATCCCATTTGTAACAGCATTATCTACGTATACTATTGAAACCTTTCGATTTTTGCCGTATTCCTTAAGCATGGCAGTAACGCTTTTCAAATCACGTCCGCTTCGCTGAATGATGAGATTGTGGGACCTTTTGACTGCATATTCACAGACTTTCTTTGCAATTGCACGAGCACGCTTTATCGACCTATGTGCAGCATCCTATATGATGATATTATTAATTAGTTGCTCTTTGACAAAATTGTGACTCAGAAGATAATAAGTTACCATGTACCCAATACATGGATCTTTTATTGCGAGTGAATACTCTGGTAGAAAAGGAAGAAACATATAAGGGTTGCTCAATACCCATGTGCTGCTTGGATCCCATGGGTTAATTCCATCCTCTTTTAAAGTGTGAAGAAACGAGGAACGACCGGATCCTTCACCTCCAATCAGCAAAACAAGCCATGCTTTATCAGTGTGAGCACATGGTTTTTTAGTTTGCATACATTGGAATGCAATATTTTGAACATAGGTATCAGAAAGCCGCAAGATCTTGTATGGCGATCGAGGCAATGGTGTGCGAACAGACATCGAATACATCACGAATGTATATCGCGCATCTGGTTTTTTAACCATTATGCGTTCTAGATTATTTCTGTGCGACTTGATCTTGTCAGTTAGCGATACTTTCCGCAGAGGAGTTGTCGAAGAAACAAGTGCACGCGACTGATTTCTCGCTATAAACAAGAAGCTTCCATTTTGCGAAGCAAGCTGGCGATCTTTTGTTGCTTTACAAATCTGTGCTGCAATGTTACCATCAATCCAAACGAATCCTATCATTCAAACGTAAGAAAGAAGTAAATTGAAAATCCAAAACTTCAATTTATAAAAATGATGATGATGATGATTTTGACCGGTGGCCCATGGCATGGTTTTTTCGATATGCTGAGGCAGACACTCAAAATAGTCTTTTATGTGCTTTTTTTCATTATGCTCTATTTTCTCGGATTTATTTGGCTTCCAGTTTTCCAAAAATGCATCGACAAAGTTATTACACACGTCAACACGCACAAGGTTCATTGCATATTTCATATTTGAAGACCATGAAGATCCAAATATCAGTCTGTTTGCGCCAACGATATGGGTATCCTGCAAGGTAAATCGAAAGAGGTCATAGCATAAGAAGCAGTCTGCATGAGCGTTTGGAGGATATTCTTGCAGTTTCAACAGCTGCATAGCATCCTGAATATATTTCGTTGTCACATACAATTAAGTACCTTATTGAGACCACGCCATGCACCTTTATAATACACATACCCACCATCAAACTCTTGCTGCTCATCAGGATGAGGATAAACAAATACGTAGTGGTATTCCTTATTATCTGCAGGGATCCCTAAAGACCTGCGTATGTAGTTCAGGCGCTCTCTTACTGGTGTGTCGAAAAAATCACATTGGAGAGTTGTACGCATCGTTGCAGATATTTTGAAGTTGCTCAAATCATCCGCAAATCCCCAACTTTTCTCAAGATATTCGCCTGGTGGAAGTTGGTGACATTCGCATGAGTTCAGTAAATTAAAGAGAGGCGTGACAGAAAGCAGCCTATTTACAAATACGATTTCAAAGAAATGCGCATACCATAAGATCCCTCAACATCGCCAGGGATTTTTTCAGCCACAAAAGAGAGTGTCAAGGTAGTTGCAGACTCACTGTAAACAGTCTGTTCCGCCATTCTTTGCGAAAACAAAATGGTCGTTTTTCTTCCTCGTAAAATATTCAAAACCAAAAGTGTATCGAACGAACGCAGCGCTTTATTGATGTGCAACACGCGTCATAATCTGGTTGTTCCACTTGCTGCTAACATGGTTGTCGGCGACTGATAATAATCATGCTTACCTGTCTGATGATGGACTCTCAGATATGCGCGCGCGGGCACAATCGATTGACCTCTGGGTTGTGTAATAGAGGCCGCTCAATATAAACTCACTACGTTCCGTGCCCGGACATTCGTTCGATACACCGGTGCACCATGTTAGCAGTATGTGTAAAAAGGCTTTCTTTCAACATTTAATATTTCTGCATGTCAGAGGTTTCACCTGAATCAATGACTGGGTAGTCGTTCAGCAGTCATGGCGTCCTTGTTTAATTAAAAAGAAAAAAATTGAGATTTCAAGGTGCAATTCATGGAAATCAAATTATTTAGCTGAACATGGTTTAATAAGCGTCTGATATTAGAGTAAAATTAGGTACTTCCAAAACAAGTTCTAAGTTGGAAATTAACATGATTTAGAAATATCTGTTTTCATTCAATTGAACTCTCTATATTGCGTCTGCAATTATACTGATTTATCGACAATATCATGCACCCTCGACCTCATAAATCTCGTGCAAATGTCTCATTATCATATATTTCTAGGGCTAGTGGAAAATTGCAATCTGGAAGCAAACAAATCATGCGTACAAATGCTGTAAGAATTCGTCGAATTTGATAATACCGTCGTTATTTTTATCAAACTTAGAGAATATTAGCCCAGTATCTGCACGATCCATCACCAAGCCAAATCTCTCCATTGCTCCTTTAAATTCATCAATAGTTAACACACCACTTTCATCCTTATCAAAAAATTTGAACACATTTCTTAGCAAATATTCCGAGTTTTGTGAACCTTTGCATTTTTGATAAACTTTCTCCTTCAATAATTGGCACAAATCATCAAGCCGCTTGTTATTTAAGGAACTCTCATCTTCGTGGATCATCCAAACTGACTCCATCATGGTAACAAAATATTCGTCACTCGGAATGGAAACACTAAGCTCCTTATAGTAGGATATAAACTCTCTTTCTGTGATAATGCCATCCTTTTCATTTCTGCTCTCGAAGCCGCCAAGAAACTCAGTAACTACATCTTCTTTTGACCGTTTTCCTTGCTGTACGTCTGGATGAGCACTTGTGCTGTAGATTTTAATCACATCATTGATGTCAATTGATCCACTCCCATCTTTATCCATCAGAGCAAAGACTTTTTGAACTATTGCAAGCCTTCTTCCTTCGAGCTCTGGTGCAAGAGATTTTAAAAATTCCTCATAAGATACGTTGCCATCATTTGACGAATCAAACTCTTTGAAAAGAGTTTTCGCGTCGCGTTTTGAAAGAAAAACCTGAGCAAAGCTCAAAGCCTCTTCAAACTATAAAGAAATTAAGCATTAAAAATGATTATGCAATAGAAATACGCAATAGGCAATTTAATAAAACAATATTTGGAGCTATAATAAAACAAAAAATAAAAGGAAAGCAGGAGTTGAATATATTGATTTCTACCTCTTCAAAGTCAAGTTTTTTGTTCCCGTTGAAGTCTGCTTGACGAAAGATGCGCGCAACTGTGGCAAGGTTTTTGCCATTTTGAAATAGCTGTTTGCGGATATCTCGTTTTATGTTTTCAATTTTTTCTTGCCTAGACTCCATTGCCAACTTAGAATATGAGAATTTTTGTTTGCGAACTTCAGATATTATGTTATTTTATCCATCAATAACGAGCGAAATTTATAATATCATAAGCAAGATCATTCTAGAGAAAATTTAAATACACCATGCATTGTGTCATATATGATATATATATATATATACACACACACACACACGTATCAAGCACGACGTTGAAAGATGTTATCAAGAACAAAAAGTAATGCTTCAAGAAAACGCAGTTACAAACGGCTATTATGATCGCACCTACTGTGGGCACAACTTACAATCTTAGAGCGAAAAAAGGGCAACGAATATCGCAGCTGAGCATCCTTCTCGGAATGCAGTGGTGTCACACTTATGGATGGCGTGCGCTGAATTGCATTCGCATCTCTTTATCTCTTTCAGACTGCATGCATTCAGTTATGTTCATTCTATTCACAACAAATACTGTATGCTAACTGCACATGAGCTGCTGTGAAGCATCATCATCATTCTCCAAAAAAGGTTCAACGATAAACCACCATAGATTGGTAGATGGTATTCATACAAAAAATCACAGGATCATGGATAGAAACAGCAACAAAAACCCTCTGATGGGGTCAAAACGCGCATATTGTGCCTATCAAAATTCCATTGTCTTTCTTTTTTGTTTTCTCTGAGGGTTTCCCTCGGGACATCACTATTAAGGATATTTGATTTACAATAGAAAATTTATGTAAGAGATAGCAATTCTGTTCTATTTTTTTGAATGTTTTCCTTAATATTCCCTCCTACGATTGTACCAAGATTGGGAAAAGTGGTTTTAGTTACAAATTGCCTTATTGAGTGAAGGGGTCAAATGAACAGACGATACGCTCTAACGTGAAAACATTCGTTCATGTGTGTTCAACAAAGTATTCAACAATTCCACTATGTCAGCTTGTAACGTATATATTAGTATTCGAATTCGAATTTATGAATAATATTGATTAAAATTTTATTGCTGGCTGTGGTACATGCCCGGTCAATATATGTCATCCGTTCCATCGCGCAAAAGCGCTTAAGCAAATGAATGCAGCATGTTAACAAAGCTACATTTATTTACCACTGACTAACAACTTAGCAAGTATTCAATATTCGAATAATAAGTATTCAAGACCGGTTATAGGGAATATTCAGATAAAATGATGGCCGATCGACTAGCCGTTTTAAAGAGTGAAATTGGTAGGTGGCAACGATATTTGGGTGTTAGACAGTAACGATTGAACCTAGCAATGCTTGATTTTCCATCACCTGACCAGCCAACGAGATCAGCCTGCAATGGCCATGGATGACGTTCAAATTTTATGGCATTGCCAGCACTGGTATGCGCAACAACAAAAAAAAAAATGCAAAACAAAAAGACATACACCATCTGAGAAATCACGGGCATATGTTATCTATGCATGCTGCACCAACCAAATTGTCAACTTTATAACCTCTCAAAAAGCTGAAATTGTGCTAAGATCTATGTTTTGCTTCTTGGTCCATGTTTACTTTTTCACTTGGATTGCGCACATGGCCTTTGCCTTCAATTTTGACATTTCTATGGTGTACAGCAATCGTTCAAAACAATTCTACATTGTGCGTCCTCATTTCCGGAAAAATAAGTTAGATTCAGCTTCAGACAATAGTTATTTCGAGATATTAGATGATCTTCGACTTCCAAAAGCTGATCGCTATGCAAAACTAATTCGAGGTGGGGAGGGCTATCAAACTTTTGCGTGCACGGAATCCTGCAGTGGCAACGTTCTCCCCGGAAATGATGACGATGATAGGAACGCAAAATATGTCCTGTACCAGCCTTCAGATGATTTGGGAGAAGTTTGCACAGGTGCAAAAGGTGACAGCAATAGCTGTGTGCCGAGTCAAAACATTCATCCAAAGATCATAGGAAAGGCTGAACTAGTTGCAGGGAAAGCATACTATTGGGAAATTTATACTATGAAGAGAGCAGATGAGGTTGTTTTTGGAGTTTGTAGTCCGCACACCACAATGTGGAACCAAAGTTACCAAGAATGGTCTGTATCTGGCCACGGTACTTGGCACGTTATTGGTCGTTTCAAGAAGTTAAGTGAATACTATGAAAATCAACTGAAAGGCAATACGGCAGATAAAGCATCATCGTTACATGACAAAAATGACTCCAAAATTGCATTTACCCATGAAGAACAATATGAACTATGGGGTTCTGCAGGTAGTGACGGGTGGAAAGAAGCCATCAGTTTGCCACAAAAGTATGGTGTATTTCTCGAGCTAAATAAAGATAGGCCATCTATTACGTTTATAGATTACGCAAGTGATGGCACCAATCTTCAGCTTGAACTTGAAGTTTTCTCTAAAATTATGGAAGCTAATGCAACGAACTCCGCAAAATCTGGTGAAGCAAGTAAGAAGACCATGAACGGAATATCATATTCAAAAAAATTTAATGTAAACGGTTTTGGCTTCAAATTCGAAGCAGCCGACTTTTCGTCTGCACTTCCTGGTGTACCTTTGATTGGAAATATAGTACCAAGCAAACCTATTGATGCTTGCGAACCCTTGGTTGGAAATTATGAAAACACTATAGTGCTTGCAAAACGCGGATCTTGCGATTTTGCAAAGAAGGTATTGAACATCCAGAATGGTGGTGGGATTGCCGCTGTGATTTATAATCATAAGGACAATAAGGTTGTTCTTATGACAGCAGACCGCTCATATAGATCCCAAATCAAGATACCAGCCATCTTTATTGGTCTTTCTGATGGTATGGAGATCCAATACATGTCGGAGCATATGGACGATGATGCAGATCATTCATCCAGTAAGAAAGGTTCCAGTCCTGCTGTTGCTGAATTATGTGGTGGAATGTATACCCCTATGTACAGAGGGATGCACTTTCTTGATAGCGGTCTTTTACCATTTGTAAAATTAGGAAACCAAGCGGAAGTCACTGTTACGAAGCCTATTGTTGTCCCAAAATCTTTAGATATGTTGAATACTCCAAATTCACATGCTCTTGAGAAAATCAAAAGCCTGAAGAGTTTTATAACAAATCGAAATACCTGCCGTAACATCGTTGCAACTTTTGTTAATAAATCTATCGTTGCCCCATTAGATATAGAAAATAGTCTGCTCAAGAATGCTATCAGTTGCGAGGATAATCGTGATGTAGCTATAGAAAGTAATTCATGGGTGATCAGTAATTGCTTGCGATACGTAAATTGTGGAGCGCATTTTGCTGATTCATGTGCTGAATGCCCAGGTGATCATGGTAAAAATTGGTGCAATGGTGAGTGCCACTGGAATATACATTTAAGTGTGTGCGAGCTAAATCATAAAAGCACGAACAATTACCCAGAACCTGGTAATACTGATCCCCCGTGTAAAATTCTTGGCGGATCTAGTCCATCCGAAGTCAAAATAATACCTTTAGAGGTATCTTTATACCAAATTTGTGAAATTAGGAGGGCACGGGCAATTCAAGGCGATTTAAATAGGATTCAGTCTTGGGAATTTCAATTTGAAGGGATTACTGACAACGTACAGATTGGTTTCCGCACTTCACTTCGCGGGCATGGGTATGGTAAGCTTGGTACTCTAGCATGGTTCATGACAAATGCGGGTCATTGGGAAATTGCGTGGTGGATTGAAGGAGTCAATAATGCTGTAGATAAAATAAATATTCAAGGAGGCATTGATGGAGTAAAGCAAGGTTTTTTTAAAGATGAGAAAATAGTTCTGACGATCAATCAAGCCACCGGCTTTGTGAAATTTACTTTTGTTAATAGGGGTATGATTTTAGAATTGCCTCTGAAACTCTCGATAAGTAACAACGATGATGCCTTCGCAAAATATGAATACTCGGGGTTATGGATAACCAACGATGCGCATGCAAAACAAAACAAAAAAAAAAGGGTGGTAGGGACAAAATATGTACCAATGTTGCCCATAGTTCCATTTGTAAGATTCCGCACTTACAAAGAGGAAAATTTCAAGAAGGGAATAAGGAGCCTTGTCATGACACACTCTCCCGAGTTTGAACCACTTTCTGACGATTCAAAAATACGTTGCCAACCCCAGCAAAATCATGTCAGTACCAACGATATGTTTTCCGTTTCCGATGTTTCGTTGTGCTCATTTTAATGGGCACTGTTGTTCCCAAAATTATTTCATACAAAGTAGAAATCTAAACAGCTAGATCTACTTATCATTACTCAAAAAATCCTTTCAAATGCGAGATTTTATCTAAAAAATCTCGTTAGTAACAAAGCGTTTAATCATTTCGAATGCCTTTCGCGGGGCAGTTTCAGGGACCTCATGCCTACCCCCGCGAATGGTGATAAATGTAAAATTATTTTTTGCGTAGCGAGTAGCGTATCCTGCAACTTGTGTGTCATTCAAATATAGCCAAGGGTGCCAAGGATGTTCCAGTTCATAACCCATGTTACTGGTCCATGCTTCATTATCAGTATATGGTACACATGCGTCCCAGTCACCATTGTAAATCAAGACGCGATAATTTTCAATCAATGCTGGGTACGTGTCTCTAGGAAGATTTTCTCGAACAGAAGTGTATTGAATCTGGTTACAGCAAGTACACCATTCAAATGACTGATTTATAACATGCGTGTTAATCATGACAGATTTCTGAGTAAAGTATTGCGTGCCCAAGTAGCTGTCAATACAAGCATCGGGACCCCCCAAACCATATTGTGCCATCCAATCTGTAACCCCAGGAACCTTTTGAAAACGATTACTGCCGGTGGTCGCTCGTCGTGTACAGTTTCCGTATACTTTCACATGAAAGGATACATGGAGAAATTAAGCAATGCTTATGAATGAAAAAAAACAGAAACGGTAAAAATCATATTCTTGAAAAGGAGATATAAAAATGGTACCATCGTAGAGATTTATGTGTCCCACCATTTCGTGCATTTCTTCCAGGGCTTTTTGGCATTTTGCATTATTTGACGCAGGATCAGTTGATGACAAGTTACACAAAGTATTAATTTTATACTTCATGGAGTTAGACAAGAAAGGAGATCCTAAAAGGTAAGTTGTCCCATACAGGTTTCTTTGACCCCCGCACACGCCAATTTTTGTACCTATTATGATTAAGTAGTATTTTTTTTATATAAAGATGTTCGGACACGAACAAAGTGAGTGTATTGGGTGGACTATTACAACCTGTGCACCCATTCCCAACAGCTATACCATGAAGCGGTGCACCCTTATACATGTTACTTTTCTGCGCATGGAGTATAGCTTCGGCAAGAGTCGGGACATATACTCCAGCGTAAGATTCACCGGTGATGAAGAATTTTCTGTTCGAATACTCAGGGTAGAGTTCAAAAAATTTTTCAACTGCGAGTAAATTTTGAGCGGCTGTCTGGTCATCATCCACAATATAGTCTCTTTCATCATCTGAATATGAAAAGCCCACTCCGATCGGCGATTCAAGGTAGAGCATGTGGCCCACCTTGGCCTAGATAAAATATAGTATGTTGATGCAATACTTCATGTGTGCACCCGAAGAACGGAAAACTTGAACAATAAAACCCACCCAAGTATAATCAAACCGTACAAGTTTAGTTGGATCTGTCGAGTTGATCCTGAATGGACCATGTTCTATCGCACAACACATATGGTGAGTGTAAACGAGGATTTACATAAAAGGGAATCGGGGGAGGAGGGGGTAAGTATCACCATAAACAAGGCCATCGAGTGAACTGCAACCCGGTCCACCGTTTAGCCAGAGTATTACCGGAACTTCATCGTTGTCCTTCCCTTCAAACTTAACAAACCAATAATGCATATGCATATGTGGTTTGATGTCCAAATAGCTACAATAGACCAAATAAATTATCCTTTAAAGTGTGGAGCAAAAAATCAAGACTTGAAATTGAACTTCGATCAGTCAAACGTACCCACTATATTGACTTGAAGGTAGTGACTCGCTCCATCCTGGGAGATTCAGAATCTTGTCTTTTTCAACGGCGGCGCGAGACTTTGTTATCATGATGCATGTGAATGCTGCAAAAAATCTGAAAGAAAACATCTGCGACTCTTTTTGTTCGTACAGTATTTTTTATACCAAAGACGTTTGGACCCCAAATTGGACGGTTGAGGTGGTGTTAAAAGTTAAAGTTACAATTTTAAGCCACACCTCACCCGTACGTACACAGCAGAGAAGCGCCGACGGTACGAGTGTACCCAGCGTGGTGTTAGCAAATTTAAATTTTCCAGGTTTTAGTCTACGCATATTACTACACATATCGATATATCACACACAATAGATGAGGTGAATATTTTTGGTGTAGAAAGTACTGGTATTATTTTTTGAAAGGGGTAGTGCTAGAATATTAAAACCAGTCGTCATTGTCTTGGTTGAAATGTGCTCGCAGAATCAGATCGTTCATTCACCTATTAAAAAGGTAAACTAATATTCATATAATTAATAGCAGAGTAAGTGAGTTGCTTCATTTTACACGTAATTTGTCTTTATAGGCGACGAACACAAAAGAGAAAGAAAGAAGGAAATTCAACATATATTATTGATCTCCACGAAAGATTTGACAAAAACTAAAAACCGTTGCACGTGCAGAAAACTCTTAGCTAGTGATTAATCTAACAAATGGCCCATGCCAAACACTTTTCGTCAGAGCTTCATTCTTGTTGGCAAGTTGTTGCAACTCGATTTGCGCATACATGTACACCAACGCAGTAAATGTTTGCGGCTCTTCTATTCGTGTTATTTTGAGGCTTTTTTAAAGTTTTTTCCCCCATCGCATCTGGATATCTGCGAAGATGTATGGCTTAACTTTAACTTCAAGAAGCACTTTGGATCAGGAACTTGATTTTGTCGCCCGCGAATTTTTATGCAGAAAAATATGGAGTTAAATCTTCCACACATTTCTTTGTCAACTCCTGTAATTTTGCACGTGTCTAACATCCTTGAAAGTGATAAAGAGTATGATGAAATACAAGCGGTTTTGGAGAACAGTGAAATAATTTCGTCGTTTCCTCAACTGAGTAGCACTCCAATTATAGAACAAACAGATTACAAAAATGCAATCCAAAGAGTGCGTGATTTGGATCTGAATAAGCAAAAAAGATTACTCATTGCTTTAGTGAAAATTGACCGAGAAAAGAGCGACGTTATTGAACAACTTTGCTATTCTATTAAGGGTTCAATTAAAACAACAATTGCGATTATATGCTATGGTGCCGATACCACCGATCTGATCAATATTGACATTGGAAAAGCAAGAATAAACGATTTTCTCTTGCAACCGATATCAGCAGAGGATATCCTCAAGAAATTCACAAAATGGGTCGAAAAACTGAAGGAAATAGAAAAGGAGGCCATAAAGAAAGCTACGCGTACAAGAAGAAAGGCGAGAGTTCGACGCAAACTGTCTGCAATATACGCTCTTAAAGCCAAAACACAGACTCTTTTACATGAGGAATGCGACAACCAAACACGCTTGTCAAAAATAGAAGAAACTGATAACATTGGAAACGCCGAAACTTTTGCAAAGCAGATTGAGCAATCTTTAAAAAGCAGGGTTAGCGAACTTATTACATCGTCAAATGGAATTCAAGAAAGATCATTAGATTATAAAAAGGACGGAGATGCTTCTATGTACTCTGCTGAAAATATCAATAAGCGCAAGAATCTAAAGAGTGACCCTGTCATCAAAAAGGTTATCTCTATGTTGTGGAAATTGGTACCAACGGAAAGAAGCATCTTGCATCCACGCGAATTTATAACAAAGAAAACATATTCAAAAATTATGATAAAAATTATGAGAGCTCTAATTCCAGCCCATGAATTTGATTACATTGAATCTATAGCCCAAATTGAAAAA
>JACLAD010004833.1_pt1 | contig 12064 bp, 13 predicted proteins | sample 8027901 | NCBI WGS metagenome assembly JACLAD01 (sample SAMN15725071, study PRJNA655200) | protist metagenome | isolation source: fluorescence activated cell sorting (FACS) single amplified genomes of... | place: Spain: Blaines Bay Microbial Observatory, Mediterranean Sea | collected 2016-07-05
CTGACTGTTGCTCTGGCTCTGGCTCTGGGTCTCTCTGGCTCTGGCTCTGGGAGCACGCAAACGATTTTTCAATGGTTTTTGCAACGAATCCCACGGCGGCAACTTTTTCATTGATTTTGTAACGTTTCGGAGCACCCAGACGATTTTTCACTGAAATTTGTAACGAAGGATGCCCGATGGCAACTTTTTCATTAGTTTTTGTAACGTTTCGGAGCACGCAGGCGATTTTTCATCGAAATTTGTAACAAATCCCGCCCGACGGCAGCCCGACGGCAGCTTTTTCAGTGGGTTTTGTAACATTTCGGAGCACCCAGGCGATTTTTCATTTAAATTTGTAACGAAGGACGCAATTGGTTTTTGCAACGTTTCGGAGCACCCAGGCGATTTTTCAATGAAATTTGTAACGACCCCCGCCGCGGCGGCAGCCTGACACGATCTGGGTGGAGCGGATTCTGCGTCCTTTGTTAACCCCACTGGAACCCTTACAGCAGACGCTGCTAGGGAATAATTTTTATCAAATAACCAATAAAATCGTATAATATATGGTATATAATATAATTTTATACAAGGCGATCGAAAGCGATACAAAGCGATACAAGGCGATAACAAGCGATACAAGGCGATACAAGGCGATACAAGGCGATACAAAGCAATACAAGGCAATACAAGGCGATATAAAGCGATATAAGGCGATATGGGGATCGGTGGTCTGGGCCGTAGGCCTTTCAATAAATCTCCGTAATCTATATGTAATTGAATATTAATATCGCCCTGTATCGCCGCGCGACCTTCCGTGTCGCTTCCATTGCGCAGAGTCGACAAACCGGATAGGAATTAATAATAATTCATATTAAATAATATCAATTAGAATTTAGTAATATGAATTATATTCAATTCATATTTTGACCTATATGCATTGAAAATTAAATAGTACACATATATAATTATACATATCAGATATTGACAAGATTTATAATATATATACATATATATACATATATTGATTTCTATTTGACGCCAGATTTATATGTCTTTAGCCATGTCGCTCTGTAGTGTTCCTTATTATATTGACCCCATGATCCGAAAGCTGTGCAAGGTGGTACCATAACAATCACCTTAGGTCGATGTTTCAAGATATAGCTCCACAATTCATCTTGCTGGTCAGTTTCGGTCAGATCACAACCCACTTGGATATCAAAATTGCAACCTCCAGTGAGTTGTTTACAGATGGCGACCTTAATGACACCACCACATCCAGGTCCACCACAGATTTCCATGACATCTATTCCACGTTTAATCGTTCGCCTTGTCATGAACAGATTAGCATCCTTAAATGATGAGAAGTGATGTGCTTTGGGATTCCTTTTCATGGATTCTCCACAGTCTGAGTCTGAGCTGAACCATTCTGACTCACTATCATTTTCAGTTTCGACTGTGTTTTGTGATCCCCTCAGATACCATTTCAAATAATTGGCATCAAACATTGACACACCTCATCCTTTGCAGATGCGTTTTCGTTCAGTTCAGCATAGGTAGTGAAGTGCTCGCGTGTCAGTGACATGATTTCTTCTTGTTCCTGAACAAACAACTCTTCTTCTCGATCCAGATGCATCAATGGAGTCCTGTCATCGCCACACTCTCCGTATTTATCAAGTTCATTAACTGTTTCTTCCCAAGGACTTCTCTTTCATTTACTTTTCCTTGTGGCTTTGTATACAGATTAAACCATGTCTGTTTCATCTACAGCTTGTTTGTTGCTTTAGTCTTAAACCACTTGTTCATTAGCATGTTTATTACTCTGCCCCGACCTTTTGACCTCGGTCACTTTGACCAAACTCTCCAGATCAGAACTCGCACATCGGGGAAGCAACACCAGTGGTTCTACAGGTTGGCTTAGTTCGTGCGGTCTCAGAAGTAGCCTTTGTCCAGATGGACCTTGTGCCGTCGCCACCCCAGAGTAATCACTTGCAGATGAAACGTGTGACAATACAGGTTGTTCGAGATGTTGTTTCATACGTTCTAAAACAGTTACTACAACTTGTCTCACTGGCGGCCAGTTCTTCCATGTTCTGGGTTTCTTCAACCAGTTTTCTTCCCAGTCTTTGGGTGTGTGTCGACATGACGTGACAGGACACAAGCTTTTGTCATTTGTCCACAACGTCCACACCGTACATGGTTGCTCTTTGCCGTCCAGTTTACAGGTTGTCAAGCTACTCTCTTTCAAACAGGTTTTCAAAGTAGTTTTAAACCCATTGCTATATGCAATGTCAACATGTAGTGGATAAGCAAAAACGACAGGTTTCTCAGCCTCTAGTTGCTTCCGAATAACTGCCATGATGATCTCTTGTATGTTAAGGGCTAAACTAGGGAAATTAAAGTTTATAAAAATGGATACGGGTAAAACAAGGTTTGCATCCAGATTGTACACTTGGAGGTCAAATTCCTTCACTAGGTGTCCAACCTTTTCTATGTTTGAACTGCTACTGAAAACATTTCGGTAACTAAGCAATATGATCTTTGGTGTATCATCACTCGCCACCAGATGCGAAGGCTGCGCCTGACTCCTACCATTGTTTGGCGGCTTGACATCAGGTTTGCCAATTCCCCATTCATTCTTTGACTTAACATTCATGAAATCTGAAACTGGCATCATGAGATGTCCACTTTGACCCTTTTCGCATTTGATAAGCTTACTTCCTGCAGGTAGTATAATCTTGACAGGTCCTGAGCCGGGCACAATGATAACATGTTTTGGCGTATCTAGAATGATTCGTTTGCTCTACATAGACGTACATCCCCACAATGCAGGCAGTTCAGAATTGGGAATAACAGGTGAAGTAAATGTACCCAACTCACCGGTGGTGACAATGGGTACTTCTGCAGCTTTGTCTGCACTTTGTGATCCACTGCAAACTCCATCCACGTGTATGGGCTGTGTAAGGTCTTGCCATTTTGTTTTCAATCCATGGTACTTGGCCTGCTTGTCTATTTACCCATGCGTCTCCTGTCAGATCATCAAATGCTCCTGTGTCAACGATGACTCCTTCACGGTCACCTCTCAGTTGCGCCCGCACATGGTAATTCTCTTCTGTTTCAACCTTTCGCAATTTGTCTGGATGCAACGCAATGTCACCTACACTTCCATCTTGATTATCACTGACAAAGTCGTCCTTGTGTATCCCCCAGGTCCAGATGTGAAAACTCAGATGGGGAAACTGGCCGAGTATTCTTTCCCCACCTGCGTTTAATACCTGTCAGATAACCAGATGCAATTTCAGTTGAATACAAAACAGTTCTTGATTCACTTGAGCATGATATTCCACATCATTGCTAACATGTGCTGAGATTGGGCAGTTAGCCCAAGGAACTGTGTCCTATACTCAGGTTGTGCCGAACTAGATGCAGCTTGTGACAGAAAGATTGAACGGGGATCAACTAAGTCAGGATCTTCTGTGTCCGGCATAACATCGATTTGACTTTTGTCCACCTTTCATTCCTTTCTTAAATTTGCCCTTCTGCCACTTGGGCTTCTTCGGACAGTGTGCCCTCAGATGTTCTTCAGATTTGCAGATGGAGCATTGCGTAGTCGTTCCATCTGCACCTACTGGGTTCTTACTACCAGCTGCAAATGCACGGCGTCTCTTAGGATGAAATCTGAAACGAGTTTTCTTGCCAAATTTGCGTTTGGTCTTGCGCCTTTTGATGTGCGGGTCCTGTCTGCGCTTCAGATCACGCCGTCTGCGACCAAACTTGCGAAACTTGTTCCATCTTCTTGCCTTCTGGAGAAAATCTTTGTGCAGTTCTTCTACAGTTGCAGGTGGCGTGTGATGAAAATCCACATTTTCCCAGACGGAAGCTGCTTGTGCATATGCAGTATATGCTTCACATGCCATCTGATTGTTCATCTGAGGATCATCAGTTGGAAAGTCCAAGCTTTCATCACTGCCTGATTCAGATTCCAATAGTTCAGTGATGTCTTCATCATCTGTGTCGTCTCCCACAGGTGCAGATGTCGACGCCTGGGACTGATTTTCAACAGGGTAAGCCATGTTTGCTCCATGTGGCATGTTTTATTGATAGAACGACTCCATTTCATTCAGATGATTGTCAAAACTAGCCATCATGTCTGGGGATGTAGGACGAGGCTCCACCACTGAGTCATAATTCAGAGCAGCTGCGCTTCTACCAGCTATAAACACGCGATGATTTGGATTGACTATGTTGGTGGTCACAGATCTCCCCACCATAACTAGCCAGCGCTTGATTTGATCTCTCAGCACTATCAATTCATCCTCATTTTCAGGTAGTCGAATTTTGAAGGGGATCAACAGCAATGTCCACTGTGCAACAGGTCTGAAGAATGCCATAAGTAGTCCCCAGCCTTCATAGACGCAACTTAGGAAGACTCCACCCTTCGTTCTTGCCCTGTTCATCCAGCCTCAATGGACTCGCCAGGTTTCAATCGAGAGAAATGAAATTCGTTTATCGCTTCCAGTTGTTCAGTTTGGATGTCACCTTTCCATCGCTTCTCAATCTCCTTAAGGATGTAATCAATGCCTCATTCACTGATCGCATTTTCTCCAGATTCCTGATGCTCTGTATCAGCTCGTAGAACCACTGGAAGTCCAGATGTATCCACCGCCAATTTGCCTTCTCTGATGGTGTTTTCATCCAGTTCATAGCGTACATAGTCCTTCACAATTCCTTGCGAACATGCTAGGATGATCGCACCCATTTCACTGATGTGTATAACACCTTTTTCTTTGACTCTCCACATTCCAACATCCTAGAGCCAACTGTCCAGCCTATACCTAGGGTTCTGTGAATGCCAGGTTGGGGGTTGGCGCCACGATTCAGATGCTAAGCCTCTAAGGGCTGTATCCCTCACATGTTGTAAGGTATCAGACATTTTATATACAGGCGAGCAAAAAGTAGGTACACAGATACAATTTGTAAATCTGCAACTAAGAGTTCAGGTCCGTGGATCAACCACGCAGGGTAGGGAAACGCTCCGCTACCAGAGTAGAAACTGGCCCAGTATTCTAGAAATGCCCTAAAGACTTAAGAAGTTTCCAGGTTGATGCAAAGCAGACTTTTCCAGCCAGCAGATAATGCTCAGATTTGCAATCCAAAGTCCTCTATCAAATCAAATGCAGATTTAATTCAAGGGTATGTACGCCCTGAATTCAATTATTTATAACTTAGCAGATAACTACCGAGAGAATAGCACGGCTACGGCATACCCTACTTCAACAGGTCGTATTACCAGTAGCTCACAGGAACGAATACAGTTGCATATACCCTTAAGGGGACCTCGAAGCTGCGTAGGTGTTTATTCTCGCTAACAGATCTACAGGTAGTTCTGCGCAGGTATATCACCGTACTACCCTCTGTAGCTATCATAGAAGCTTCTATGTCCTTGAGCCAGCAATATATGTATACTGTGATTGCTAGCCTTTATGCAGCCTAGGCTGTAGGATTTACTTATATATATATATATATATATTGTGTATATATATATATATATATGTATGTATGTATACATATAAAGAGAGAGAGAGAGATTATATATATATATATATATGTATATACATGTATATATACATATATATTTAAGTAATATCTGAAACATGCACACACATACACACATATATCCATATAATTATATTATATATACAATGTGAGGCCCCCGTAAAAGTGCCCATGCATGAACCAAGCCAGATCACGTATGTATATAATATTCTGTACACACATACGTATTCATGTACATACATATGGGAGTTTCTTATTGGCTCATTGCTTCTGGTACCATCATTTGCTACTTGGTACTTGTAGAATAAAACATGTAAATGCCATTCTTCACAAAAGTGAGTCAAGGCTGCCTGTGTCTTCCTCTCATGCTTGAAGGTGTTGATGTCAGTTTGAGCTGTTTCTTCCTGCCATTGCCAAACTGAATTTTGCCTTGCGCTTTGTTGTCCATGATCAATGCTGCTGCAAATCACAGGAACAAGCACAACCAGCATCATCCATTTCAAGCATCGCTCGCAGAATTGGCGTGGTCTCTTAAATCTTGGAACCTGCTTTGCTGTCATTGATTTCTGTTGAGCTTCCTTCTCAACTTTCAAGTTTGTGTTGCTGGTTTGAGTTGCTGCGTTTACGTCTGTGGAGTGCGCTGCCGAGTTTGCATTGCCTGTCTGGAATTTAATTATTTGGGTTGGTTTTGATGTCGCGGTGGTCGGCATGCCGAGTACGCCATTGCTCCCCTGGCCGCTAGTGGTTCGGCTCAGACTTTGTTGTGTTGACATGGTGCATGAAACAAGTTCGGTCATAACGGTGCGACCCATCGCCATGTTAAGACTTCCCCTAGATTATCCTGAATGTGTAAAAGGGTGTGAAGAACTTGCAAGTTCGCGTAAAAGCACTGGAGCCTAAGCAAGTCCAAATGACATCTTCAGCGTTCTCTGAGGACACACACACACACGCACATCCATGTCTAAATATATATATATATAGATATATATATATATATATACACATATATACTTGTATCTTATATATATATATATATATACATATATGTATGTGATAATATATATATATAGAGAGAGAGAGAGAGATTTATTTATTTATTTATAGGTGTACATACCTGAAGAAGCAAGGAGAACGCAGATGACATGAGATTAGGATGCGAAAGTCCTGAAAATTATAGATTGATCACGTGCAAAAGGGTGCCAAAATGGGGCACAAGTGGTTCAAAAATGAGCTCCAAGTCGTTCCAAAATCGGTCCAAATTGTTCCACAAACACTTTTAATGTATTATTGGATATTTTTAGATCAACACATGTGCATATATATCTATATATATATATATATGTATGTATATGTATATATGTATTAATTGATTTATTTACTCATGATATATAATATTATATATGTAGGTTTATGTATATATATAAATATATATATATATATATACACATATATAAACATTTGTTGTGTAAAATACGTAAGTATGCATATGTTTTCATTGATATATATATATATATATATACATATATATATATATACAATACATATATTTAGAGATATATCCAATTATAAACGACTTTATATGCGTATACACAAGATTTCCAAGGCTTGCTGCGCTGCGCCTTTGAATCGCCACGCTTGTCTATCGCGACGCCCGTCTATCGCGATGCCTGTCTATCGTTACGCCTATCTACTTCGAAGCCTGTCCATCGCGACACCTATCTACTTCGAAGCTTGTCCATCGCGACACCCCATCGTGACGCTTGTCTATCGCGGCGCCTGTCTATCGCAACGCCTGTCTATCGCGCCGCCGGTCTATTGCAACGCCAGTCTATAGCGACGCCAGTCTATCACAATGCCTGTTTTTCAGTCATGCATTGGCCATATATGGGCCATATACAAGCTGAGCAGAGCCATGCATAGGCATATGTGGATTCATGAAGGATATACAAAGAGAGGAGGTGGAGGGACATCCGCCCGTTCGGAAACCTGTCCCCCCCCCTTTGTGTACCCTTCATTATATATACACTTGGCCTATACATGGCTCTGCTCAACATATCTATGGCCCATATCTGGCCTATGCATGACCAAAAAGTTCAGCCTCATTTGCAGCATCTGAGGCCCCTCCAAGCCATCAAGATCAAGTCAGGTTATGCGCAAACAAGTATATTTGTAACGTCTGATCCCCTTCCAAGCTGTCAAGATCGAGCCAAATTATGCGCACAGCACTTTATTTGTGGCATCTGAGCCCCTTCCAGGCTATCAAGATCAAGCCAAATTATCCGCAAGCAATTTTATTTGTAGTGTCTGAGGCTCTTCCAAGCCATTTGATGAAGATCAAGCTAGATTATTCGCAAACCATTTTATTTGTAGCGTCTGAGGCTTTTCCAAGCCATCCAGATCACGCCAGATTATGCACAAACCAGTTTATTTGTATCGTCTGGGGCATTTCCAAGCCATCAAGATCATGCCAAATTATGTACAAACCACTTTGTTTGTAGCATCGGATGCGTTTTCAAGCCATCAAGATCAAGCCAGATTATTCGCAAACCACTTCATTTGTAACGTCTGAGGGCCCTCCAAGCCAGCAAGATCAAGCCAGATAATGCGCAAACCAGTGTATTTGTAACGTCTGATCGCCTTCCATGCTATCAAGATCAAACCAGATTATGCACAAACCACTTCATTTGTAGCGTCTGAGCCCCTTCCAAGCTATTAATATCAAGATCAAGCCAAATTATGCGTAAACCACTTTATTTGCAACCTCTGAGGCTCCTCCAAGCCATCAAGATTCAGCCGTATTATGTGCAAACCACTTTATTTGTAGCGTCTGAGGCTTTTCCAAGCCATCAAGATCAAACCGAACTGTGCGCAAACCAATTTCATTTGTAGCGTTTCCAAGCCAGATTATCCACAAACCTCTGTATTTGCAATATCCTGTCCCCTTCCAAGCCATCAAGATCAAGCCAGATTATGCACAAGCCACTTCATTTGTAGCATCTGAAGCTCTTCCAAGCCATCAAGATCAAGCCAAATTATGCGCAATTGCTTTGTTTGTAGCATCTGAAGCCCTTTCAAGCCATCAAGATCGAACAAGATTATGTGTAAAACATTTTCTTTGTAATGTTTCAGAGCCTTGCAAATCCCCAGAACTCCCCCCATAGACCCCCAGAAAGCACCAGAGAGCCCCAGACAGCACCAGAGGGCTCCAGAGAGTCCCAGAGAGTCCCAGAGAGCCCCAGGGAGCCCCAGAGAGCCCTAGAGACCCCCAGAGAGCCCCACAGAGCCCCAGAGAGCTCCAGAGAGCTAGAGAGCATCAGGGAGCCCGAACAACACATCAAAGATCAAGCCAAATTACATGCAAACCAATGTATTTGTCACGTCTGAGACTTTTCCAAACCCTCAAGATTAAGCCGGATTATGCGAAAACCATTATATTTGTCATGTCTGGGCCCCTTCCAAACCATCAAGATAGAGCCAAATTATGCGCAAACTACCTTATTTGTAGCGTCTGAGGCCCTTCCAAGCCGTCAAGATCAAACCAGATTAAGCGCGAACCATTCTATTTGTAGCATCTGTGCCCCTTCCAAACCATCAAGATAAAGCCAAGTTATGCGCAAACCACTTGACTTGTAGCATTTCCTAGGCACATTATCCACAAACCTCTGTATTTGTAATGTCCCAGCCCCTTCCGAGCCATCAAGATCAAGCCAGATTATACGCAAACCATTCTACTTTTAGTGTCTGAGGCTCTTCCAAAGCCATCAAGATCAAGCCAGATAATGTGCAAACCACTGCATTTGTAGCATCTGAAGATCTTTCCAGCCATGAACATCAAGCCAAATTACACGCAAGCTATTTTATTTGTAGCGTCTGAGGCACTTCTAAGCCATCAAGATTGAAGAAAATTATGTGAAAACAACTTCAGGGGTCCTCAAAGCCATCAAGATCAAGCCAGATTGTGCGCAAACCACTTCATTTGTAGCGTCTGAAGCTCTTTCAACCCATCAAGATCAAGCCAAATTATACGAAATCTTATTTATTTGTAACGTCTGAGACTCCTTCAAGCTATCAAGATTGAAAAAATTATCCGCAAATTATTCTATTTGTAGCTTCTGAGGCCCTTTTAAGCCATCAAGATCAAGCTAGATTATGCACAAACCACTTTATTTGTAGTGTCTGAAGCTTTTTCAAGCCATCCAGATCAAGCTAGATCATACGCAAACCATTCTATTTGTAGCATCTGAAGCATTTTTAAGCCATCAAGATCAAGCTAAATTCTGCTCAAACCATTTATTTGCATCATCTGGAGCTTTTTCAAATCATTCAGATTGACCTAGATTATGCGCAAACCAATTCATGAATAGCGTCTGCGGCCCTTCCAGGCTATCAAGATGAAGCCAATTATGAAGCCAAATTTATCCACCGACCAGTTCTAGAAGCAACTTTGAATATTTTACTAATTTTTACGAAGTGCCTATTCCAAAGACAATATTTTCTAGTCATCTAAACCTGTCTGAGTAGAGAACGGAAAGTGCATTTAATAGGACAGATACTGCAAAGAAATTTGGTGCACTTTCTGCAGAAGAAGTATGTCAGACAATTTGGAATAGCACAACTTGATCGCAAGCTCTCTTATGCAAGAGAAACGTAGCAATACAAAGAGGTATATAGCAGTACGTGGCTATACGGAGCAATATATATGAGTGCGTCGCAATCCTTGGTAGTACGTAGTATGCATAGCAGTGCGTAGCAGTAGATAGCGCTTCGCGACAATAATAAATAGTGCATTTTCAATCTAAAATCTTCAGTGTTCAATTATATTTTGCAATAATTTCTCATCTTACACCTGCATGCACAGATGACATCTTGCACATGATTTCCGCATTGCTCTTATAGTTGTTTTTGGCAGACAAATAGCGTGTATATTTTTTCAAAGAAGAGAGTGTAGGCTAAGAGGCAGTTTTTTATATTATTAATACATTTTATTTTCTGACATGTTTTCTTTTTCTACGCACCGTTTCTTCACTCAAAGCTAGCAGTAAACTTTCAACCTAGTGTCTACCAAAAGAACTCGTAGAACATATATATATATATATATATATATATGAACTTTATCATTAAATCATGTTCAATTGATAATATAAATGATTTAAAATATTTGAATTATTTTATTTTTTTTAGAAATAAACAAAAAGTTTAGGTGGTAGCTTCTTCTCTTTAAAAACAATAGAATTACAAGGATGTTAGCGCCAGAAGTCTTCTAACAATTCATAGTTTGGCTTATAAGTTTTTAGAAATAAAAAAGAACATATAGATGTTGATATGTCTTCATTTTTAAAGTTTGCATTATCCAAAATGTCTCAATTTTGACAACTTGAAACTAGCTGCTCTCTAATTCCGTATTACTCTAAAAATTTGTATTAATTTATATGTTTAAGATGTTATGCTACAAATACTGTAAAATGCTTGAATTTTTTTCAGATTTTTGCACTTTGCAGGAAATTCCACCTTATTGATTAAGCAGAATATCCTATAGTTTGCATCTAAAACCTGAATAGACGTAGCAATACCTAGAAGTGCGTGCCTAGAAGTGGCTTAGAGCGTCTTAGAGTGTCCTAGAAAGTTTTTGATTGTGTTTTATTTTATTTTTTTCAATATATCAGAAGTCTTGAACAGAAATAATTCTTTCTGAGAAACAGTGAACATATTTGATAGGAAAAATGCTGCAAAGAGAGCTGGTACAATCGCTGTAAGAAAATGTATGTAAGAGAATTCAGAATAGCATGACTTGGTTGCAGACTTTTTGGTCTAGAAAAAGAATAGTATGTAGAAGTAAGTAGCTGCATGTATATTGTCTAAAACCTAGATCTTCTTACGGCGAAACATGCTCCTGTGACTCGTAGAGCTCTACTTGTAGAGGTTAAAGAGTAATTCGGATGCGGATGCAGCTAGTTGGTACTGCGGCCGACTTGAGACCTAAAAGGAACTTTTGGACTTTGCAACCAAAAAATAGAAATGATTTGACAATTCAAATTGACTGAGCTTTCCATAGCGCTTAGTTAGGCATATATACATTATGATTTTTAAAGAGGCAGCTTTATATTTGCATTTTATGATCAAGTTTCCTATGGACTTTTATTTTGTAAAAAATGCATTTCTTTTTTTTAATTTCATAATTTTCTGTAAAACTGAAGTACTTAGGCACATATAAGTGCGGGGAGCTCTACGAGTCACCCCAGGCAGTAACTTGGTTGATAGTTTACTGCCTGATTCAAGTTGAACCTTTCTGTCGTCCAAAACTAGCCTCTTCTACTACTTGTACTATCCAAAACCCGGATAGCCGCGCACAGACATGCTGTTTACATGTGTAAAATCTTTATGCAGCACCCTCTGGATCGGACGATGGGAATGGATTCAAAGTTTGAAAATGAATGGAACCCGGGTTACAACTCGAAGCTGACACCCGAAGCTCAGAGCTTCGAACTGGCAGCTGTCGAATAGTTTCTACTACCTTTCCTGTCCTTGGCCCCTT
>JACLAD010010696.1_pt1 | contig 12064 bp, 9 predicted proteins | sample 8027901 | NCBI WGS metagenome assembly JACLAD01 (sample SAMN15725071, study PRJNA655200) | protist metagenome | isolation source: fluorescence activated cell sorting (FACS) single amplified genomes of... | place: Spain: Blaines Bay Microbial Observatory, Mediterranean Sea | collected 2016-07-05
TCATCATCTAATTCCGGGTAAGCGAGATTATGCTCTTGACAGTATCTGGCCAATACTGGCTGCATCCATTCAAAAAGCTTTTTCCTATAGATTTCTGGATCTAGTCGGCAGTGGTTGTATAACCCCGCGTCTTGTCGCTGTTTTCTGGCTTCGGTTAAAATAATGGCGCTAGCTACACTGACATTCAGAGACTCAACCATCCCCAGCATGGGAATAGTGATATAACGGTCTATAAAGGGCTTTGCCTCGGGGCTGATGCCATCCTGCTCTCCTCCCAGTACCAGTGCTGTTGGGCGGGTATAATCAATTTCTCTATAATCTTCAGTATTTTCTGACAAATCAGCAGCAACTATTTAATAATTATCATTTTTTAATTTACTTAAAGGTTCTGTAATTGTCGGATATACCCTCTTATCAATCCATTTATGGGCACCCACTGTAGTACCAGTATGGGATCGAAAAGTCGGATCTGCAGACACTGAGTGTACCGCCATAACTCCCACTGCATCACAGGTGCGCACAATAGCGGATAGATTTCGCCCCTTGTGTACCGAATCAGTGACTATAGTTAGGTCGGGTTGCCGCTGAGACAACACTTCAACAACTCTGGCGTAGCGCTCTGCAGTCATTGTAGCCCCCTAGCCTTCTGCATAGGCCCTGTAAACTTCTTCAGCGAGAATTTTAATTCCAGCTTCAACCACAGGGAAATCTTGCGCATAGGAAATACGGATACACTCATGGCGATGATGCCAATTGTCCTCGATGCCTGGGAAAAAGTGCTCACCGGGAACCATTAGCACACCGCGCTTTTTAAGACGCTGGTAGAGATCTACAGCTTTGATAGGCAGCCCTTCAAACCATAGCCATAGAAAAATCGCCCCCTCAGGTCGGTGAATGCAATAAGGAATCTCTTGCATGTGGGATTGAATCAGCGCCAATGTACGCTGCGCTCGCTGATAATAAAACGGCTTAACCTGTTGCTGGCATAGGTTGATTATGGTCGAGTCTTTAAATAAGGACTCCGCAATTGCCGGCCCCAAATTGCCAGAGGCCAAATTTATCACCGTATTGGCTTGACTGAAGGCTTGAATAAGCTGCTCATTAGCTACCACAATACCTGTTCTAACCCCTGGCAGACCCAGCTTAGATAAGCTCAACACCAAGATGGTATTGTCATTCCAATGGGGTTTAGCCTCTACAAAGCTAATATTAGGGAACGGTAATCCGTAGGCACCGTCGATTATCAACGGGATATCCGCTGCTCTGGCAATCTTATCCAACTGCTCAATCTCATCATCGGTTAGCACATTACCGGTTGGATTGGTGGGCCTTGATACACAGAGCGCCGCAGTTCGCCCACTGATCTGAAGCTGGGAAAAATCTATACGATACTTAAACAGCGAGTCTTCCAATAACTTTATTTCTGGTTTAGTGGCAGTAAAGAAATTATCCGATAAGCCCAGATCACCATAGCCGATATACTCCGGTGTTAAGGGCAGATGAATAGATCGATTCGTGCCATCAACCATGTTACCTGCCAACAGGTTATAGAGGATAAAAAAGGCTGATTGGCTGCCGTTGGAGATGGCAATATTATCGGCACTCACTGACCAGCCAAAATGGGCCTTCAATAGCGCAGCAATCTGCTGCCTAAACGCCAAATCACCCTGGGGCGACTGATAGACTCCTGTCATAGCGTAGCGTTTCGCCGGATCCTTTAACACATCTTCAAGGCCCTGTCTGAAAACAGCCTCCATCTCGGGAATGCGAGCGGGGTTACCGCCACCCATAAAGATTAAATCCGGGTTTTCATTTAAGGCACTACCAAGATCTGCCATCAACTCAACAATGCCAGCGCCTGCAGTTAATTTTTCACCAAATTTTGAGAGTTTCAAGCGCATAAACTATACGTTAGGTGAATTACCCATGAGTAAACATCAAAAAGATATAGAATCGTCCATAAAAACTATATGCGCCAAAATTAATTACACTTCTGGTTTTATGACGCTTTTGATATGGTCGAGCTCTTCCGCAGTTAGCTCGCCATAAAATCTTGGATAAGGCCAACCCTAACCCCACCTAATAGTAGTGGGCAGAATTGGGCTATCACCGACCCTATCATCCCCAAGTATTAATAGTGCAACTTCTTCCTCACCAACAGATGCGACATAACTTTCTAAAGCTTGGCCGGCTTTCTGGCGATCCTCACAAGTACCACCTTTCCAATAGGCATAGTCATGAACCGTACAACATTTTAGCCACAGTTTTTTGTGATCTGATGTTCCATCGGGAAAAGCACTACACCCCTATTGCAACTGAAGTGATCACTTCTGTTGATTTAGAAACAACTTTATAAAATTTTATTCTACATACTGCCAGAACAGTAGATAAGTGCATTAAATAGTGATTCTTATTGAACTGGTGTAGCTCTTTGATATATCTAACATAGGAATATTACGAGTCAGGATGGCAACACAATCATATGAAAGTTATTCAAAAATAAACATTTATTAAAACTATTTAGTAGAGTAATTTAAGTCTTTCAGTTTACTTGTCACTATCTCATATCTTTTTAATAATGGATACTGACTGTAGGCATAACCCAGATCACGCTCCAAATGATAAGATATTTCAATGCTGGAATTTTCCAGCTTGCCATTGATGGTGATTAGTTCGCCCAGATAATTTATCTTTCCTTCAGATATCTCAAACTCAAAAGCAATACCAGTTTGATCATTTGAGTCGAGGAATGAGACAAACATTCCGTCTGCCATAGCACCTAGGTCATTTCCTCTAGCTCCAATACCTTTGATGATATATTTACCTGCAGGCAATTCCCGCAAATGGATAAAACCATAATTATCCTTTCCAATTTGACTAAAAAGGCCATTTTCAGCTTTAATAAAAGCAAGTTCTTTTAACAGACCATCTTCCCGTAAATTGAATATTTTGTAGCTGACAAAAGGTAGAATCCCAGCAAAATTTGCTTGACACTCATCACATGGACTTCTATCACGACCAGTAGCGAGAACTAATACACCATTGCTCGGTGATATAGCACTTGTCTTTTCAAAATCAAATAATTTATTTGATCTTATTGGCCCATCTTTAGGAACAGTAGCACAACCAATCATGAGCAAAGCAAGAACGACCGTCGAATATCTCATAGGACCTCCAAAATTCAATTGGGCGCTTGAAGTAAAAAAACTTTTTATAGTAAATGAGTTACTAAATTCCTTAATAATTAATACCATAAAACATAAAATACCAGTATTTTCCGACAATTCAAGTTTTCCTTTAATAAAAGTTAGTCCATCTTTATCTGTTAAAATCAAACATATTATTTTTAAAAGAGTAGGTTTCCAATATACAACAAAGGTGAAATATGATTAAAAGGAATAGTTACTGCGATAAATTGTGAAATAAGCAGGAGAAATCAACGAAATAAAGCCATTACGCAAGTCTAAGCGTGCCCTCTGGCTGTGATAAATCGTATCATATTGATAATGTGCCACTCCCCACTATTACTGTCCTAATAACATATTTACCCACAATCTTTCCTATGGCGATCTCACCCAGTAAATTGGCAAGGTATTTAAAGCTCATAATAATGGATAGTTGTCAGTCGAGCATGACCGATCATAAAGAGGGCTGGATAGGCTTATGTACACATTCACTAGATTTCGTCTCAAATCCACTGCCAAGTAATTAAAGTATATTGTTTGATAGTACTTGCACAACTTTGGCGATTACTGACTCATGTATCTAAAGGTAAAATTTACCCGAGGCTCACTCAGGCTACGCACTTTGCTAACTCGGTGCTGCCAAAATGTTTGTATTTTAGGCCCCATCACGAGCAGTGAGCCATGTGGCAACGCTATAGATAGCTTTTCTGCTGTGGTATTGTGTCGCAATTGAAAGATTCGTTCAGCACCTAAACTTAGCGAGGCAATTACCGGATCTGGCCCCAACTCTGGCTCATCATCGGCATGCCAATCTACACTGTCATTACCATCGCGGTAGTAATTGGCCAAAGCGCGATTAAATGGATGCTCCGTGCAATCTTGAATGGATTTTCTCAGGTTATCCAGCCAACGGGGAAATACTACCGCTGATAATTGGATCCCAGAATAGGTGTAAGTGGTTCCCAGACAGTCGGCATACCAATTCTGCAACCTTGGCACCGGAATTTCTCTGCCAAACATATGGATCATATCCTGCCGCCAGGGAAGATCAGCAATTGACTGGGCTAGTAAAATATCCGCCTGTTGTGTGCTGAGAAAATTCGGCCAGAATCTAATTTCCGAACAATTCTCGGGTGATTCGAGAGCCAGGGGTATAATTTGATGCTCAAATAGATCCATAGCAGCTAGTGGATAGTGAGCAATTGAAAACAACTAGCCATAATCGCCATAAATCCTGGGCTCAATAGCTAGCTGAATACCAAATTTTGCCGCTACATCAGTTTCAATATTTTTCGCTAAGGCTAAAAGCTCTGGGCCATCACCCTGAAAATTGACTAGCACCAGTGCCTGTTTATCATGGACACCAACATTTCCCTGCCTGATGCCTTTGTAATCAGATTGCTCAATTAACCAAGCAGCCGGTATTTTGCTCATACCATCGGATTGGGAATAATGTGGCATTAAAGGGAAATTGGATAGCAATTGATCCCTAGCGGCCTGGGTAATGACTGGGTTTTTAAAGAAACTACCCACATTGGGGATTTCGGCGGGGTCGGGTAGTTTTTCTCGGCGAATACGGCAGACGGCCTCAAACACCGCCTCAGGACTGGGCCCAGCATCGCCAAGCGCAAAGTTAAGGGTCGGATATTGCACATTCACAGTTGGGGTTTTTGATAGCTCAAGGTTCAGGCTGACAATAATATATTGATCCAATGCTGCCCGCTTAAAGATACTGGAACGATAGGCAAATTGACAGTCTCGGGCATTGAACTGCACCAACTCACCACTGGCAATTTCAATTGCACTGAGAGAGACAAAAACATCACTGAGCTCTACCCCATAGGCACCAATATTTTGGATTGGCGCCGCTCCTACAGTCCCGGGTATCAGGGCCAGGTTCTCCAAGCCATAGAATCCCTGGCTGAGACAGGATTCGACTAAGTAATGCCAATTTTCGCCAGCCGCTACCCTGACTTGAACTCTATCCAGACTGCCATGTTCAATGTGGATGCCTTTGAGCTTAATATCAATCACGAGACCCTGAATATCTCCGGCCAGCACCAGATTACTGCCATCTCCAAGGGGAGTAATCGTCAATTGATGCTGATTGGCATAGTCTATAGCCTGATAAAGTTGCTCTAGGTTATCTACCGTACAGAAATATTCGGCGCGCGCTGGCAAGGCCAAGGTATTGTGTTTTTTTAAACAGATATCCCTTTGAATAGTGAATTCTGTGGTGGTAGCACTCATAACCGACCCTTGACCTGCTCTAATAAGCCGGCTGAAGCATCTTCCACTAGATCAAGCACAAAGCTAAACCCACTGTCACCGCCATAATAAGGGTCAGGCACTTCCTGATACTCGGAATAACTGGGGTTTTGGCAAAACTCAAGAAATAATGACAGTTGGCAGGCGGTATTATGGGGCTGTATAGCCTTGAGGTTATTATAATTGTCCCTATCCATCGCCAGAATATAGTCAAATCGATAAAAATCCTCGGCCGTAGCTAATCGGGCTCGAAGATCACTCAGATCATAGCCTCGCCCTAAGGCCTGCTGCTGAGCTCGCCGATCCGGTGCCCTGCCAAGATGCCAGTCTCCAGTACCCGCCGAGTCAATATAGATTTTATCAGTCAATCCCTGTGCATTGACCATCGACTGAAACACCCCGTGGGCAGTGGGCGAACGACAGATATTTCCAAGACAGACAAATAGCACTGATAGATTCGACATAAGCTAAATATAAACTAAATTAGTATTTTTATCTTTTACCCTATTGTTTTTGCTGGGCTTTTAAGTGACCTTCAACATCTATCAAATCTTGCTCCGTGTCCACGCCAGCAGGCACCGCCATCAGTGTCTGAGCCACATGAATGGCTATACCATGGTACAGGAAGCGCAATTGCTCGAGACGCTCCCAATCCTCCAAAGGCGCAACCGGCCAACAAACAAATTGGTTTAAACAACTCACCCGATAGGCATAGATACCTATATGACGGCAGGCTATATTAGCCTTGGGCATTACATCATAACCCTGTTGAAACTGCTCTCGAGGCCATGGTATTGATGCTCTGCTAAAATACAGAGCGCTGTTGCTACTATCAGCCACAACTTTAACTATATTGGGATTCAAAAAGTCTTCCGTCTGCTCTATAGGTTCGCACAAGGTCGAAACATCCGCACTCTGGTTTTGGGCTAGATTTTCCGCCACCTGATTGATTACCTCAGGTGGAATTAACGGCTCATCGCCCTGCACATTGACAACTATTTGCCGATCATCTAAGCCAAGCGCCGCAGTGACCTCCTGCAGTCTATCAGTTCCAGAGGGATGATCTGCTCGGGTCATGCAAACTTCTGCGCCAAATGCCAATGCCACACTTTGAATTCGCTGGTCGTCCGTAGCTATGATCACTCGTGAGGCGTTGCTCTTGCAGGCCTGCTGCCAAACTCTTTGAATCATTGGTACGCCACCAATATCCCTCAAGGGCTTGCCGGGCAATCTTGAAGAGGCATAGCGCGCTGGAATAATGACCACAAATGACATATTTATATCCTTTGACTGTTTTCAGGCGATTGGTTTATGGCAACTAAAAACTGGTCGACAAACTCAACGGGAAGCTGAATATCGACATCTAACACCCAGATGTTTTTGTTTACAGCATCGGCCAGCTTAATTGCATCTTTTTCAGTAATAATCACCGGCAAACCATCTTCAAAGTTGAGTTGATCCGCAGCCAAATACTGATGATCATTGGCTGCGTGCAAGATCACCTCCAACCCCAGAGATTCAAGGCTGGCGGCAAATCGCTGGGGATTTCCTATGGCCGCCACAGCATGAACCTGTCTGGACAGCGCCCACTTATCCGGCTGCACTGTCTCGCCGCTGGCCAAATGGCGAAATGCCAATGGCTTAAGCTCAAAATGATAAGTCGCTGGCCAATTTTCACAGCGGTTATAAATTCCGTTTACCATTACGAAATCACTATCCATCAATCGGCTTTTCGGCTCGCGCAAAGGCCCTGCTGGCAGGCACTGACCATTGCCAAAGCCTCTGGCACCATCGACTACAGCAATCTCTATATCTCGATGCAAACGGTAGTGTTGAAGACCGTCATCGCTAATCACCAGATCGCACTGACAATTATTGACAATATAATCCACAGCCCGCCTACGCTTGGGATCGACCACTACCGAGCAGTCATAGTCAGCTAGCTTACGCTTAATCAACAGCGGCTCATCACCACAGTGTTGCACAGGGGTACTTTCTGTTACCTCCAGCGGATAAGTGGCGCCAACCCCACCATATCCTCGACTAATTACTGCCGTCCTAAAGCCGCGCTGCGCCAATGCTTTTACCAGCGCTATTAACAGCGGTGTTTTACCGCTACCGCCAAGACTGATATTGCCAACCACCACCACTGGCAATTGATAAGAACGACCCTGATAGATCCCCTGCAGCACTATCTTTCTGAGTCCAGCAAGCAGTCGGAACAACCAAGAGAGCGGGAGCAGGAGCATTAACCAAGCTCGCTGAGCATACCAGGCATGCACTAGCACCTGCTCAAAACTGGACGGTTTGGAATCAGCCAATGTTTGACTGTGCCTCGATACTGTCAGGGTCGGCAAGTTGATGATCGGCGAGTTGGGCATAACGTCCAGAGGCAGCCAACAATTCCTCATGGGTACCCTGCTCGATAATTCGCCCCTCTTCCATAACCAAAATACGGTCCGCTTTTTCTACGGTACTCAGGCGATGGGCGATAACAAAAGTCGTGCGATCTTTCATCAAGCCCTCCAATGCTGTCTGTATATAGCGTTCTGAGTCGGTGTCGAGAGCCGAGGTGGCTTCATCTAAAATGAGTATGGGGGCATTTTTTAACAGTGCTCTGGCAATTGCTAGGCGCTGGCGTTGGCCACCGGACAGCATAATCCCATCATCGCCAATGGCTGTGTCATAGCCCTCTGCAAGCTCTTCAATAAATTCGTCAGCATAGGCAATTTTCGCCGCTTCTTTTACCTCCTCGAGCGACTTATTGGCCAATTCGCCATAGGCTATATTATTTTGAACTGTACTGTTAAAGAGGGTGACATTCTGACTGACAATAGCAATATGGTGGCGTAGATTTGCCAGTGAATAATCTTTTATATCCGTGCCATCTAGCAAGATTTGCCCGCATTGCAGGTTGTAAAACCTCGGGATAAGACTTACCAGCGTTGTTTTACCACTGCCAGAAGAGCCTACTAGGGCAACGGTCTGACCCGCTTCCACAGTGAAGCTGACATCACTGAGCACATCTCGATCAGTACCCTGATAGCTAAAGCTAACATCGCGAAACTCTAGACTGCCCTGCACAGTGGTTGACTGCAAATCACCCTCATCCAACTCGGAATCACTATCCATCACCGTGAAAATAGACTGGGCGGCGGCTATTCCACGCTGTATAGCACTATTGACTTCGGTGAGCTGACGGATCGGTTTAATTAACATGCCAGAGGCCACTAGAAAGGTAATAAAGCTGCCAGTGCTCATACTGGCCAAAATAGTTGGACTCAGCATAAAGCCAGTAATTGCGGCAAACGCTAGGGAGACAATCATAATTACCAGCGGGTTGCTGATTCCCTCGGTCAGGGCCATCTTCATATTTTGCCGTCGATTGTTATGGCTGGCAGTCACCATTCGCTGCCGCTCAACCTCTGCGCCCCCGAACATTCGCACTTCCTGCTGGCCGTTTACCACCTCCTGGGTGACATGGGTTACATCGCCCATAGCAGACTGAATATTGACGCTAATACGTCGAAAACGCTGACTGACAAAGGATACCAGCAAAGCAATAATCGGCATTACAGCTATAAAGAACAGCGTTAACTTCCAATTGACATAGAATAGATAACCCAACAACCCCAGCACCAAGCTGCCCTGCTGTAACAGGGTTTTCACCGCTTTGGTGCCAGCGTCGGTCACTTGCTGAACATTGAAGGTAACTACAGACACCAGATGGCCTGCCATCGCGCGATCAAAAAATTCAACCGGCAACTTAAGGTATTTATTTAGGATATCAGTACGCAATTCATGGACCAAATAGTTGGCGACGTAGGCTAAGCCATAGCTGCCAACTAGATAGCCCAACCCACGCACAATACTTATAACCACCAGTAGAATAGGAATACCTAACATGCCGTAATTGGCATTTTCAATAAAACTATTGGCAAAGAAAGCACTGATTCCGGTGGATGGAATACTGGCTGCAGTTGAGCCGGTGCTGGTAAGCACAGCTACTGTATCGGTGATATAACCCAATAGATCGACAAAGGCGATTTCAGCTGCCGAGTGCATCACAAGGCCCAGTATACTGACCAGAAATGCCGCCCAGTGGCGCCCTACGTAGCGCAGCAGCCGCACATAGGTTGCAATACCCGAAGAAATGTTCCTCTGAACCATAAACTATTACTTTTTTATCTGGATGATTTACGCCAGCACTGTAACCCAACTGGAGAAATACCAAAAACCTTAAACGCGACTTCTGTGTATGCCCATAGCAACTTTAACATAAACTGGGTGCTTGCCATATGCCAATGGTTGGCCAGCCAAAGTTACCCCCATCTCAGCGCCACCAATAGCTTGAGGGCAGACTACGTGAAGTCTTTACTCGCAACTGGCCACTGTGATCCCAAGTGAAGCTAACACCTCCATGCACAGCGGTATTCCACATTGTACTGCCGCTATTGCGGTAGCGCTGCACCACTTCTGGATGGGGATGACCATATTGATGCCGATAGCCGGCAGAAAAAACCACATGGATTGGTCTAAGCTGATCTATAAAAGCTTGGCCAGAAGAGGTTTTACTACCGTGATGAGGTGCCACAATCAAAGTCATTGGATCCAATTGATATCGTTCTAATAGTACCCGCTCCCCCGATCGCTCAATATCGCCCGTCAGCAGTATTTGTTGCTCATTCCAGCGAATCAACAGCACACAGGAATAATTATTGCCCGAGGGAATTTCCGTTCCCCAATCCGCCATATCCGGCATTAAAATATCAAAATGGATCATCTCTTGACCCGAGCTATCTGAGCTTGGCAATGACCAAGACCACGCCTCAGATTTATCACAGATCCGGATACTGAGCTCAGCCTGACTATTGCTTGCACTGGCTTGGTGGTGACGATAAAACGCCGGACCCAACAGCGCCTGTTTAACCTCAATGAGCTCTACCAGACCATAAAATCCCCCAGCGTGGTCATTGTCCTCATGACTAATCACCAATTTATCAATTATCGACTGTCCAGAACGCCTGATAAATGGGGCAACAATGCCAGATCCAGCATTAAATGCTTCGCTGTAGGCAGGTCCCGTGTCATAGACCAAGAGTTGATCCGGCAGCTCGATCACCACTGCCAGTCCCTGACCCACATCGAGAACCGTCACACGCAATGGTGGTTTCTTAATGGGAACTAGCAAAATCACCACCATTGGCACCCAACACAACCATCGACCGGGTACGCCTCGGGGAATCAACAGGCCTAAAGCTGCGATCAGTAAACAGCTGAGGGTAATCTCATTAATCGGCAGTGGCAGATATAACAATCCCCAAGCATCGGGAAGCTTTTCTAATAGATACCACAGCGCCTCAATACACCAATCAGCTAGCGACCATATACTCAAGGCAGTATCAGGTGCCATCAGATAGAAAAGCATTGCCACCAGACAGAGAGGTACCACCACCAGAGAAATCCAAGGCACCGCAATGAGATTGACCAGTGGTCCCAGCCAGGATGTATGTCCAATAAACCACAGACTCATGGCCCCGAGGCCAAAAAATAAGGCCAATTGGGCACCCAATAGGCGGTACCACTGGATGCCACTGGAAATCCAGGGGGTAAACCAAAGTAGGAGGACCGCTACGGCGAGGAATGATAACCAAAAGCTGGCGCTGAGAACCGCCATCGGCTGACTGATTGCCACTAACAGCAGCGTCCAGAAAAATACAGCCTGCACAGTCAACCGTCGATAGGCCAATTTAGCTAACATCACTACCGCTACAGCGATGGTAGCCCGCTGAGTTGGCAAAGAGAAACCCGCCATAGCACTATAGATTACTGCAGTCATCAATCCGAGCAATGGGGGCAATACTCTCATGGCCACAGCCGAATTTTTTGAAAAGAAGGTTATTAACAGGCCTATTCGGGTGAGAGATAGTCCTGCGTAGAACCCAAAGGAAGCGACCAGACCCACGTGGAGACCAGAAATGACCAGCAGATGGACAATCCCCCACTGCATTAAATTATCCCACCAATCTCCGAGTCCCTGTTTATCGCCAATGGTTAGGGCAATAATGATTGCCTTGCTCAACGGTGACAGCGAAGACTGTTGGATAGCCTCACGGATCTGCGCTCGAAGGCGGCTGAACCAATCTCTCAGCGCACATAACTGAGAATGCTGTTTCCCATCCAATTGTTGATTGATTGGTGACTCGATAATATAGCCTGTAGCGGAAAAGCCATTCTGTATCAGCCATGCCTGATAATCAAAACCACCGGTGTTGAGCATGCCTCGGGGTCGACGAAGCCGCACCACCAGCTGCCAGTGATCGCCAGACTCAATTTGTCTATCCAATACTTTGTTAGTTCCGGGCCTTTGTAGATACCAACTCAGCAACAGGCGCTTAACAGCTGGTGTATTATCTAGGGCATCTGCGTGAGGACTGTCGGCTGGGGCCACAGAGTCTACCGCCAACGCAAACCGCAGTCGTCTCTCTGTTTTGTCCACCAACCCGACTACCGAACCCTCCACTACAAAAGTATGTTTATCCATAGTTTCAGGCAGTTGATGGGCTAAATATTGGTGGGCATTGATAACCCCCCAGCCTATACCCAAAGCA
>JACLAD010013184.1_pt1 | contig 12062 bp, 7 predicted proteins | sample 8027901 | NCBI WGS metagenome assembly JACLAD01 (sample SAMN15725071, study PRJNA655200) | protist metagenome | isolation source: fluorescence activated cell sorting (FACS) single amplified genomes of... | place: Spain: Blaines Bay Microbial Observatory, Mediterranean Sea | collected 2016-07-05
CATGGGATATATTATGTTTGAACAAGGGCGTGACGGACAAGTCGATTCATTCAATTCACTGTTTTGTGAAAGGAGCAAATGAAGCATTGTATAGAAACACTTTCGAATTGAGGGATAAATTGGGTCGTTTTGTGACAAGTACACAGTCTTTTAGTTACGGCAATGAGGGACAATCTGTAGAACCAGTTCATATAGTGGATGAAAAGAAATGCAAATTCTATGAATCAAAAGCGAGTAATTTAAAGAACATCATGGATTTAGCAACACATACAGTTATAAGGTATGTGGAGATGATGCTTCAAGTCAAGATCATTAAATTGTCGGTCGATTACATTGTAGATACGAAATCACAACTATGGATGTTGTGGACTTCGGATGCGCAATTTTGCAGGGTTACAAGAATAGCAGACATTCAAATACCGGGATTTCCTTCTGGAGATAAAGCAGGTCGTATGTCTTGGGCAGGAGAACAATACAGAGAAGGTATGATGGACGTAACTTTGCGAGAGGGAAAATCGCCGCTGAAAGGGAATCGAGATGATACTGTAATATCCATTGCCGCCGAGAATACTTCCCTTCCGAGGCGCCGTAATATCGAGGAGGATAAGCTTACAAGTGAGCATGCAAACCAGATGATTCACGCTGCCTCGACTATTTTAGACGAAGCGTCTATAAAAGCGCAAATTAAACGATCCGGAGAACATATGCATATCAAAAATCATGAGTCCGAGCATAAACACACTGTGGAACCTGCAGACCCATCGTTTGAGGAATCTAAGTTCCCAGATCCATTCAAGTGTAAAGGGGATTTTTGTCGATTTCGGGTGTTTCCAACTGGAAGTCTACAAACAGACAAAGGATTGGATGTGACTCATATCCAAGAGAAATTGTTCACGCAAAAAGAGTTAGAAGTGCTGCGCAAGAACAAACGCTTTAATCAAATGATGTCCTTTGGATCTGACGGACCCGCGTTGGCAGCAATTTCACAGAAGAGTATAGTGATGGCTAGACAGGAGCAGAGAGGTGGTATTGTCGGAGCCACAGAAACAGAAGCATGGAAGCAGTATCCTACAACGCCTCGGGAGAGACATACATTGAAGAGCCATCTCGACAAGTTACGTTCAACTGGCCAGCTAAATACTTTGGACAGCCAAGAGAGAATCACAGATGATGCGTCGACTGATAGTGTTGAAGCGCAAAATAAATCAGCTGAAGAGACATTAGAAGAAAGTCTTCGCAGAAGTAAGGAACATGTTGACTCCTTCACAAAATCGGTAGCCTCATACTACGATCAGGTGCGGGTGTGTGGTATTTGTTTCAATGTGTATTCCTTGTTAGATTGGTCACGACGAGCATTGGGAACAGATGATGCGCATGGTGCAGGCTCTGAAAATATGTTGAGAACTGGTAGCGCTCATGGAAAACGTGGGGGGCGTATGAAGGTCAGTGAATCCTTGCCAAATTTTCCTTCATCAGATGTGGGAGATGAAGCTTCTGTAAACAATTTGACAGCTGGAAATCGGTCACGTTCTCCATCTGGAAGTCCGATAAGAAGTAGAGGTAGACGTATCCGAAAACCCGAGGAAAGGTCAACGTGGAAGACGTACGAAAAAGTAGAAAAAACGAATCCAAAAACCTTGGATGTAAAGGGTGAAAAGTTCAGAAATATGGACGAGTATCTCAGGGGTGGCGCTAAGGAAGTTGCAAAGAGAATGGAGAGGAAAAAGAAAACCGTGGGACGCACCAGAGTTGGTGAAATGGCTATGAGCCTTGATGGTGGTAGCAGTGTTGACACACTTGAGACCACCACAGAGAACTTGTACAAAGGAAAGGTACTTCTTGCTCACGAGGATAGTGCTCCAGCGCACGAAGCAAGAGTAGTATTAGAAGAGTCTTTTTTCGATGTTCATTGGTCAAAAGATGGGAGAGAGGCAATTAATGATTTCCATCTCGCCAAAGGTGATTTTGATTGCGTCCTGATTCAGCGAGAATTACCCCTGGGAAATGCTTTCGATGTTGTGAAGGTTGTACGCGACTTCGAAAAGGAAGAACGTAAACGGGAAACTGCCAAAGCAGCCGCCGCTGGAAGAGGTGTACAGATACCTTTCAAGCGACACCCTGTTATATGTTACACAGATGCCACAACTCCGGAAGATCTCCGTGTATATATGCAATCGGATATGGATGGTTGTGTCTCATATCCATTGAACAAAGCATCTCTTCTCAATACTGTTAGATCAGCGGTTCCTCATCATCTTGCGTTATTAGCTATTCCTGAGCCACCCCCGGACCCCTTTGCACCTCAGGTCTTCAAAGTTGGGAATTTAGGGATGTTGGAGGGCGCACAAGACTCAGCTACTCAAGCATTTCAAACTTTACCCATAAGTTCAGAGCTTGAAGGAGGAGATGATCGTGACGCTGCCCTTGGGGTAGTTCAAATTGATGCCGATACAAGACTGCCGTACCAGGTGATAGATATGTCTAAGTATGCGAAAGTTGCATTGAAGGAAAATAAGCCCTTTTTTAATATAATTGTGTGTCACGATCTTTTTGATACAGCAGAAAAAATGAAAATTTTCTTCAAGCCAATAGCACAGAAGTACATAGGTTTACAGATACTGCTATGGAACTATCCAGGACAAGCTTACACGGAGTGTAGGGATGAGCAGTTGTTGAACAATGAATATCATGCTAGTTGTTTGAACGAGTTACTCGGACAAATTGGTGAGAAGGGTACCAAAGATTTCGATACTTCCAGGCCGTTCTATATCATGGGATATGGACATGGGACCAGTATTGCAACCTTTTATGCTTCATACTTCAATGTTCCGAACTTACGCGGTGTTATCAACGTTAATGGATGGTCATATGTCGATAGCTACCTTGCTGGAGTAATGCACGATTGTATAAACATATTCCAGTATTCTCCACCGTCGAGACCAGATTTACCAGTGTATTTTTTTTCCAGATTTCTATTTTCGAAAGAATATCTCGCGAAAGTATCTGTGCCTTTGGCGTTGAATGTATATACAGCAGTACACAATCCAATATCATTGAAAGGAAGAGTAAACTTATGCAAGGGTGTTTTACAAAGTGTAGATGTGCGACCACTGCTTCAGGATATTGATTGTCCAATAATTTGCATACAGAGTACTCAAGACTCTCTTTCTCGGCCAATGCAAATGGAACCTTTTGTAAAAAATAGGGGAGGTGAAGCGAAGAGTATCTACAGAGCTCTTCAAGATCCCAGTAAGACATGTGTAATATGGATGAAATCGGGCCATGAGATATTTCAAGAGTGTAAGAAACCCTTAAGAGTTCTTTTTGAACAATTGTTGACAGGCTTTCACGAAACGCGTGATGTAGAAATGCCGAATATAGCGGAAGTCGATAAAGTGTTCTTTGAACAAGGTAAAACTCTATCCAACATTCCAGGAGAGCGTACCAAGACTATAGAAGATAATTTTATCGATGTGTTTTTGGGTAACATGAATAAAGTGACTGCTCCTGAAAATTGGCCAGACCCGAATAAAAAGAAACCAAGGACAGGTAATCAGGCAAGGGAAGTTGGATCTCCAAATAATCGCATGGGTTCTCCCAACGGAAGAACGATGTCCCCAAGTGGTAGAACGACTTCGCCGAGTGGTAGAACCTTGTCTCCAGGTATGACATCAACAAATAATTCCGCGGTATTTTCATCTACAGATCCGGGGGCATGGAATGAATATTCTCAAACAATTTCAGAAAGTCAAATCCTTGGCAAGATGCCCAACAGCAAGAGGAAAAAAAATGGCAAAAGTATCAATGGTGAAGATAGTGGATTAGTGCTTGATCCAAATCTCACAGCTTTCGAGAGGCAGAACAGTGCTGTTTATGGAGCTCAGGACATGGAGCTACGGAAGATGAAGAAATCTAATCCAGCGGAATATGCTGAAATCAAAGAATACATGGGATGGCGCTTAAAGAGGAACAAAAAACGTCTACAAAGACTACAGGGAGCTGCCCGTATCATTCAAGGTGGATTCAGGGCTTACCTAGCTCGCATGTTTGTACGTGGTATTAGGCGAAGAAAGGCAGCCAGTAAGATTCAGAGAGCTTTCCGTGGTTGGGTTGGGAGATGTGATTTTTTGGACCAGGCGAGGAGAATTTGGGGTTCCCAGGTGATCCAGAGGGCCTGGAGGGGATATCTGTCTAGAAAATGGTATTTCTATGTTCGATTGAGAATTGCATCCGCTGCTAATATTCAACGGATGTATAGAGGACATCTTTCCAGACGAAGAGTTGAGAAGATAAAGGCAATACGCTACAAGGCTGCATGCATGATTCAAGCCCTTCTACGTAGAAATAAGGCCAAGAAAGATGCGTGGCGGAAACGTCAACAGAGAAACGCTGCCACGCTCATACAGAGGTGCTATCGTGGTCGACTTGGGAGGAGGAAGGCTTCATCTGAAAGGGATAAGTATATTTTCAGTCGTAGCCAGTCACAAGGTATAGAATTCGGAAGGCAGATGTTATTGGAGCACAAACTCCATGCCACCAGGCTACAAAGTGATGTAACATTGCTCACACAGGAAAAGGTTGCATCTGAAGAGCAGGTGGAGGCCCTGTTAGAAGAGATAAGCACTTTTGAGGATGGTGTACGTACTTTAGAGAAGGAAATGCACCAACTATCGAAGGTAGAGGCAGAAGCTGCTGCTTTTATGGATGAAGAATCCAAGTTTGAATTGCGTGAGCAAAAAATGAGATTGGACAAAGAATTCGGAGATATGTTGTCGAAAATTGGGCAACGTAAGGAAATGCTCGGTGAATTAGAGAAGAAATTAGCTGCCCTAGATAAAGCTCGTCAAGGAAAAGAAGAGGAGTTGCGCACTTTGGAGAGGAAGTTGGTTGTGCTACTGGAAGAGCAGCAGAATGAATTAAATGCCATCAAGAGGAAACAAGATGTTCGTGGCGCCATGCTGGCGGCATCACACGAAGAGGTAAGAAAGTTGGCAGTAGTTGCTCCTGGAAGCAACTCTGGCAGTATTAACGATGCCTCTCAGAGTCTGGTGTCTTCCTCTGGAGGTAGCGGTGGAGGAGGTGGACCTAGTCTTACTGAGAAAAGACAAGCTGCCCAACTCATGCAGAGCACTGAAACTTTGATGAAGTTTGGGTTCATGTCTATGAGTATGACATATTTTAGCTCGCTTAATATGATTAAGGCTTTAAGGACAGTTTCCGCACAGGATACTGTGATGGCTGCTTTAGCAGACACTCATGCACAGAAGGCTGCTGGTTTCAATCCGGATGCAGGTGCCGATTCTGGCAGTAGCGGCGACGGTGCTGGAGGAGGAAAATTTTTGCCATCTCTCAAAGCAGGACAGCTTCCAGGACAAGAATCACTCAAAGTGTCTGCCTGGAGTGTTGATGATGTGGCAAAGTGGCTACAAACACTATCACTTGGACAATATGTCGAGTCTTTCACAGATGCAGCTGTAGATGGCGAATTTTTATATGATCTCAATGATGATGACCTCAAGAATACGCTGGGAATTGAGCATAGATTGCACAGGAAAAAGATTTTGAACTGTGTTCATAGGTTGAAGATTGCCGAAGCTCAAGCGGACAGTAGAATCAATGCATTACTCAAAGAAACCGGTGGTTTGGATGAACCCCAGATTGCTGCTGATGAACCTGAAATCACATTTGCAGAATTTGCTCAGAATGAGGATAGACAGCGCATCGATGGCCCAAAGATTAGTATAGACGAATTAATGTCCCTTGTACGACATTCCAAATTTTCCACAATTAAGGAGGCGCTGGATTACCTACCGAACAAAAAGTTCGACAATTCACTGGTGCAATCAAATTATGTAGATGACTATGGAACAGTGTATGTACCAGGCTATGAAAAACTTCCTTTTCACATAAATAAATGTGACGATAAGGGTAACACAATGCTATCGTTAGCCTGTCAGAATGGAAATGAAAAGATAGCAAAATATTTGGTTATGAAAGGGGCCAATACCAACCATCAGAACACTCAAGGTCAGTCAGCGGCTCACTTCTGCATTGCATACAAATTCTTTGAACTTGGACAGTGGCTGTTCGAGAACGGTGGAATTGACACACTTGAGAACAAGGAAGGCCTTACTCCATATGATGGTCTATCAGCTGAAGATTAGCAGGCAGACAGGGACAGAGCAACAGCAGCCACAGTAGGATCATGATACTGCGCAACGGTAACTACAGCTACTTCTACAACTTCAACTGCATCTCCTAAAATAATTAGGGTTGCATTCATATTTACTTAGGCACGGATTGATATGTAAATGGTCGTTGAAGCCTTATGGACCCACAAATTTACAACCTAATCCATAAGGCGATAATGATAATGCTCTACCATCAATTGCTAACTTATCTGTAGCAGGCGTCGAAGTCCCGATGCCTACATTCTATGTTCCATTTCCTAAAATAATCGAATTATGATCTCCAGTAGTTGATAATTGCCCCATTGCCAATAGCGACTGAATTATTGTACCCACACACACACCCATTCAACTTCACCCTCGCAACTTGTTACATTGTTGTACTTCTACTTCTATTTTTTATATTACTAAACTTCTATGAAGTTATTATAAGTTATATAAGTAGGATGTAGGATGCATAAGTACATACTGTAGCTACTGTATGTAGCTCATTGACTTATTTTATTATCATTATTATTATTATTATTGTATCATCATCCTCCTCATACTCCGACTTACGTATTAGAAGTTCTTTTTGATCCTCCATGATAGATTCCCTCATTTTAGCCACTTTAGAAGCCACATTTCTACTACTACTAGCTACTAGCAGTTTCTATAATCTACTTCTATAATATTACAACAACAACAACAACAACAGAATGATCCCCATTGTTTTCAGTCGCTTAGTGGGTAGTTTTACCTTGTGACTGCCGACATTCACTCGTGTCGCCACGCTGCTCGCCTTCTCTGAAAAATGGTATCTTTGCATGTGTGGTGGCGTATTTGGTGGCTATGAGAGATGAGAGGTGCGAGGATAATTGGTATTTTTGGAATTCCAAAAATCGATTATTTATGGACACCCTACACCTAGCTATGTTGTATGTTGTATATATATGTTGTATGGACATATTTGTAGTTAGTAGTCGTACTGTAGGTCGTAGGCGCTGGCCGCTAATTCTAATTTTTGTATTCGTAGCACGCGATGGATGTAGACATTAAACATGTAGACTAGATGTACATGATAGACTAGACCTAGGACTAGGACCTAGGATCTAGGATGGAGCGCCTGGGTACAATTCTCACAAAATTCAAAAAATAACGATATATTTTTTCTTTCAAATTTTTACGACGATTTTCTCCTGATTGAAGCATCGCGAGCATTTATACAAATACAAAGTTTCATGTTTTATTTCGAAACTGGCTAAAACAAAAAACTCAATTTTTTCAAATGCAACCCTCGCTCTGCTATCAACTATGAACCCAGCATAACAAACCAAAAAGATTTCTTGCATCACTTCCAACTTTCACAGTTTACCTAGGTACTTCACAACTTACTATCGTCTAATCTCCTTAGTTTGCTGACCAAGTCTGTCGAGGATTTCACTGAAATGGTAGTTGAGCAATATATAACAACACGCCGAGAAATGACAAATCAGTACATAGGAAGATAAATTTTGGCATTTCAAATGGTCCTTTCATATCATTCTTCCCTCGCCGATTCTTATGGTTAGTATTCCATTGCTATGGTGATTTGTCACTTCTGTATCTAAGGTTTTCCCTATCACACAACTTGTTATGAGTTACGGTTACTATCCTCGATGACTATGGACTTAATAAGTGGTCCCTTCAGGGGACAAGCGTTGATGACTGTAAAACTTTCTCGTTTTCTATGATACACAATCCATCAACATACCAACGGCCGTAATATCTCTTTTAACGACGAAATATTCTCTTCCGTAAGGCCTAGATTTGCATGCTCCTCCATCAAAATGGATAGAACGAGGGATTCTATTTTGGTCTGCCACAAGATAGCATTGGTATTTGGTAGCCAAGTCATGGAATTTACAACATTTCCGATGTTGAATCTAGATGCCTAGAGTAATGACATTTATGATTATAGCAATCACGGTGATCGTAGTATAAATCATAGTTGCATGTTAGGATTAGCAGTAGTTGCTTACATGATCATCCGAATTGGTGAGACTTGTTACATGAGAGCTCAGCAGCTGACTATCCTCTTTCGAGCTACCTATGGATACTATTTCAGCACCCTCAGTGGAGTGCAACGTCAAACATTTTGAGTTTGGAAGACAGTCTAAAAATTTCCCCAATAACACTGCCAGATCTGATTCCTGTGAATTGGTGGTGCGCATGAATGAGGAGAGAGGAGAGAAGGGGTAGTGGAGGTGACACGTACCTCTGCTGACGAAGACATTACCCTTGGTAAGTCTTTAACTGGCCTCCTGTTTTGTTCGCATGTTCCCTTCACAAGCTCTGAACACCACTCTCATCTCGGCGAGTTCCGAGGTTCAAAATAGCCAGTGAAGCAAGGAAAATAAAAGCCATACCAGACGAAGACACAAGAAGCCAATAATAAGCCTGTGATTTTACTACTACTTACTTATCCCCATTTTGTAGGTTAAACTTTTTTACACAGAGAGAGAGAGAGAGATGGTACCTATATATATATATTCCATATCCAATATCCCATCATAGATAGGCCCTAGGTATATCAATAGGGATATGCACGTTTCTTTGGCCGTGCCTCCGCCTATTTGTTGATAATGATTGTAATGGTTCGTGCACCGTTGCATAAACTTAGCAGAGCCGTTGTCGGCGGTCTACAACAATTACGGATCGGTGAAGATGTCTAGGAGGAGGAATGCTCAATTGGATGAAATCTTCGCTCTTGTCACCAACGGTTCGCGCGACTTGACAGACTTCCCCATGCTTATGAAGCATTTCTATCCCCTGCTGGACAATGGTTTAACATTTGTAGACATTTATGGGGTATTTACCGTGGCCTCATCGGATGGACCTAATCCAGACAATTTAGATTGGAACCATTTCGAGGAGTTTTTTATCGCATTAGGGAAAATCAAGTACCCCAACTCAACAGATAGCTTTCAGAGGCTGCTTGATGATTTTCAGAAAGCTAGACAACTGAATATCATCTTCGAAATCAAGGCATTTCACAAGATGTTGGAACGGAATGTATTACGGCAACTTCTAAAGTATGATATCTCGCTCAGAAGATCATTTAGCTATTTTGCTGGACACGCCGTGACAGTTGGTGGCGGCCTCACATGGGACGAGGTGAAATCGCGCTCCATAGGCATGGAAGCCGATGGTTACGTTTCATTCGCTGCTTCCTTCGGAATAGTTCCTCAGTATATGAATATTCAACAGTGTTTAGGACTAGCTAAGGATGTCTTGGCTAAATTTCCTTTGGTGCAGAGCTCCTCTAGCCAACATTCGGCTCTTCTGTATCCACAGGTATTATATTCATTTTTATCACCGATAAAAATGATCGTGATGTCACTTTTTAATGATAAACTATCTCTCCTCCAATTTAGTTTCAATTATTGCTGTGCTATACGGCCATGGAGAGAATCGAAATTGTGGCTAGACAAAGAGCCATAAGCAAGGGTCCCCTGAAACCATTTGCCAAAAGGTTGATAGATTCAGCGTTAAGACCTCTGGCGGAAATCTTAATTGACTTTGCGAAAGACATTGGGATAGAAAAAATTGGTAAGGCTAATCTTGCACAAAAAATCGATGTGATAGAACGAGACGAATTGAGTACCACTTTTGACATACAAGACGAAAGTATTTTGTCCTTCGACGGAAAAGCCAGTGTAGGAAGTGCGTTGCAGGGTGAAGTCACTCGTTCGCAAGTGAAAGGCCCTGAAGACACTTACACTAGTGTCCAAATCAAGGGAACTCATGCAATGCATCTACGATTGGAGCATTTGTTCGATAAGGTGGAACTTTACTTCAACGATGCTGGCGAAGATATCCCCGAATATGTAAAGTTGTTAGACAATACTTCACAAGACACGGGAGTTAAGTTGACTAGTAAACCAGTGGTCATTGGAGATGCGTTACCTTTTCCAGAGAAAACGCCTGAAAGTGTAGAGCAATTACTAGAGGCAGCATTGGCTCATCACAACTTAGGAGGTTATGAAGAGTCACTGAAGTTTTTGGAAGCTGCGCGTTTGCAATTGATAGATTGGCAGTGGCATGAAAAGAAGCAGGAAATGAAAAATAACCCAAATACAAAAATGGCAGAAATAGAGAATTTAACGAAACAAAACGTGAAGTTGCCGATAGAAGTATATGTGTATATAGGAATATGTAAAGGTAATGTTTATCAAAGTTGCGGTGACGATGAAAATTCTATGTTAACATATCTTGATTGTCTGTCCAAATCGATTGAAGAAAAGAATGTAGAATGGGAGATGGTGTCAATAAATTGTATAGGAATGTTGGCATACTACAATATGAAGTATGAATTAGGCCTAAAGTGTTTTTCTAGGGTAGCGTCGTTCCGAGTTGAGGGATACGGGGAAGATAGTGCTGACACGGCCACCTCCTTGAACAATCAAGCTTGTTGTCTTTTCGCGTTGAATGTTAGGGGTGAGGCCAGGGTATTGTTAGAAAAATCTTGGTCCCAATTATGCAAAACTCTGGGTCATCGACATCCTCGGTCACTTGCCACTTGGAAGAATCTAGAGAAAGCTAGACGGAATCAAAGGTCGATGACTCGGAAAGATTTTGGAGCGACTTTGAGTACTCGAGAAGATGCTGATCGCTTGCTATTGGGAGGAGAATTCACTATCAATGCAATTCCACCTCCAGGTGATGGACCAAAGAAAAAGGGGGGCAAAAAGAAGGGAAAGGGAAAGAAGAAAAAATGAGGTATTCATTGCCCTGATACACGGACTTGTACTTCCTCCGTCCCATATGTCTGTACCGCGCAAAATCGCATGTTTAGGGAGTAGCTAGATTTATCATAATCATATGATGGGTCAATTTTTAGAGAACATCATTCTATGGTTCTGGACGGTCTCCGTTTATTGATTGCTTGCTTCCGTCGAAAGTTGTAAGACTCTCGATTGTAAGTTGGCCCGCCGCCCCTGCGGGCCCGCTCCTCAAGGCATTCTTTTGGTAGGCAGCTACATACAGGGTTCTCCACGGGTAAGAGTTTTAAGAGTAAGAGGCGCATGTAAGAGTAAGAGGCGCCTCTTACTCTTATCTCTCATCGCGAAGCTCGAAAAAAAAACGCCCTCTTACTCTGCCTTATCTCTTATCTCTTATAGCTATTGTTCTATTGTCGAGCCGTCGAGCCTAGTTTTTCAATTAGAGTTAGAGGCAAACAAAATAAATAGAGCTGTGAATAGCCTACTATCACCTGACTGTGCGTAGCTAGACATAACAACACCTACATACCTAGAAGTATGTACCTAGAAGTACTATGTACTATCATTATCATCTTTTATGCATGCGTCTCGAATCTCGACGAGTCATTCGAAATGATTTCTTCACCTACATTTTCTTTAACTACGCTAGACGCTTACGAGCCTGAATGTGATCTTTCGTCTAGAAATCGTCATTAATTTGAACGTTTCTTCAATTTGGACTCTGCCGCCTCTTCCAGCGCTTCTTCGCTTCGGCGGCATCAGGCAGCCACAACCTGTATTGATATTGAAATCATTGACGCACTGCGCGAGCGGTGTATACGCCATACTTAAGTGAAAAAAACGCATCAGAATTCACCATCATTGCGAAATATCTCGCGATTCATTTCACACAAAGTCAATATGTATACCTTGTATTGAAGTAGAAATGTGCATGCAGAAAAATGAATCATGGTGATTCGCTGAGAAATCATTTTACAAGCTTCGAATCCTCCGTTTTTCCAAATGCTTGAGCGTAATCTTCGCTAACTTTGCATTGTACGCCTAAATAATTGACAATTGCTCCTTCCCCATCTCGAAGTGCGGCAACAAAAAATTGATTCCAGAAAGTAGTTCCATCAACTCGATAGTTGAG
>JACLAD010010931.1_pt1 | contig 12059 bp, 6 predicted proteins | sample 8027901 | NCBI WGS metagenome assembly JACLAD01 (sample SAMN15725071, study PRJNA655200) | protist metagenome | isolation source: fluorescence activated cell sorting (FACS) single amplified genomes of... | place: Spain: Blaines Bay Microbial Observatory, Mediterranean Sea | collected 2016-07-05
ATTGCATTTTTTGGAAATGCGCTTTATTTTGAGTTCACCTAGACCCGATTTTGATCAAAATTTCGCGATTTCACAACCCCCGGCAGGAAAAGTTAGTCACAAAAGTGATAATATCCCTTTCTTGGACCAAATCCCTCAAGTATGAGGAGAAATTGGTTTCAATTACAACGGTATAAGCTGATCTGGCAGCTTAAAAATCAGGTAGAAAAAAAGAAAGGAGTTTTGTTTGTTTTACCTAAAACACAAAATTGATGAAAAAAATGTGAAAAATATCAAAAAATGACCGAAATTGGGAGAAAAAAATTCAAAAATTGCATTTTTGAAAATGCAATTTTTGGTAATTAATTTTTTGGGTAGCCAAAAAATCAAAAATCATGATTTTTGGCGAGGACTCATTTTTCCAATTTTGAGGTCACCTAGACCCGTTTTTTATCAAAAAATCACGTTTTCACGCCCTCCAGCAGGAAAAAATAGTCACAAAAGTGATAATATCCCTTTCTTGGACTTTTTTATGATTATATATATAGTAGGTGTTTGGCTGTGAATTAACTGTATTAATCACAATGTAATGTATGATACAAGAAAAATATATAATTTTTTATAATTATTTTGAAAAGAAGAAAAGAAGAAGTTTTTTTGGTGTCGCAAAGTAATGGTAATTGCAGACAGGTATGAGCTTTTTTAATGTTTTTGGTTGTCTTTTTGTAATTTTTTTATATGGAATTCAACAGTTGGGTAATAGCTCGATATGTACAGACTGATAGTTTTTAATTATTTTTTGTTTTTTTATTTATTTTTAATTCAAATTGAAGAAAGAAAAATAATAGAACAATAATTAGTTTTTTACAGACTATACAGTACCTAAAAACCGAAAACAATCGATAAAAGAAAAGGATTTGGGGTGGAAGAACATCAAAAATTGTTCTTTCATGATACACACGCGTTTGGTTCCGCCGACCGCGGTAAACGGTGAGCCGGGCAGGATTTTTCCGTCCCCCGCGCCGCCGAACCCAATGATATTATAAGCGGGGCCTGTAATGTGATAGATTTCGGCGCGGGTGAGTGCCGCGGTCGGCGGAACCAACCGCGTGTATTTCATGACAATTGAAAAGGTCAAACAAAAAAAATATTGCATTTTCAAAACTGCATAATTTTTCCATTTTTGGGGTCACCGCAGTCACAAAAGTGATAAAATCCCTTTCTCGGACTTTCGAAACTGGTCGAAAGGTGGATTGAGAATTACCTGGGGAAAAATTGCAAGAAAAAGAACAATAACTCTGACGATCTTTGGCAAGATTTTTTGGTTGGTTTGCGAGAAATTTGCGTATAATATGTAGCGATATATTTAAAAAAAGTTTGGTCTCAAGCCCTGGTTTGTACTTCTGATTGAATAAAAAAAACACAAACCCTATATACGAATTGTATTAGGCTTTAGTATTTAATATCAAAATAAGTGAACCAAGATGGTTAGAGCCAAGATTCCACGTATAAAGAGAAAGGAAATTTGTTTAAAAAGAAAGTTTTTGCTTGAATCCAAGCTTAATTTTTTATGTGACTTTTTACGAAATTTTTTAGTTCTGGATGGTATGTGGCAACAAACAAATAAAACACGAACAAAACTGGTGGGCATCTGATCATTTTTTGTAAATTGGATACAACATTTTGATACAAATTCACAATGTTTTTTGATGAATTTGCATCAGAATGTGGTATTCAACCATCAACATTTTTTTGTGTTGGGGTTTCATTTTTTCTGTGGCAACAAATAAACAAACTGTATTATTTTCTGAACCCAAATCATTAATTCATAACATCACGATTTTCAACATGCAACTGCAAACAACTATGACTTCAGTGATAGAAGACAAAAAGATACATATCCCTCTCTAAAATGATATAATTTAATCCATAAAAATCTAAAAAACATTTTTTCCTCTCAAAATTAAAAATTTAGATGATACATCAAAAATAAAGTTATAATAAATAATTGCAAAAAATGGGTTTAGTCATCTACATTTGACTAATTCTTTTTGTCTGTGTAGTGCGTTTTCCGTGAAAATTATCACTGGGAGTAGATCCCAGCAACATAAAATTTAGTTTTGCGTGTGTTTTCTACATGTCATTTGATCCGCTAACGCTTCCCGATCCGTCGATGCCACACTCTGTGGCGAGCCTTTGAACTCTTGCCGCAAGAATTTTCAAATTACATGTCCTTGAAAAACAAATTCAAAAAAATGAAAAAAAGTATGAAAAGTTTGATGAAAATGTCAAAATTCATTGTTTTTTCAAAAAAAAACAAAACAAGACCCTGTCTTCACTTGATGCGATGCAGGCGCCCCCAGCCCGGCGCCAAAAAATGTGCAAAAATGCAAATCCATCGACTGCATCGCATCGTTTTTTCTAAAAAAATAATTTTCATGTTTTTTTTTCAATTTTCATTTTTTCGATGATATTCAAAACAGCTTGAAAAAACATGTTGAAAAAGATGTACATGTCTCCGATCTCTTGAGAACAGTTGGCGCCTTCCCGGCGGACCAATTTCGACATGTCGTTGTTCCATTTTGCGAGGGCTAATAACTTGTTTTGTGCTTCCGTCAATTCAGCTTCGATTTCAGCCCCAACCTTGTTGAACTACAAAACACAAAAAGTTGAACATGATCATCGTTCGACTTGTGAATTTAGAACGGAAAGCAAAAGAATGATACCGGATTTCATTTGCGAATGTGATGAAGGCAAAAATTGAAAATCATCAGAAAAAATGTCAAATGTAGACCAACTTTTACAAAATGGAAACAATTACGCATAGGGAAACTGGATCTCGGCCTTCCGCTTTTTCAATAGCCATTTCCGCAATCAATTCACTACAAGCAAAAACAATTTTTTTCAAAACAAATTTGACACTCGATAAAATGTGTTGTGAGCAAAATTACTTCTCGCGTCTGGACGAAATGATTCGCGCGAAAAAAAAAACAAAAAATGGTGATGAAAGATAATTATAATTTATTTTGAAATAATAATGCTGATTTGGAGACAAAATGTACTTCAATGCAGTGATATCTGCTCGTTGACAACACACAAATTTGATCATCTCCTCGACCTCACGCATCTCCTGCACAATACCGGCTCCAAAGCCTTCGTCCGGTGTCCCCATGATTCGCGATTTGAATTTTGGAGACATAACGCGATCATTTTCATCATTTTGCGGCGGTATCTAAACAATGGAAATATGAATTGAATTGAGAAAAAAAATGAGAAATGATTTTTTGTAAATTCATAAAATCAAAAAAATACAATTTTCGGAAAAATTGAAAAAACGTCAAAAAATTAATTTTTTTTGGAAAAAAAGTGTGAAAATCATCAAATTTAATTCATTTTCACACTTTTTTCTCATAGTTAGAAAAAATAGTACCTGAGCTTTGCTGTTAAAATTATTGCGCGTGCCATAGGCCGTGCTCTGTGGAGACGACATATACGACCTGCAAACAAGCATAATTTCTTGTGGTCAAATGGAACAACAAAAAATTGAAAACAAAGATTGAGAAAATCCCTTTGTCTCACATGGTTGGTTGGATTTTTTTGTGAAAGTAATTATATAATTGCAGAAAAAAAGTATTAATAAAAGAAAATAATAATGGCCTAAATTATGAGAAAAATTGGATTTTTGGTCATATGACACAGGACAGAAAACAGATGTACATGTATGATAAAAATGATATAATGATTCATGCAAACGGAACAACCTCTACACACAGCTATGTGAATTCATTAAAAAACAATCATTCTACTGCTACAAATCGACTCTATCTACCCTTCTCACTGGAGAGATGCAAAGCTGAAGAGTAAGCCAATCTATCTCTCTGTTCGAATCGTCTCTGTGCGTCATCCCAGGTGTCACCGTTGGCCGGGCTTGCTAACCGAATATTACCCAATACTGGCTCCATATTCGCATTATTTTGACTATTCTCTCTACCTGCACACAAAACATAATATATTTCTTTCAAAAATAAAATTCGACGCAGATGCAATAAAACCAAATTTCTTTCGTGCGACTGAATTCGCTTCCACTTTCTGCGGGACATTTGTATTCTTTCTGTTTCAAAAAATAATCGGGCCCGGCACTGTTCGATACACCCTCGAACATGGTTGTCATCGTAGCTAGACTGTCTGGCAGCGAAGCACTTACTGCAGTACCTCAAAGAAAAAGATATTCGGGTGCTAAAATTTACGAAAAATATGCAGTTTATGACATGTTGGCACTTTAAAAAAACATAAGTGGGAGTACCTTCTGATGAGATGGTGGCCAAATTATTTGATATCGCTGCTTGAACTTTAGACGTCAATTTTTGCGAGGCCGATTGAATCCTGTTTGAAAGAGAGTCACTTGCTTTTGCAAAAGCTATTTTTGAAGAGGAGATTGCCGTGCGTAACTTTCTCATATCTGGCAGCTGCCTGCGGAGGGATAGGCTGTGTGCTGTGTGTTCGTTTGCAACGTTATTCAAAGTCTTCGTCAGGAGTTGGAGACGATTCTGAAGTCTGGATATTTTTCTTGTTTGGATGCGCATGATACCTATTTAGTATTAATTAAACATGTGAAATTTGCAAATTATTTAGTTTGTCAAAAAAAAATTGACCATTGCTGCTGCTTTCATCGCGGTTGAATTCGTCATAATGAAGCATCTTCTTGTTCTGCGCTTCTTCTTTCCGATTCTGCAACTGCTCTGCCCTCGATAACTTTTTGGGTTTTGCTTCGATATGCGATTTCTTGTCTTGACTTACGTCGGCAGTAAGTACGCGATACGGCTCCTTTCCGTTTAGAAGAGCTTTGTTGTATCTGACCGCGTCTTCATACGTTTTTGGAGTTGCATCTGATTGAATCATAAAATCAAAAACAATTGAAAACATCAAACTTTCCAAAATTGGAATCTGAAAAGCGTATTTTGTTGAAAATTAGCTTTATTTTTTATGTTTTTTCCTATTTTTCAAAAACCTGCTTGTTGCGTTTCTTGCCGAATGAAATGATTTTCAATCAAGCCAGCGTCATCATCACTGCCACAAACAAAATAAAATTTAAATCACAAAATCGCGAAATGCTCATGAAAAAAGTAAAATTTCAACAAATTATGTCGACATTGAACAATTTTTCAAAGGATTTACCTTCCATAATTCTCGTCCTCCCACCCCTCAAAATCTTCAAGCTGTAATGTGTCTGCAACGCTATCATCAACTTCGCCATAACTACTGGAGTCTAGTTTTTTCTTCAACCGATTAAAATCTGGTAACTGCACTAGACCAGATACTTGCCTGGTTACAAAGGTTGAACCGGCATCCTCGTTTAGATAAGATGAGCGGCTGCCTAAAAGACAAAATCAAATTTTGGTGAGTGAAAAAACATAAAAATCTACCGAAAAACATGAACTTTTCATAAGCCTCAGCTGATTGTTTTTGAGAGAATGATTTGTTCATTTCAAATATCCCTCTCTGTTGGACCGCAGATTAGCCATGGAAATGTTTGCCGTGCGTGCTGTAGTTTGTCATCACTGTTTCGATTCACCAAATTAGAAACCCACGACTTCATTGGAGCGATGAAATTTGGTTGGTTATTTTGCCAGTGCTGAACACTATCCGTAGCCTGCGCAACCTGCACACGAAATTTTGATAATCAAAATAAAATAATTTTTGAAACATTTGAAACAAAAAATATAAAAAATAAAAAATATTTCATGAATTTTGAAAGTAAAAACAAAAAAACATTTTTTGAAAACTCCATTCTTTTGGAGCGTGTGCTACCATGCTATGGCCTAGCTGGGCCGCTGCGAATGTATGAACGTACGGCGAGCATTTCTGGAATTTCTCCATGAATGATAATTTTGTATCTAATAAACGACAATATGGTGCTTCCTGTCGAGCTGGTAGACTTTCGAGCGTGTTGTTGACATACATATACCAAATCATTTGCGTTGGATCGAAAAACAGCTCGCTGAAGCCGATCCGCAATCGTCCTTCAAATTTAGATACCATGTCTATCAGCCAATCGCTGATCTGCTCGGTCTTCGGCCAGAAATGCTCATTCTATAAACAAAAAATCAAATGTAAAAAGACTTGAAAAATGCAAAAATCGAACGCAGAGGTCCAATTTTGGTCAATTTTCAAGCAAAAATGTTTTTGAACGGATGACCTGAATTCTTGTTCGCATCAACCTATTCGCATGCTCTGGAAAGCCCCATGCATCTTTAAAAGGGATCTTTAACGCTTTCGAGAAAGCATCTCCGTTTGGGTTCCAGAATAATCCACTATCGATCCAAGATGTGATCGTAGACTGTGTAAATAGTGCAGCAACGGCTGGCGACCACAGCATCAAACCCAACCCACCAGCACTACTACCAGATAAAAAAATATCACTAGGAGGAGAGTCCTCAGTTTGTGTGCGCACCCAATCCAAAACTCGCATTACGTTTGACAGACCTGTGTGGCCAAAAACTTCGCCATTGTTGTCGTACTTTACGAATTGATTCCCCAAATAAACATCGGCTGTACAATACGGTAAAAACACATGCGTTCTGCCAAATAGCGGATGCGTTGAGTTGTCAGCAGCCATCCCACCTAACACCCGACCTGGAAGGCATGCGGCCTTCTTGATTCGAACCGCGGCGCGCACGGGCACGAACATATGTGCTTCTGCAGAACAAGTGAACGAATCCATGCAGCCGCCGCCGCTCATGAATTCTAAGGTGATTTTATCATTACTTGGCACGGTTGACGGGACCACTAGAAAGAAGTACGGCGTGCCGTCCGCGCAACTCTGACCTGGCACCTCGACAACGTTGATCCGTCCCTTTGCCATTCTACTTATTTGCGGCGTTCTCCCGGTATCGTCCATTTCTGCGTGCACGCATTCTGTCCGTGGGTCCATATTTGCATCCAGCGCGGCATCATATTCTAGCAGCTTTGCCAGGGAAGTTTCTCCCGTGGGGGCTGTGTATTGCTGATATAACGTATCCGCAACGGCATGATAGACAAAGATATGAGTAAAAAACCGCATGAGGTGTAAATCGTGATACTTATTTCTGATAATGATTTACTAAAATATAAAACAATCGGGAGTTTGTGCGAGCAATAATATACAGTCATTTCATCCATGCAAAACAATCACATACATACATACATCCATTACATGCAAAGATAAAATCAAAAAAGTTATGGATATTTCTTGAGGTACAAACATATCATCATTGGTAAATATGTTGTTAATTTGGTTATCAAAACTTTGTGCTTCATAACATTATTAATATATCAAAAAATACATTCATTGCATCTTGGACATCATCAAAGAATCGCGGACACTGGATATGACCCAGCTGACAATAACCTAAAAACAGGATTGAAAACTAATAATATCAAATTCAAATCTAAATAAACCAAAAGATTTTTTTTTGCGGTACCTTGATAGCAATCCTGACGAGCGGCCCGATGGCGGAAAGAATACTTCTGAAAATAAAAAAATAATCGTCAATTGAAGACCGTCAACTTTTGTTCGATTGGAGTTCTGCATACTGGACACGCATCGTTGATGCCAAGAGCACATTCTTCACAGACAGCCAAATGCTTGCAGGGTAAGACCACGACATTCTTGCGATTTGCAAGGCACACAACGCAATTCAACTGGTCGTCCTGTGCACTGAGTTGTCGAGACAATGATTGCTCACGTTCGGAGGTAGAGGTGTTTTCATGGCTGTGTGCACGTCGCAACCCGTCGATAGTGTCCCTCTGCTCGTTGACAGTGTTTTGCAATTCTTCCTTTTCGGCATTGGAGATTTGCATTCGCAATTCGGCTTGGTTCTCCATTGCTTCCACCAATTTCTTCTGATCCTGTACTTGACGTTGTAGACTTTGTTCTCGCTGCTCACGCGCGCTCAAATTGTCGAGGATGGTAGTGCTCAGACGGTCGAGCTCATGCTGCAGTTCCTGTTTTCGTTGCTGAAGTGCGTCAATGGTTGTGTTTTGTCGAACGACTCTACCTTCGAGATCACGCAATCGCTCATCACGAACCGCGGGGAGTCGAGATCGAATTTCAAAACCTCTGAACGCGGCTTGAAGCGTTTTCAAACTGCATTCGGTTTCTTTCACAAATTGATCTTTTACGTCATTACGGGTTGCACGACCTAGAATACCCGCCTGGATATATGGCGCGGCATCCCTCTGTGCTAAACGCCGGGCGATATCTTTGCGCGCCTTATAACTCGTAAAAAAAGATTGAATACATTGCGCGGCTAGACGCCGGGCAAGATCCTTGCGCGTCTGATAGCCCTTGAACACGGCTTGAATGCGTTGAGCAGCTAGCTGCTCCACCTCCTTCTTCTGCTTCTGTCTCCTTCTTTTTCTATAGTTTTTCTGTGTGTTATTACTGCTTTTCGTAATGTCATCCGGAGAGGAAGGGGGAGACCCGTCCAGGTTAATTTCGGCAGTAGTATTCACAACGATTGATATTGGCTCACCTTGATCAGTACAGCATTCCGGATGATGTGAAAGGTCGACGGTGTGATCTGGATCTGTCAGTAGACCTTGGTTGCCGTCGGCAAATTCCATGCCTTTTTTGAGACGACCGAATTGCCTCCTTCTCTCTTCCGCCTCCAGAGGATCCAATCCTTGCCATGCTGGCTCCAACAACTGCAATACTTGATGAAATATTGTTCTCACTCGATTTCGTGCTTCCATAGGAAACATCTTATACAATACGTCGTGCCATACACGGTGGATGAAGCCTAAATGTTCTTGCGGATACTCGTTGCGAATGCTTTGCACGACAGCCTTGGCGTCAATGTCCCATTCCTCGGCAAGTTTGACAAGGAAACCATAATATTTTGTTTCAATCGTGTGAGCATCATCGCCAGAGTCCGCATCACATTCATCTACCCTCATCCGTGAAGAACCCTGACAACATTCCGCACAACAACCTTGCGAATCGTTTGAGGTTTGGGCGTCTGTGCCTTCAACAAAATTAATCACGCGTTTCAACCGCTCGTCAGCTCCCGCGGGGATAAATCGCTGCAGATGCTCACGATACGCTGTTTTCAATCGAATCCATGCATGCTTAGGAAGCGCTTGGTAAATCTCTTTGTACAACAAAAAGTATAGGGAATCCTCATCCACCAATGGATTCTCACGATGAATTCTGCCCCAGACCGCATTAACATCAAAATCGAATTCGCCGCCCAATCGAATCAAGAACTCGTTATATTTTTTGTTCGCGGTTGCAACATCATCGTTATATTTTTTGCTCGCGGTTGCAAGATCATCATCGTTTGAGGATGTCGCGCATTGGTTTCGGGCGTCTGGTGATGGATTGTATTTGCCTTCGGCAGAATCAATCACGAATTTGCAACACCCGTCAGCGTGTGCGGGGGTTACTCGTTGAGCTAGCTTCCGAAACGCTGTTTTTACGCGAGTCCATGCATGCTCAGGAAGCGCTTCGTACATTTCTTTGTGAGCCAACTGCGACATCTTTTTTTGATTCGCATCTGGATTCTCACGACCAAGTCTTTCCTCGGCCGCATGAACATCAATATTAAATTCGCCGCCCAGTTCAATCAAGAACTGTGTATATTTTTTGTTCGCTGTTTCAGCATCATCATGTGGCAGCAAATCGAATTTAGCTTCACTTTTCTCAGCAGGACATTCTTGACATGTCGATGAACATTCGGACCCTTCAGCAAATCGTACCATATCATCGTGTAACTCGTCATCCCCTGCCGGGTCTCGTCGTTCACAAGAATCATCAGCGGGACACGCATTGGTGAGATTGGAAAGGTTCGACTCGACGTTTGTACCGGCCGATGGACCTTGCTGGGATTCGGAAAATCGAATCAAATCTTCGCAATGCGCGTCGCCTTCCACAGGGTCAATTCGTTTGGAATACTCACGAAGCTCTTTTTTAATACGATTCCAGCCGTCAGCCGGCAATGCTTGGTACATTTCTGCGTGCCATACATAGAAACAAAAATGATTATCTTTCTGTGGATTCTCTTGAATAATTCTGCGCCAGACACCATCAGCGTCAAAATTAAACTCTCTCCCCAATCGATTGGTAAAAATTCGGTATTTATCATCATATTCAACTCTGCTTTGCGCCTGATCCGCATGTTTATGTTTGCGGTTCTTTTTGCTGGCACGGCCTCCCACCTGAAGAAAACTAACGCCGGAAAACGCGTTCGCTTGAAGAAGATAAGAACAAAATAAAATGTATTTGATGGTAGAAGAAACCATTTCTGTCAAATATTATGTTAATTTTATCAAATTTAAATTTGAAAATCTAGCAATTGATGTTGAAATTCCTTTTTAAATCCAAATAGCGAATCGAAAGGAATCCACACTAATCTGTAAGGAACAATCAATAAGAAATATTATGGAAGTAGTCCAGAAAAATTCGGATGGTGAAGGAATGTAGAAATCAAAAAGATTAAAAAAAATGGGTTTGGGGAACCAATGAATCCAATGCAATAACAAAAAATAAATAAATAAAAAAAACACTCACTATTTAAATCGTAATAAAACCAAACCTAATCTAATCAATATTCTAACCAAGACAACCTCAACTAAACGCAGAATCATGAATAATTCGAAAAACATGTGTACTGTTTACAGCAGTAAAAATACCAAAAATGCATTCAATCGATATTGCTCTTCGTTGTCCATTTCCGTATCCTATCCCATGTTTTCAAACGGATGCGCTGCAAATACACACTTTCAAACAACCAGTACGCGCCAAGTGCGCTGACGACCAGCCAAATGATTATCAAAACACGACCCCAAACTGGAACGGGATACACCTTCAGAGATATACGAATGGAAGATTGAAACCACCCTAGACCATTCGGTTTTTCCTGGCCGAAAAAGTTTGGCAGGTACATAAAAGGACCTGTGGTGAGAACATATTGCCACTGAAACTCCAATGCATTTGCTGGAGATATAAAAATTGTTCTGCACAGCCAAATCCTGACTGGGACCAACACATCGAACGCAATCAAACTAGCATATAACGCAAATATCCAGACGAAATGCTTCAGCCGAAATACATGCTCGATGCACCACACTAATTTCACCAACACAAGGAATAAGTATACCTCCAACGGACCAGCCACAAAAAACTTATATCCTGTCAAAACAAACCATGCGAAGGAAAACGTAGTGCCTTGTGCCGCCTGTCCAGCTGCAAGATAATCAACAGTCATCAACCAACCATACTGCAAATCCCCACTGCTCGCGACATAAAACAATACAAAACAGGGTATGTAAGAAATCACAAGAATGGACCTCGGACCACTGAACGGTGCGTGCAAACCAAGATTTCTACGGACCAACTCATTGAAATTCCGAATCCCCTCATCATTATTTTGAACGTTATCATCGAGGGGGGCCATGAAATGGTTGATCGCAGACAACAAAAGTGGATGATCAGTTGGCACGCCACATTCACAATTTCGGACATCAAAACTCTTCTGAACTTCGGCAAGCTTTTGTAGGGACCGAAAGTACATCCTACCGCAATATGAAAGTAACGATAAGCAAAGAATGTATAAAGCTGCAACGACTGCTGACTTTACAAATCCATTGAAGTTATCATAAAATGACTCCGAATCATATACGCCTGACGCAATTTGAACAACCATACATAATATGACCAATATGATTCCCCCTGTGTGCTGGGAAACAGAAACGAATTCGATTCTGGGATTATCTCGAAGCGCGATGAAAAAAGCCATTTCCACTAAACACCACATTCTCGTCAAATATTTCTCATCAAAAAAACAATACAATGTCTTCGTGTTTTTCAAATACATAGGTAGGCGCACGATCCCAAGCTGCGTGACAGCCGGGTCGGTCTGGTTGATACTCCAGCGATCAAGAAACCATTTTCGTTTGAAATACAAAATTTGTGCCCCAAACATCAGCACAAGAAGAATCACAAGTGGGCCAACGATCTCGAACCAAAACCATCTACAATTCTTCCCGTTTAAGTCATCTGTTCCGCAATATCCAAGCGCATATTTCCAACGGCCCGCCGG
>JACLAD010011655.1_pt1 | contig 12052 bp, 3 predicted proteins | sample 8027901 | NCBI WGS metagenome assembly JACLAD01 (sample SAMN15725071, study PRJNA655200) | protist metagenome | isolation source: fluorescence activated cell sorting (FACS) single amplified genomes of... | place: Spain: Blaines Bay Microbial Observatory, Mediterranean Sea | collected 2016-07-05
AGAAATTAGCATAGACACAGCACTATCAACATTTTACTCGTGAAAATTGTGTTTTTCTGCCATGTTTTCTGTTTTTCATTTCCTATCATATTTGTACTTCATATGATACTTTTTATATACTCAGTAGATTTGTAGTGTTTGATATATTTGATAGGTCAGATTAGGTATTTTTTGTACTTGAGAGAAGGGCATATTTTCTATATTTATTTATCCTTCTTTCTTTCGCGTCTTAAGGTTTAAAATTAAATAGGGTAATATGTAAAAAGTTTACTAAAAACAGGTTACACTACAGATTAAAAATTTACTGATGATAACTTGCCAGTAAACAATATTGTTGTAAATATATCCATATATCCATATATCTATAGATTATATACAATGAAATAAACAAAAGAAATGTATACCAAATTGATAGGAAAAATAGTATATTAGTGGAGGCTAAGTTTAAAAAGGTATTTTCAATGTTTTTCCTCTGTTTTCATGTAATGAAATGAAAAATCCATCATCATAACAATGAATTAGAAGAATTTAGGTTGAAAATGTTGATTTTGATGGAATTTGATGAAAAATATGCGATTTTGTGCATTTTTTTTTAATTTCTCACACCAAAAATTTGCAAAATAAAGAATCTGGATTTTTTTCTATTTCCAGGTACAGGTAAGTAAAAGCTGTACTGTACAACTGTTATTCTAGAGTTATAGAACTGTAGTACAAAAAGATATTTTTTTTTTATAATATATTATATTATATATATATATAGATGAAATACCAGGTGACATATCAAAAGGTTGTAGTTCCAAATTGATAACAATCATGAATATAACAAACGTAATAGATACACATGTACATTTGACGACTGAAAAATTGGAAAACGTCTTGATAAACAACCCCCCAGACTCATGGAAAGAAGGTGTTGCTAAAAGGCAAGTTTATGCATATAATTACTTTAAAGAGAAAGTTTCCAACTCCAGTTGTCAATTAGCTGGATGCATCTATGTACAATGTTTCAATGCTCCACCACTTGAAGAATGTTGTTGGGCTATTGAATTCGCAAAAGCAGATGATAATATAATCAAAGGTGTCATCGCTGAAATACCAGTGCCAGACGGATCTGAAGCAGTAAGAACCTATTTAAATCAAGTACGTGAAAGATTTAATGGCAACCTACCAAGTGAATTGAAAGGTGGACGAGTTGTTTTATTAGGTGAAGATAAAGAAGCTTCTTTAACTGATATGTACATAAACGGGCTGAAGACGTTGAGTGAAGCAAACCTTTTATGGGAATTCTGCTCACACCCAAAACACATTCCATCAATACTCGAGACATGCAAAAAGTGCCCAACTAAAATGACATTTGTTTTTGATCACCTGTTGCATAATGCGGAGGAAACTGGTGGAAATGATTTTGAAACTTGGTCTGTGAATATTGCTAAGTTAGCAAGTGAAGTTCCTAATTCATATTGTAAATTAGGTGCTGTAGAGGAATGGGGATGTGATGATCCATTTAAATATCTTGAATTTACTATTGACATATTTGGTTATGATCGTGTTTTGTATGAGAGTAATTGGTTTGTTAGTGAAATCTTTAATTGTGAATATGATGATACAGCAAAGTTGCTTGTAAAAGTTTTAAAAACCAAAAATGCATCCGAGGAAGAAATACAAAAAGTTTTCCAGATGAATGCGAAAAAAGTTTATAATCTACAATAACTACCGACGTGCGTACTTCCTGGTACTCGATAAAAGAGCGAGTGCGCGTGTGTTGTATATAATTATACGAAGAAGTAATATAAATATATTTTTTTCACATAATTTTGTATCTTGTTGTGTTTTATATTTCGTATTTTGGTTGAAAAAATATAATTACATGATATATATTCGTGCATTAGAGCTTTACTATAGTAGGATGGAATATTATTCTTGCGATTGAGTATTGAGCATATTACTTAACACGGGGAAGTAAAATTATTAATATATATATAACACTTTAGATTTTAACCAATCATTTATTCATAATTAATTTACGTGTTTTAATATTTAAATCTAGTCTCTATCATATATATTAATTTTTATAAAAAAATTTTGTTTCCCACACACATTATAATTCCTCCCTTCTTGGTTTCCTTGCCAAACCCAAAACTGTAAAACTATCTCGGCTTTTTGTTTTAAAATTATATTTTCTTGAATCACCATCATCATAAAGTACTTCATGCATATTGGTGTCAGGATCATATTTTGAAACTGTTCCGGGACAAAATACAAAACCTAGAGGAGCAGTCCTACTTGACCATCGAACTTCAATTCGCCTACCAATCATTGACTCTGGATTTGCTTCATCTTCAGGAAAGTATCCTCGAAGATCGGGGGATTTATTAGCTAAAGCGTCTGTTACCATATTGTAAATGTCGACAGTATCAAGATTATCTGCATCATTCATAATATCTCGTCTACGATCATATGCACTCTCCCCTTTGTAAAGATACTCGCAAGTTACCCGATCCGCGGTCCTTCTCCCATCATTGTCTTTAAACCATTGCCTGAGCCAGTCAAATCTATCAGTATTAGAATACAACCACGACAAAAGGTCTTTTCGCCTAGCGGCTAATTGTAACATCTCAAAAACACCTTTAACAGTAAAAATCCAATAATTTTTGTTTGCATTGATAACATTTAACATGGTCATTAAAACGCTCTCCTTTAGATTCTCACCTTGAAGTAACCTTTTATCTAAAACTTTTAAGAAAATACGATAAATTTTGTATAGCAAAGGAATAGTTCTATACATAGTAGTATCTGTATCTGCCCACTTTTCTACAACGCTAAGAGCTCTTATAAAAGTCATTGCATTGCGACGAGCAATATTATAGATTATAGTTTCTGCAGTATCTTTCACATCAACATTGTTAATGTTTTCAATAGCAAATAGGATGATTATATCCGATGCAATTATTTCGAAATTACTCTCTACCTTTTCTACTTTACTAGTATCACTAGTAGAGCTATGAGCAATTTCAAGCAATTTTGATATAATCTGCATCAAGTCGCCGTCCAATTCTGAGTTGCGTTTTTCAACAAGGCTTACAACAAGTTTAAATATCTCATTTGATGGTGTATATGATGCAGAATTTGCAAAGAAATTTGTGAACACGCTAAATTTCCATTTGGAGCTATTGCTAATTGTACTTCCATCAACATCAACTAATAGTAAATCTTCCAATAAAAATTTTACAAACGCATTAACCAAATTCTCATTTGAATTTTCATATACCGTATTTAAAGACTCTGCAATTAATTGTGTAGACAGTGTAGTAATCTTCCTTTCGTTTTGACCAAGGATGATCTCCAACACTTTTGGATTATTGCTCACTAAATCGAGGAGCCAGGCAGCAATATCTTTCTCAACACTGATGATTTCTTTAAGTTTGTCAATCCACGTAGCTACTAATGCATCATCTTTGCTTTTCAAGACAGTAGTTAGCACAAAAGACACACTAAGTTTGCATATTTTCGTCCGAGCATCTCCCCCACTTTCTAAAGGCAAATCCAACAAGCTATCAATAAAACTAAAATATTCCACATTTCCAGTCTGTTCCTCATATATCCCTGTAACATTTTCTTTATAAATTTCTCCATACAAATAAGATGGTATTAATGATCTCGTTTTCAAACTATTTCTGAACTCTTCCGTATTATGCAACATTTTCCCAACAGCAGCAACAGCCATGACTCCCGCACCAAGACTATCACTAGATTTACTTTCTTCATCCAAGGTAACGTTTGCACCATTGTGGCTAACCTCTCTAGAAGAACCAGATTTCCCATCTTTTGATACAATTTTCTTTTTTCGCTCATAAAAAACCATAAATGCATTAGCCATATTTTGATATTTTCTTCCATTCCGTTCTGTTTCGCCACCAAAGCAATCCCTTTCAAGGTTGTCGACAGACCATTTTTTAACTTTCTCATCATTAAAACACATCCAATTTGCTGGATATGACCCACGTTCCCTGGCATAAGAGTAATAATGACCACCATTAGCAGTTCCAGTGTGGATGGTGATCCCATGTAACTCAAATTGATAATATTCATCTGGATGTGGCAATGGTTTATTGTCTTCATCCATTGTCCTACCTTCTAGAGTGTATTTAGTCATATCCAAGGTTTGCGGAATAACAAATCGACTGTTGATTTTTTTCGTTTGTGGCGGATCCATCATATAATCTGTTTCAAATCGTTGTAAATGGAATACTAATGTTTCTGGCAGTGTTTTGATCGTATCACGCTTTAATGTTGGTAATCTTTCTTCTTCTCCATTCTCTCGTTCCCATTTGTACCCATCGACCTGTTCCCCAGCAAAATAGTTATCAAGAGACTCTTCTAATCCACTTAAATCTCTAACTCTAACACTCAACATATTGTCCTTTGCCTTTTTATTTAACTTCTTCAGCTTCGTACCGTCACCAGCAGTGGCAGATAATTCTAGCATAGACTGCATTTGAAAATTACTAATTACTTGTTCGTTATATTCCGTTGTTACACATGTATCTCGTATACTATTCAGAAGTCCAAGATAAAAGCCGCTTGCATCACGCTGCTCACGCGTCGGTGTTGGCATTCCTGGCCTTTCCGGATCTTTAAATGCATAACAAAATCCACCAGGATTAAAATATCGTTTTTGGCTTTCTTGTAAATATGAAAACATTTTCTGTACTTGATAAATAACACTGTCCATTAAATCATTTTGATTTGGAATTTTCTTTATGTCAACATTGAACATTTGTCGCCTAAACGCATTGCACATGAACAAATTTTGCAATGTAGAATTCATGTAGCAGACACAACCAAGATTTTTTAAGCCAACAAAACCACAAGACGCTTTCGGACCGTTTCGGTCATAACGATTAGAATATGCACCTCCTGGATCACCACATACGATTGCGGTAGACTCAGTAGTCGTCGCATCGTCCTCGTTCTCATTTTTGAATTGATGCCTATCTTTCAGCAAGTCTGCGATTGCCTCTGCATTTGATGTACAATTATCTGCTAGTGAAGAAAGCAATTTAAAAGATAATTTTCTCGTTTCAGATATATTCGACCCTTTGACGATTTTTTTCTCATCAGTCGATAAGCAATGATCATAGATCCGATTGCACAAATCAAGTCCCCCTTTGGATTTTGATAAACCCAGCTTTTCTTTAATTTTCACACCTGCACATTCTTTACGATCCAATAGAACAACTAGTACCGCTGAAATACCTTGGAGAAATCCTTCGCCCCCATCCTCAGCTACAATATCTTCACCATGATTAGAATTAAAGGAAGCAATTTTCAATGCACATGTTTCAGCGACGTGAGGAATATCGACACCATCTAATGCACGATCACTGCGTAATATACTAATTAAAAAATGAAAATATTCGAGCCCGTTGCTAACTCGTGCCTTTGCTATTCTGCCCAATAGTGAAAGCAGCATTTCACACAATTTACCTATCCCAGAATTTCCATTACGTTCTAATTCTATTAATTGATACAACTTAAATGCAAATGCTTCTCTCACTTTTTTTTGTTTACTTTGTAATAAATAAACACCGCATGCCTCTAACAAAAGAGGTTCACTAAGAAAAGCAAGTAAAGCTTTGGAGGAGCCACCGCGCAGACCAAGTATGGAGGTAATCAACGAAAAAGCATCAATCAAAGTAGATACATTGTTCCCAACACGATTGTTATACAAAGGTGTTTTAGACAACATCGGAGAAATAAGTTCCTCAGTATCGGATATTAAACTTGATAAAGCTCTATCCTCCTGCGCATCAATTACCGATATTGCATTCGCTACTTTCAACGTGCCGTCTTGACTCCACTCATTGTTACTCGCAGAGGGTGGCAAATCAACAAAAACAACATTACTATTGTTTCTATCACCGTCATTGTTAGCATTTCTATTATTACCATCATCGCCATCATCTTCCCTGTAGGCGTCTACTATTAGTTCCAATATTTTACTACACATACGAGTTTGTGCAACATCCATTTCCAATTCAACTTGTATCGCTGGATTCGAAACTATTATGTAATAGCACTGATTCAAAATGCGAAGTATTAAATTTAAACATTCGGATGACAATGACGGTTTCGAAAATTTAGAAATTGCATGTTTTGAATCTATTATTAATGAATAAATGTAGCTAAATCCGCCTGAACGAATGAAAGATTCGCAAAATCGTTCACAATCACGAGTTTCAGTAAACGAAGAGCCTGGCATAGGTAAGCCAAAGCCACCGACAATACGCAAAGAATACAAAAACCGCAATGGAGCATCTTCAATATTACCAAGCAAATATTCCCAATATCCATCTTTGACCGGCAATTCCAATTTTCCACAGTCATGTATGGCCACTAATATTTTCTGATTAGTGGGTAAATTTTCTGTTAATAATGACCACACACTACTTTCTACGGTTGATATTGACAATAATTTGAACAAAGAACTGAAATACTCTTCATTATTAACAATAATTTGTTGTGGTAAATGACGCATTGTGACAATTTCTGGATCATTTAATACAGCATCATCCAATCGAACAATTTCAAAAAGATGCGCTCCTTTTTCATTGTTGCCTTGCAAATTTCCATCACGATCTTCCTCTATTTCATACCAACGTTTTTGACCGTCATCATACAATACATGATGCATTCCACGCTGCGGATTAAAATTATCTATAGTACCACCATATTTTGCACCGCCACTCCATTCAACCAAAACGCGAGCATATAAAAGTTGATGTGGACTTCCTGTTGGGTTGATTTCCATACGAGTATTTTCGATACTGGAAATAAATGATTTTAATGCTAATACAATACCTGCGCATGACGCTGGAGATTTCACGGATAAATTGTTTAGTTTATCCATACAAGTAACGACAAATTGAGTCCAAATTTCTTTTTTCTCTTCTAGCACCTCCACTCGCGTCAACAAGTGCGTATATAGTTTAACGCATTTTTCAAGAGTTTTCGAGACCCCAACATGATCGCTACCTGGATTTACATTGTGTGTAAGTATTTCCCAGAGAGTATCAATACCATTGATCCTACTGAGATCCATGACATTTTTAACTAGGTCGTCATCGTTTCTACGCCCTTCAGTTTTCCGCTCTAATGTATTATTCTTACTGTTAATAGATAAGAACAATAACATGAAACATTTGAATGCAGGGTATACATCAATATCCCAATTCCCACTTTTGAAGTAGCCACACAGTCGTTGATCATAAATTGCATCCTCACCAGCATCGCTACAGCAATCTTTCGCGCTAAGCCATTCGAAAAAGACAATTCGAAATTTAGGTTCCATCGAAATTAAAGTATCCCACAAAGAAAGTGTCTCTTCCGCACCCATTTTACCTTTTCCATCAAAAAGAAATGCAAGGAAATTAAGACGATTCGACAATTGTTGGACGTTTTTGCAATTTCCCAAACTGCGGATTACTTTGTCTTTTAACGCGTGCTTTTTAAAAAGAAACTCATTCACCTTTTCTAAGTCATCTTCCCCTACTGATTCTACCAATTGCTGCAACAGTAACATTGTACGTTTCATCGATTTATTTTCGTCAACATTCTTTATCATATCTTCAAGAATCTCATCATATTGAAATATATCACTTGATAGAATTTTCTTAATTTCCTTACACAAAACATCTTTTAGATCATTTGCAAGTTCAGCTTCATCTTGTACAGCCATCCAAAGTAGCTTTGCACCTACAGCTCTTGGCATGGATTTGTTTGCAACTTTATTATTGTCACTGAACAAATTAAATGACATTAAATTTTTTGTCCTGCTTTTCTTTTTCGGAGTTGGCACAACACAAAGGGAAGAAACAAGTTTGATAGTAGACTCGTTTAATTGCTCCATTGTTATGTCGTGAATTTTCCCGGAGACATGTTGATATAAATCTTTCTTTAAAAATGGTATCACAGTTTCTAAAGATTTGAAAATGATATCTTTCATTGCAGTGGTTTCATTTGGATCCATTGCCATTTTCCATAATTCATTTATGCTCTCCTCATCTATTCTTTCTTGTTTTGCAAGAAATTGAAATAAGCTAGTTGTAACATCACCACCGCCTACTAGTGCTTTCGTAGCAATAGCAACATGCGGGGCAACACGATTTTCTGGAGACCCTTGTATAATTATGTATAGAATCCCTTGCTCATCCATCCATTCTGCAAGTGTCTTCGGTGTTAGCCATTTAACTTTTATTCCTTCATCGTCATTATTGTTGTAACCGCGATTGTTATTGCGGCTATACCGGGTATTATTAGAATATGAATAGTTACTATTATAACTAGTTGAAGTGCTGAAATTGTAACTGACAGGATTACGTTTTCTTCTATCTCTTTCCTCAGTTAATCTAATGTATGTTAAAAGATTGTCAATAGCTTCAATCCTTTTATTTAGTGTTGAGCAGCACAATACACGTTTAATCAGATTTAAATTGTATATTTCACGGCGTTTATCACCAGAAAAATCATCATCAACTTGTAAAAACAATTGTTCTGAAGTATCTAAGATATTGTTTACACACGCATCATCCAATTTTTGTAATTCTTTTTTTGATAACTCCGCTAAACGTTTTTCTAACTTTTGTTGAAATTCGACAATAAATTCTTTAGTCCACTTACTATTTGTATAGTACTTTTTTGGAGCACATACAATAGCAACTAAATCTTCAACAACTTTCAAAGAAACACGATTTTCATCGTCTTTATCTTGATCTAGTATTGATATAATAGAGTCTAAACCACCAATTTCAGCGAAATAGTTGAACAAGGCGCTATAATAGAGACTGTTGCCTTTTAATCGGCGGTTGAGAGATCCAGTTGTTTCGATAAACAACTTCGTTTTCTTATTATCTTCCTTTTTCTTTTGTTCCTTATCAGTGGAATCATCTTCAACAGCAGTTGTCTCAGATTCAATTTTCATCTCATCAAAATTGTCAACAATACCAAGCAAACTACTATAGTCAATAGGTTCCGGGAGGACAAATGGTGTATCATATCTAAAATATGTACCTGATTTATTATATCCTTCATTTTCGAAAAAAAAAGCAAAATCTTTATTTGCAAATAATACTTTCCGTAAAATCGATATAAATTTTGCACGGATACGAGTCCTGTCTTTAAGCATCCACACACCAATTTGTACAATTTTTCGAAAAAATTGATATACAGTATTTTTCAATTCGTTCGCTGCACTCTCTTCATCATATTTTTTATCATCATCATTATCATCACCACTATCCATTCTGCCCGTATTGTAGTCATAATCACGATAATCATCATCAGTTGTTGGAGGTGGTGGAGGTACTAATTTTTTTCGCAAAAATCTATCCACCATTAAAATTAATGACACTTCACATTCTTTATCTATTGCATCTGGATCATTTTGAATCTCAACAAGCGTCTTTATTAATGAGGTCACATCGTTTACTTCAAGTTGCCATGGTCTACCTATTTTAACTTCAGTTTTTTTTTTAGGTTTTGTATTATATGGTGCAAAGCGCCTCTTATTCAAAGGTAACCATTCATCATATTTCGGACCAAGCCAACGTGTGTAATGAACTTTTGCCATCCCAGGAAAGTTGGGATTATTCATTTCAATAATTTGCGCGAAGCACCAACTCCCATACTCATCAAACGCATCACATAGATCTTTCAACTTCAAATGTCGTGGATGCCAGCGAGTTTTATCAGTAATTTTTCTTCTACGAAAGAAAAGAAACGCTTCCCCTTTTGTTCGTAATATATTTTTGTGAACTTTTTCATATCCAGGCAAAAAGATAGCTTCAAACTCTTTCGAAAAAGCAATTTTTACTGAACATAGAGGCAATAGCTCCTCAATATTATCACCACCACCCATGACATTTTTATATTGTGAAGCTCGCTGATATATAATATATGATTTTTCATCCTCTAACCCACCAACTAAATCTTTATTTACCTTGGTAAACCCATATGGTGTTTCCTCTTCATCATATATTATATCAATGTTGACTATAGGATCTTCTTCATCATCTTTTTGTGCATACCATAAATTCGTTACTTGAGCCCCCTCGATGCCATTTGTAATATCAGCACTGACGCAATTATCTTTTGCCGTCATCGCTTTATGGAAACCGACTGGTGCTAATACATTTGCATAAGTAACATCAAATGCTGTAATATCAGAAACTAGTTTCCCCGGCATAGTACTAATATACTATAAATATTAGTATATAATTATAATATTGTATATTGTTTATATATATATATATGGATGTATATATGTATACTACGATGTATTTTGGTACGTTTATTTTACTTGAATATCTGTAATCAGTATAATTCTATTACCATTACTATTATAAAATGTAATGATTGTGTTTATTTATTCAACGTAAATCGATTAATCACGATCTACAGTATCTATATACCTATTGTGAAGAATTTAGATATTTTTTATTTAGTTGCCCTCCTGTGTGTGGGATGATTTTTTGATTCATTCCTAATTAATGGTGGTATGTACCTACTAAATTAACAAAGATATTGAGAACGACACACGCACATCACACACGGCATCACCCTTTATTTCATTTATTTCTACATTTTTTACAGTAAATCTATTCCAGTACTACTACTGATAGGCAGAATAGACTATACAAGGCCATATGTGTTGGTGCTATATATATGCTATACCCTTGGTGATGGTAGCTGATGTTAAGATCAAATGAAGCACAAAACCTGGAATGTGCCTGGATGAATGATGCCATAAACACGGTATGAATATATATTATATATATATATTAAATATTAAATATAGAATAACAAAAATACAACATATAATATCACAATATATATATGTACTCATTCACACTGAATATAATAAGTACATCAACAAGATCATCTGTTTTATACATGCACGATTAAAAAAACTTTATAAATAATACAAATTAGAAAAAATGATTCATCGTATATTTGCAAAACATGTTTCAGTAATAACATCTACATCCAGATTTATTAGAAATAAAAAGATATTCTCCAATTCTTCAGCGTTTCACTCTTCAACTTCAACAGGTCAAAATTCGATTTTAGTCGTAGGAGGAAATGGTGCTATGGGGCAAGCAGTATTAGAGACGTTTAAAAAAGAAAGTTGGAAAACGTTATCTCTTGATTTAACAGCTGTGGATGAAAAGATTGCTGATAAATCATATGTAATACCATCTAATGATAATATTAATGATTATCCAAAAAATGTAACAAATATTGTGGCAGAGATGAAAAATAATAATGAAGAATTTAATATAGTTGTATGCGCTGCTGGAGGATGGGCTGGTGGTGATGTCGATAGCGATGAATTTATCGAATCATTGAATTTATTATGGCAATTAAACATGCAATCAGCAGCAACAGCAACACATATTGCCGCAAAATTTTTAAAACCAAATGGAATGTTAACTTTAACTGGTGCAGAAGCTGCTGCAAGTATGGAAAAAGGTACACCTGGCATGGTTGCATATGGTATGAGTAAAGCTGCTACACATCATTTAGTTAAAAGTGCTAGTCAAAATGGATTGCCAGAAGGATGCATTGCAAATGCAGTATTACCGATTACAATTGATACTCCCACAAATAGGCAATTTATGCCAGATGCTGATTATGCATCATGGACATCACCAAATGTTATAGCTTTCTTAATTAAAAAATTATTTGAAGATGGTGGATCTGCGGTAAAAAATGGAGCATTGCTTGGAATTTATACAGATAAAGGTGACTCTGAATTTAAAGAATTGTGAAAAAATAATATTTTACACACGTGTGTAGCACAAAAAGACCCTGGCATTTTTTTATTTACCGTAAAATCGTTAATATAATACGATACAATATATATATATATAATACATCTTTTACTTATACATTATTACGAAGCCGTATATAAATATATTATACATATAAAATGCATTTTATTATATATATATTTTTAAATATGATATGCATATATATATATTATATTATTTAT